>Ga0209390_10001956_pt1 | contig 37700 bp, 23 predicted proteins | sample BON01_FD_187212 | JGI IMG/M metagenome (GOLD analysis project Ga0209390, IMG submission 187212) | Freshwater microbial communities from Lake Bonney liftoff mats and glacier meltwater in Antarctica - BON-01 (SPAdes) (version 2) | ecosystem: Environmental > Aquatic > Freshwater > Ice > Glacier...
ACACCACTGAAAAACTTTACAAACAAATGAACATCAGGCACTCTACAAGACAAAAAGATATCGATAGGTACTATCATAAACCCAAATACTAGAGTCTAAAAGTAGAAATAATGATAAATAAATGAACAGTACAGAATCAGTGATCATCATCGGTGGAGGTTTGAGTGGACTTACTTTAGCCTATTTATTAGCTAAAAAGCAGATCAAAGCCACTCTTTTGGAAGCTTCGGGTAGATTGGGTGGGCGAATTCAAACGGTAAGCGGAGTCTTGGAAACACCTTTGGAGTTGGGTGCGACTTGGTTTTCGGATACACATCCGACATTGCTTTCATTGATTGAAGAACTGGGCCTTCAAAAATATCCACAATTCTACACAGGGAAATCCCTGTTCCAAACCAACTCTTTTGAGCCTCCACAGGAGTTTTTAGTACCCCCGGCTGATGCTCCTTCCTATAGACTTGTCGGAGGAACACAGCTGCTGACAGACACACTTATTCAAAAAACTAAGTTTGAAAATATTCATCTCAACACTAGCGTAAGCGCCATTGAGGATCTTGGCTATGCGCTGAAGGTCGAAACTGAGCAAGGGAAACAATTCTTCGGAAATCAGGTGTTTCTTTGTCTTCCGCCACAATTGGTGTCCAAGCAGATTCATATTACCCCGGAATTACCTCAAGCCCTGAACGAGATGATTTCGGAAGTTCAAACTTGGATGGCTGGCAGCATCAAGTTTGCCTTGGAGTATGCATCGCCTTTTTGGCGGGAAAAAGGTTACTCAGGAATGCTCTACAGTCATACAGGAGTTATAGCAGAGATGTATGACCATACTAATTTTGAACAAAAGAAATTCGGTTTCACTGGTTTTCTGAATGGTGGAGCAGCCACATATAATCGGGAAGTAAGAAAGGAATTGGTCATACAACAATTAAGTGAATTACTTGGTCCAGAAGCCTCGGAGCCATCGGCCTACTTTGACAAGGTTTGGACAGATGAATTTATCTCAGGAGGAAATCAGATCATCCAAAGGCCGCATCAAAACAATGGACATCCTCTATTACAAGAGAGCTATTTGGGGGACAGATTATATTTTGGAGGAACCGAGACCTCCACTCAATCTCCAGGCTACATGGAAGGTGCAGTAACTTCAGCTCAAAAAAACAGTCAACTGGTCTCCTCGCCTATTGCAAGTAAGCCGAAAAACTAAGTGGAAATAATTCATAGTTTTATGAAAATCAACTTTCAATGACTAAAAAAAGTTTAATAAAAACTTGAATGAAACTAAAAAATCAGTATTATTGACAATTAAGTCTTTTCTTCTCTTAGTAACTCAAGAAGTTTTTAAATAATAACCCGTGAAATCACTTCTAGCTATCGTAATAGTACTTTTTTTTGATACACAGGCTTTCGATTCTACCGCACAGATTTTGGGATTGGAAAACTATATTTTGGATGAAAAAACCAAGCAACCTATCCCATTTGCAACTATTCAAATCATAGGAGAATCACGAATTGGTGCAGTCACCGATCTGAGAGGTTGGTTTAAGCTCCCACAAATTGAGGATGATGCAGTATTGATCATTTCTCATGTGAGCTATGAAAAAAAGCAGTTGAGTATTGCCTCAGTCAGGAATAATCAGGAAATATTCCTGACTCTACTCACATTTCAATTGGGCGAGGTACAGGTAATCGCAGGTGAAAATCCCGCCATAACCATCATCCAAAAGGCAATCACAAACAAACCCATCAACGATCCCGAAAAGCTGGATTCCTATCACTTTGAAAGCTATAATAAGACAGTCATGACGTTAGATGGCTTAAAGGAACAACCCGAATTAGATGATACCACAGCGAATTTTCTTCTGGGTGGTCATCTATTTATGGCGGAAAGCTATTCTGAGGTGGCATATAAAAAATCTGGAAAAAGAAATGAAACTGTAAAAGCATCGAAAATGTCGGGCATCGAAAACCCACTGATCGCCATGGCTTCGAACAGTTTTCAGCCTTTCTCTTTTTACTCCGATCACATCAAAATATTGGAAGTGCCCTATGTAAATCCTCTGTCCAATCACGGACTGAGTAAATACGATTACTTTCTGGAAGACAGTATTCTCAATGAGATCGGAACTTCCTACATCATAACATTCCAACCAAAAGAAGGCAAGGTCTATCAATTGGGGAAAGGTTTGATGCATATATCCACAAATCAGTTTGCTCTGGAAAATTTTCTGATCAAACCGGCTGATCCTGATACCAATTTATTATTTGAACTTCAGCAGAAGAACAGCTGGGATGGTAGGTATTGGTTTCCGGAGCAGATGAACAGTATTTATTTTTCTCCAGAATTTGATTACTTAGGCAAGGGAATCAAGGTTATCAATCAGACTTTTATATCTAAGGTTGCCTTAAATAGCTTGGATAAATCAGCAAAATTCGGTCCAATTGGACTCGAATTTGATATTCAAAACGACCAATATGACTGGCAAAATCTCCGTTTGGATTCACTTACATCAAGAGAATATCTTACCTATGTGAGATTTGATCAAATGGACGAAAGAGACAAAAAACGTCTCAATATGGTATCCAAACTACTAACTAATCTCAGTTCTGGTAGAATTCCGCTGGGTGTAGTGGATTTGATTCCAAATCGACTCTTGACAATCAACAGATTCGAAGGCGTAGGTCTGGGACTGGGTTTGTCCTCCAACGACCGCTTATCGGATTTCTTGAGGTTGGAAGGATATTTCCGATACGGATTCAGGGACAAAGGTTGGAAATATGGCGGGGGAGTGGAGTTACGACTGGAGGAGAAGTACGATTCGAAGTTGCTGTTTTATTACAGCCAAGACTTGTCCGAAACAGGCAGATCTTCGCTCAAAAAATCAAATTCTTTCAGCTCAGCAGGAAACGTATTCCGGGACGCTATCGCAGACCGAATGGATGAAGTAGAGCGGTTCTCAATAGAATTTTCACAAATACCCTTGAAAGGAGTTAGACTGGGGCTTTTCGGTAGTATGGAAAACCGTGCAAATGTATTAAACTATGGTATCGGAATTCCCTCTGATAAATTTCCAACGGAATTCAGAACCACAGAAGCTGGTATAGACTTAAAAATCGTTGGAGGAGAAAGTATCTCAAGGGTAGGAAATAATCTGGTTTCTTGGACTATGTCTTATCCATTGATCAACCTTAGGGCGTCTAAAGCTATCCCAAACCTGATGGGTGGAAATGTGGATTTTTGGAATACCGAATTCAAATTCCAATATCAATGGAATACCGGAAATTCATTGAATCAATTTCACCTGGCTGCTCATGGAATTTGGGGAAATAACTTACCTATTTCATACCTGAATTCAGGCTATGGAATCCATATCGGCCAACGGAATGAGTTAGACTTCGGACTCTCATTTCCGGGATATCTACAGACCATGTTTATCTATGAGTTTCTCTCCGATCGAAGTGTGCATGCGAGCTACACCCACTTGACTGGGCCTCTTTTCACTAAAAAAATAGGAAGATCCAGCATTGCGCCGCAGCTAAAATTTCATCAAAGTTTTGCGATCGGAACTTTGACCAATCCAGAGTTTTATGATTTTGTAGCCTTCAAGACCATGGAAAAAGGATATTTGGAATCGGGAATAGAAATCAACAACCTTTTCAAACAAAATTCAGGACTACAATATCAGGGTTGGGGCTTGGGTGCTTTTTATCGCTATGGACCTTACGCCAATCCCACTTTCAACGAAAACCTGACGATCACACTGTCGATTACGACTTCTTTCTGAGTTGGAGGGTTTTCATTAATAGTGGATTCCAAAAAAAGCGATCAAATTATTGCTACATCTGTAGCTGTGTCTTCGAAGGGCATAATGATAAGAAAGTGGCGTGATAGATCTAATATTTGTGGATGTCAGGTGAAGTTCATTCCCAAAGTCGACAAAGTTTAATTATACCAAGTTCAATCGAACGTAAAAGTGTAGGCTTTAAGATTTTTGTAATTCTTCAAATACGAGAATAGAGCACTTTTATTGATGACCTATCAGTAACAACCTTAAGGATTTGAGCTTATTTATTTTTCATTTTTTTGATCCAAAATTGCCTCCACCTCACGAAGTATAACTTCTGAGGGACAATCTTTATTCACTCGCTCACTTAGTAAAAGAGCGGCATTTGATACAACCGGACTTTGTAATAAGTACTCTAATTTAGCTTTGAGGGTGTGCACGTTGAGATCTTGTTCGAATAAATAATCTCCTGCACTTAGCTTTTGCAAACGATAACCATTATCCGGTTGATCGGCAGAATGAGGGATAATTAGTATTGGCTTCCCTGCTGCAATTGATTCATAAGTAGTTCCAACACCACCATGGTGGACAATGACACCAGCCTTTGGGAATAGCATATCATAAGGAATATAACCGCTAATGAATACAGAATTATCGATCTTAACCTGTGGCTCGTAACCTTCACCTCCGACTAGAATTATTCCTTTCTTCATTTCCATTGCAACTAAGATTGCTGTATCATATATTTTTTCCGGGTTGACAACTACTGACGATCCTAATCCAACAACTATTGGCTCTGGATAAATATCTAAAAACTTTTCAAGTTTTGGGTAATCAGCTAAACTACCCTGCATTATGCCATGCAAAAAACCTGCTACGGTAGTCTGGACTAGCCAATTTTCTTGCTTAGCAGCAAAATGTTGAGAAAATAAAGCCAAGACAAGATAGGGAGAGTGCTATCCTTCAAATAATGGTTGAGATCGATCACTGATCCAGACATCTTTACGCAATTTATATAAGTTACGACACCATTTTTTGGTATAAATTCTAATGAATTGATTAAATAAATCGTTAAATCGATAGCCCATTCTAGTCAGTCGAACTGTAACAGGAGAATGTGGCAGAACGCAAGGATCATAGGCCGACCAAAAGTTAGTAGGGGATAGATTACATGATATCCATTTAAGATCTAATTTTTTAGCCACCAGTGGCCCTGCATAGACATAGGCGTGATTAATGAGCAAGTCAGATCCTGAGCAAATATCTAGCAAGTCGTCATAGGTATCTTGAATATGCTCCATGATGATATTTCTTACGATTACCTCTGAACTGGTTTTCAAAGTTATCGCCTTTTTTAAAAGATTCTTATCTTCAAAACTAAAATCTGGCCTGACTACCTTAAAATGAAGACCTGATTGTTCAACTCTTTAACTGTAGACCATGCAGGTAGCGAGGGTCATTTCATAGCCAGCAGCCGATAGCAGTACTCCCATTTCGAGATACGGATAAAAATCACCTAAAGATCCAAATGTGCTGATCACAATTTTCATATTACTAACTTAAATATTAGATAAGTACTTTCTGAAAAAATGATGTTGCAACTCTTTAGTAAAACTCCAAAACTTATCATTTAACTACTGATTCATAGGATAAGGTATTTCTTTCGGATTAACCCTTTTAATATTTGGCCATATAGAACTGACAAAAAGGAAATTTTGATCATTATATTGTGACTAATTCAAGTACACCTCCCCAGGGATTAGAAGAACGTTCGAGTTGAATCTAAAATTTCCTATACTTTAAAACCAACTGTAATTTGGGAAGCGTATGAGTGATAATTATATCTACTTATAATACGGATTGAGAATAATTATCAAACGTTCAATAATAGAACTCCTTCTTCTTATTATGGCTAAAGAAATGTATCCGGTGTAACGCGTTCATCAGCAAAAAATCGGAAGATTTTCTCACCTACTCCACTCGATCCTTTAAGTAACCTGCAATTTTCTTTTCCATCCTACCTCGAAGTTCTTTGAGCGTGGTCTGATGAGCTGGGTAAGCCGACAGATTGTTAATCTCCATCGGATCAGTCTTCAGGTCATACAATTCCTCGTGGCTTGGATCATTAATATAGCGGAAATACTTCCATCGCTCGGTGCGAATCGCTTCACTAGGCGGAATAATATCCACCTGCCAAAGATGTTCGGTGAGAAAATCTTTGCGCTTTGCCAGTTGATTTGAACGCAAGCTCGTTCCTTGCCAAGATTTAGGGGAATTGACCCCTGCGTAGTCTAGAATCGTAGCCGGTATATCGATATTCAAGGCAAAGTCTGTATTTCTTTTGCCTCCAGTTTGGCGAGGATCAAAGACAATCAACGGCACTCGAAGCGAATTATCATACATCAGCCACTTACCAGCTAGCTGTCTTTCGCCAAGAAAATAACCATTGTCCCCCATCAGGATAATAACTGTATTTTCTGCAAGTCCTTTTGCTTCCAAAGCTTTTCTGATATTTCCAATTTCAGTATCTACTTCGGAAATCATTCTGTAATACCCTTTCACACTGTGCTGATACTTTTCTGGAGTATCATACCTCCAATGCCAACGGGTTCGATTTTCACCTGTTCGCACATATTCCGGCTGGGCCTTAAAGTACTTGTCTTCTTTAAGTAAAGGATCAGGAATGACTAGATTTTGATACATTGTGTCATACTCGGGCGACCAGAAATACTGCAATTCTGCAGGATCATGGGCATGTGGAGCAGAGAAACTTAAGGACAGCATAAATGGCTGATCAGCTGGAGCTGCACCTATAAAATCAATCGCCTGCTGGCTCGTATAGCGTGTTAGGTGCACCGTATCCCTATTAATCGTTTTGAAAAAATAACCCCTTCGATCTTTGAATTGCCCGTTACGATCGTAATTCTCGCCTTGGTCAAATAAATCCGAAAATCCCGAGTAACTCACGCCAAATTTTCCAAAAAAGCCAGTACGGTAGCCTGCTTCCCGAAGCTTGATCGGATAAGATTTATCTATGTAAGGCTGCCGAATATCTCCCTGGCCAAAAGTGTATCCGTGAGTTCGCTCGTATAGACCAGTAAGGAGGCTAGCCCGGCTAGCTGCACAGATTGGTGTCGTCACAAAAGCATTTTCAAAGTAAGTTCCTTGTGTTGCCAAGCGATCCATTTCTGGAGTTTGGATTAGAGCATTCCCTGCAAAACCCAAAGCATCCCAGCGCTGATCGTCAGTAAGAATAAAGATGATATTTGGTTTTTTTTCCTGTGAAAAAGCGAAGAAAGAAACCGAAAAAAACAAAAGGGTAAGTAAGGTTTTCACGAGTCGAGATTGATATTGATATGCCTAAGCTACCGAAAAACAGAGAAGTTACCTGTCCTGTGGTTTCGGTATAATCCTGACATTACCTAATTCTGTTGGGAATAGCCACATACCAATTTTATAAAAATTTTTCCAATTCAAAGCTACTTAACTCAACGTAAAAAAGAACACAAATCCAATTTACTGACAAAAGTCAATCTTTCTACCAGTAGCTATCACTTTCGAAGCCGATATGATTTTCGTATATTTAATTACCAATAAGTCTCATAGGTATTATCTATGGAAAAAGGATTTTAATACACAATCCTTTTGGGTATGTTTACATCATAAGAAACAAAATAATCTAAAATATATGGACAATTCCCAAAATCCACATGATTCCGGTCATGCGAAAGTATATGAAATGAACGGACCTACAGATTCCAATCCTAGCGCTGCTGCAAAATGCCCTTTCACAGGCGGAATGATCAGCAAAACTGCCGGTAGTGGAACTAGCTCCAGAGATTGGTGGCCAAACCAACTAAAGCTCAACATCCTACGTCAAAATTCTTCTCTGTCCAATCCAATGGGCGAAAAATTCGACTACGCTGCCGAATTCAAAAGCCTTGACTTTGCTGCAGTAAAAAAAGATCTTGCTGACCTGATGACTGATTCTCAGGATTGGTGGCCGGCAGATTACGGTCATTATGGCCCATTTTTTATCCGAATGGCTTGGCACAGCGCAGGTACTTACCGAATCCAAGACGGTCGAGGTGGAGCAGGAACTGGTACGCAACGTTTTGCACCGCTCAGCAGCTGGCCTGACAATGCTAATTTGGATAAGGCGCGATTACTCCTTTGGCCAATAAAACAAAAATATGGCAGAAAACTTTCTTGGGCGGATTTGATGATCCTTGCCGGAAACGTTGCTTTAGAAACAATGGATTTCAAAACTTACGGTTTTGCCGGAGGACGAGAGGACGTATGGGAGCCTGAAGAGGATGTGTACTGGGGATCTGAGACCGAATGGCTTGGTGATGAACGATACACAGGTGACCGAGTACTCGAGAATCCACTAGGAGCTGTACAAATGGGCTTGATTTATGTAAACCCAGAAGGACCAAATGGCAAGCCAAATCCACTGGCCTCAGCTCGTGACATCCGCGAGACTTTTGGCCGAATGGCCATGAACGATGAGGAAACTGTAGCGCTAATCGCAGGTGGTCACACGTTTGGAAAAACCCATGGCGCAGCCGATCCTGATAAATATGTAGAGCGAGAGCCAGCCGCAGCTGGTATCGAAATGCAAAGCAAGGGCTGGAAAAACAACTTCGGATCTGGAAATGCAGGTGACACCATCACCTCAGGCTTAGAAGGAGCTTGGACATCCACCCCTACCAAGTGGAGTAACGATTACTTTTCAAATCTATTCGGATTCGAGTGGGAACTATATAAAAGCCCAGCTGGTGCACAGCAGTGGAGACCGAAGAATGGCGGCGGTGCAGGAACTGTGCCCGATGCGCACGATCCTTCCAAGAGCCACGCACCATTTATGTTGACCACTGACATCGCCCTACGCGAGGATCCAGCTTATGAGAAAATCTCCCGTAGATTTTTCGAGAATCCAGAAGATTTCGCAGACGTTTTCGCAAGAGCGTGGTACAAATTGACGCATAGAGATATGGGACCAATTTCAAGATACTTAGGACCGGAAGTTCCTTCGGAAGAGTTGATCTGGCAAGATCCAGTTCCTGCTGCGAATTATACAAGTATTAATGACGCTGACATTACTGCGCTTAAAGAGCAAATCTTAGAGTCAGGGCTTAGCATATCTGAGTTGGTGTCAACCGCATGGTCTTCAGCCTCCACCTTCCGTGGATCTGACAATCGAGGTGGTGCCAATGGCGCACGAGTAAAATTGTCTCCTCAGAAATATTGGGATGCAAATAATCCTGAACAACTTTCTTCAGTATTGGAGAAACTGGAAGCAATTCAAGTCGAATTCAACGCTGCACAAACAAATGGTAAGCAGGTCTCACTTGCTGACTTAATTGTGCTGGGAGGCTGTTCCGGAATTGAGAAAGCGGCTAGAAATGCAGGTCATTCGGTAGCTGTTCCTTTCACCGCAGGTCGAACTGATGCTTCGCAATCGCAAACTGATGTGGTATCTTTTGCTTCACTTGAGCCTTTAGCTGACGGATTTAGAAACTATTTCTCTCCAAAGCATATAGCTTCATCTGAGGAAATGTTGATCGATCGTGCACAGTTGATGACCTTGACTGCTCCTGAGATGACTGCTCTAATTGGAGGTATGCGAGTGCTGGATACTAACTATGATCATTCAAAGTACGGGGTGTTTACAGATCGTCCAGGCGCATTGACCAATGACTACTTCTTGAATCTATTGGATTTTGGAATCACTTGGAGTGCTGCTGACAAAGGTGAGCATGCTTTCTTAGGAAAAAATCGCAAAACAGGTGAAGTGAAGTGGACTGGCACCAGAGTGGATTTGATTTTCGGATCGAACACGGAACTTCGTGCAATTGCTGAGGTGTACGGTAGTGCTGACGGTGAGAAGCGATTTGTGAACGACTTTGTGACCGCTTGGGACAAAGTGATGAATCTGGGTCGATTTGACTTGGCGTAATTAAGTTGATATTGTAAATAGAAAAAGGTGGTTTCGAAAGAGATCACCTTTTTTTTGCAGTTGTTGATCCATTATCGCAACGAAACGAAAATTTATTCATCTTAAAGACTATCGCTTATGCTTTTCCAGCATTCCTTTGATCAACTGATACCCTCCTTCAGCCATATCCCATGGCTCTGAGAAGTTTCTCCACACACCAATTGAGTTGGCGAAATCTGGATCATTTCGAGAAAAACCTTCGATCGTCAGCCAGCCTTTGTAATTCACTTTTGCCAGAGCTGCGAATGTTTCATCAAAGTTTACATGACCCGAACCCGGAGTACCTCGATCATTTTCGGAAATATGAAAATGCCCCAGTCTTGGTGCAATAAACTCAATGGCTTGACCCATTTTCTTCTCTTCCATATTCGCATGATGGGTGTCAAACATGGCTTGGACATTGGGGTGATTGACTTTCTGGAGCAGGTAATCCAGCTGCTCCATAGTATTGCAGAGGTAGCATTCAAAGCGGTTGAGGGCCTCTGGAATTAAAAGGATTTCCAACGATTGGGCATAATCTCCGACTTCATGCAGGACTTCTGCTGACCAATTATATTCATCCTCCTGTGGTGCCCGAGAGGCGAATGTCGCAAATGCAGAATGAAAGGGTCCGCAAAGCACTTGAGAGTTTAGATCAGCTGCCCGATCGAGTGCCCATCGTAATTTCTCTTTGGCTTTTTCACGAACTTTGGCATCAGGAGAAATCGGATTTTCATCAGCTCCCAATACCGTCACCGTGGTCACTTCCAGTCCGATATCTTGGCAGTGTTTTCCTACCGCTTTGAAAGCTTTTTCCTCCCAAGGTCCCACAAAAAACTCTGCCCCATCGTAGCCGATGGACTTTAACCGATCCAAAATCGGGAATAAATCCTCAGAAACCACCGCTGACCAAGCCAGCACATTAAATCCTATTTTATTCATAATATGCAATCCTCTATTTTTTAGCAGAAATAATTTAAAATATGTGTACCCTCATAAGTGCAAGTCACGATCTAAATCAAAATCTTGATTGGAATCGGATGAAATTCCCCTCCCGATAAACATCGGGATCAAAGAGGGCTGGGGGGATTTATCATATCAAATCAGCAATAAATTTAGCTACGTGCATCAAAACAGATACACATAATTTAAAATTTCATTATTCATCATTCATTATTTGATGTTCGGAGTTTTTCTAATGCATGATGAATGTTGAATATCGAATATCGAATTTTGAAGTGCCAAAAATCTGACACCCAGTCTCAATAGATTAACTCAGGATCACTTAAAATCCGCTACTTTCATCCCCTTTCGGAAGGTATCAAAGCCAAAGTTGGTAGGATTATATTCGCCGATATAGGCCACATTCATCTCTGGCATGACCGAATCTCCCATTCCCATAAGGAAGAACGAAGCGTTGACCACCATTCGCCTCAAATCTTCACTTTGAAAATCGAGGGAAGCACCCATGGTCGAAGTGAATGCCATTCCTTTTTTCCCTCCTTCAATCTGGTATGGCTTCGTCCAGGCGATAGGCATAACAGACTTTTCCCACATCAATGGAGCTTTATCATTCATTCCTGCCGTGCTTTGTCCATAGATCAACACATCTGCCTCTTTTGGGAGATTTTTGATCCCGTAGACATCCGAGGCTCCCCAAATATCATTCACCCCTCTCAGGATGGGATGATCCTTCATCTGTTTTACTCCATCAATCAGCGCGCGGGTTCCTTCCTTAGCGTGAATCCCATGGTGATTTATCCAAGTCTCCCCAAAAATCCGCTGGCCAAATCCACGTTCCCAGCCTTCAGTTTTGCTCGACCAGTCCCACTTGGCATAGGTCGAAGTTTTATTTTTCTGGTATGCAAATCCATGAGTGGAAGTGCGAAGACCGATAACAGGTTTTCCCGCTTTCAGAAAATCGGCAATGAATTTGGTCTGCTCATCTGGGAGTTCCCTAAACCGCAACAGCATAATCATCAGGTCAGCAGTCTCCAAATGCTCCAAACCGGGAATATTATTCTGGAAACTAGGGGTGACATCTCCGGTTGCCGGATCAATTGGAAACAGGACTGTGGTTTTGAATCCATACCGATTGGAGAGGATCTTAGCCAACATTGGCATAGATTCCTCGGATCGGTATTCGTCATCACCGGCTACCAAAACGATATGTTTTCCTTTTCCCGGTCCTTCATTTCCTTCAAATTGGAGAAAAGTAACTCCATTTTGGGCAAAAGTGAATGTTATAGAAAGGACAAAGAAGAATACAGTGTAGCAAATTTTTATTAAGCTTTTCATAGCGTAAGGTTTTTGGGTTGGAAACTAGCGAGGCTAATACTAATCAATTTAATACGGATTTTGCTGTTCGTAAAAATAGAAGGAAATCAAAGAGTGCTCGGATCAAAAATCATCGGAAAGAATTTCCCCTCCATTTTCCCGCCTTTTTGGACCACCGGTATTCCTTCTAATAGAGGTTCGTCGGTATCCGACACAGTCCCATCAGCAAAGACATTCAGCACAAAAGCCTTCCGTGATTTTGGAGAGAAATTCGCAAAACTCCCATGTACAAGCAACGGATGGTGAAAAGCAGCATGCCCAGCTTTAAGCGGAATAGCCACCGGTTTGAAGTCCGCTTTTTGAGCCTCAGTCATCATGGCCATCAAGCCATTCATTTCTCCAGCTAAGGCAGGCTTGTCCAATAAACCCCAGCGATGCGATCCCGACACATATTGTAAGCAGCCATTTTCTTCTGTCGCATCATCTAGCCCGCACCAGCAAGTCAAGTGCTGCATGGCAATCGTCCTTGTCCAATAGCTGTAATCCTGATGCCAAGCGACATTTCCCCCATGATGGGCTGGCTTGCAAAAAAGCTGATCGTGCCAGAAGCGAACCGCTCGATCTCCGAGTAATTGACTTGCCGCCATCCGAAAAGCTGGATTCCAGATCGCATCATGAAATGCCGATGCCAACCGCCAATGCCCCAAGGAATGAAAAAGAACCTTATTTGGATCACCGGATTCATTGCTGTGAAACTCATGGAAAAGATGATGCAGGGAATGAGTTGGATTCATCACTTCGTCAAGCGCAGATTTCAGCGCCTCAATTTGAGACTCTTCAAGCATTTTGACATCGGCCAAATAACCATTCTCATGGAAAGACTCAATTTGATCTTTACTGAGTCGGTATTGATCCCAATCGGACTTGCTATTGGGTTGAGGGAAAAGTTTGGATACTGAAGAATGAAAATCGGCTAGGTCTTGCATGGGTTTAAAGATTTGAAAAATTAAGTTACTGAAAAATTCAACTTCAAAATGGATAGCTATCGATATCGATTCCGTTGATTTCCCTTCTCACTTATCCAACTTTCAGTTTTCATAAGTAAATTAGAAAATAAATCAAGAGTCAATACTTATGATTTCTTAATCCCAAAAGAATCTGAATATGAAAACTAATAGAAGAAACTTCCTCAAGACCGGAGCAACTGCCGCAATGGGTCTATCCGGACTGACTCTGATCTCCCCAAACGTCATGGGTAAATCAATGGGATATGTCGCCCCATCGGATCAAGTGAACTTGGCTTGCATTGGCATTGGAAACCGAGGCGCTGAGATTATCAGGGAACTTCATAAAACAGGACTCTGTAACGTTGTCGCTCTCTGTGATGTGGATATGGGAGCCAAACAGACTTTGCAAATCATGGAGATGTTTCCTAAGGCAAAGAAATTTCAGGATTTCAGAAAGATGTTTGATGAAATAGGTGGTGAATTTGATGCAGTAAGTATCGGAACACCCGACTTTTCACATTTTCCCGCCACGATGCGTGCATTATCAGGAGGCAAACATGTCTATGTGGAAAAGCCAATGGCTCGGACTTTTCAAGAAGTCGATTTGATGATGGCAGCTGCTAAAAAATACCCGAAATTGGCAACCCAAATGGGGAACCAGGGCCATTCGGAAGGCAATTATTTCCAGTTTAAAGCCTGGAAGGATGCAGGAATCATCAAAGATGTAACTGCGATGACCGCGCACATGAATAGTCGCAGACGTTGGCATGATTGGGATCCGGCGATCAATCACTTTCCGATAGGAGAACAAATCCCCAACACGATGAATTGGGATCTATGGACTGCTCAAGCAAGGCCACATGAATTTAATAAAGATTTTCACAATGGACAATGGCGCTGCTGGTACGACTTCGGCATGGGCGCACTAGGCGACTGGGGAGCTCATATCATGGATACGGCACATGAGTTTTTGGACTTGGGACTTCCTTACGAAATCAACCCAACCAAACTCAGTGGTCATAATATGTTCTTTTTCCCAATGTCAACAACTTTGGAATTCAAATTTCCGGAAAGAGGCGCAATGCCGCCGATGACCATCACTTGGCAAGACGGCATGGATAATATCCCATCAGTTCCCGATGGCTATGGTATTTCCGAACTCGATCCTAATATCCCACCGCCAAGTAATGGACAAATCCAACCTGCTAAATTGAATCCGGGTAAGATTATTTATAGTAAAGAGTTGACTTTCAAAGGTGGTTCCCATGGAAAAACTTTAACTATCATTCCAACGGAAAAGGGCAAAGAGTGGGAATCAAAACTTCCGGAAGTCCCAGAAAGTCCGTCCAATCACTTCGCTAATTTTCTGAATGCCTGCAAAGGCGAAGAAAAAACGAGATCACCTTTTGAAATAGCAGGTCCGCTAAGTCAAGTATTCTGTCTTGGCGTAATGGCACAGCAGATGGGTACCAAATTGGAATTTGATCGGGAAACCCGCCAGATCACAAATAATCCACTCGCCAACCAAGTGCTGGCAGGAATGCCACCAAGAAAAGGCTGGGAGGAGTTTTATAGAATTTAGAAGCTAGAAACAAGATTTTAGTATCCGGTAGATAGATATTAGTATCAAGAGTATTGAATAGTCGAATTGTCGAAATGTTGAATTGTTGAATTGCTTAACTGTCAAACTGTTGAATTGTCGAATTGTCGAATTGTTGAATTGTCGAATTGTTGAATTGTCGAATTGTTGAATTGTTGAATTGTCGAATTGTTGAATTGTTGAATTGTTGAATTGTTGAATTGTCGAATTGTCGAATTGTCGAATTGTTGAATTGTTAAATTGTCGAGTTGTTGAATTGTCGAATTGAGATTTAGAATCCAGCGTTCAGGTCAAAAAACCACGAAGTGGTTAAACCATGAATAGCCCCCGGTGGAGCTTGCGGAACCGGGGTTTTTAAGGATCAAAGTTCAAACGCCCTCCCGCTACAGTCTTTGTGGAAACTGCTAGGTAAGTTAGGGAGTATGGAAGAGAACAGCTGGTAACTAGACAAAAGTAACAAGATGATAGTATCAAGAATCCAGATTGTCGAATTGTTGAATTGTTGAATTGTCGAATTGTCGAGATGTTGAATTGAGATTTAGAATCCAGCGTTCGAGACAAAAACCACGAAGTGGTTGAACTATGAATAGCCCCCGGTGGAGCTTGCGGAACCGGGGTTTAAGAATCAGAATCAAATCCCCCTCCCGCCGCCTTTATAAAAAGTACCAGGTACGTTCGGGAGGATGGAAAAGAGGATAAAGTAGCTAGACGTAAGTATTAAGACTTTAGAATCAAGATTGATGAATTGTTGAAATGATAAATTGTTGAACTGTGGAATTGTAGAATTGTAGAACCGTGGAATTAAGATTTAGAATCCAGCGTTCGAGATAAAAACCACGAAGTGGTTGAACTATGAATAGCACCCGGTGGAGCTTGCGGAACCGGGGTTTAAGAATCAGAATCAAATCCCCCTCCCGCCGCCTTTATAAAAAGTACCAGGTACGTCCGGAAGGATGGAAAAGAGGATAAAGTAGTCAGACGTAAGTATTAGGTATTTAGAATCAAGATTGATGAATTGTTGAAATGATAAATTGTTGAACTGTGGAATTGTAGAATTGTAGAACCGTGGAATTAAGATTTAAAATTCAGCTTTCGAGACAAAAACCACGAAGTGGTTGAACTATGAATAGCCCCCGGTGGAGCTTACGGAACCGGGGTTTAAGAATCAGAATCAAATCCCCCTCCCGCCGCCTTTATAAAAAGTACCAGGTACGTTCGGGAGGATGGAAAGAGGATAAAGTAGTCAGACGCAAGTATTAAGAATTTAGAATCAAGATTTTAGAGACAAGAATCAAGAGAGTAGCTAAACGTAAGTATCAAGATTTTAGAGCCAAGATTGATGAATTGTTGAAATGATAAATTGTTGAACTGTGGAATTGTAGAATTGTAGAACCGTGGAATTAAGATTTAAAATTCAGCTTTCGAGACAAAAACCACGAAGTGGTTGAACTATGAATAGCCCTCGGTGGAGCTTGCGGAACCGGGGGTTTCAGGATCTAAATCCCAACTCCCTCCCGCTACAATTTTTGCTGGAACTACCTCGTAAGTTAAAGAGGATGGAAAAGAGTAGCTAGTATTGAGATAAGAGAATCGAGATTTTATAACCATGCGGGTACCTAGTAGGTAGATGATAGTATCAAGACTCCCAGAACCAAGATTTTGAGGTAAGGTTTAGAACCAAGAATCGAGATTGTTGAATTGTCGAATTACAATTTAAAATTCAGCTTTCGAGACAAAAACCACGAAGTGGTTGAACTATGAATAGCCCTCGGTGGAGCTTGCGGAACCGGGGGTTTCAGGATCTAAATCCCAACTCCCTCCCGCCACAATCTTTGTTAGAACTGCTGAATAAATTCGGGAGGATGGAAAAGAGAGCAGTGCAGCTAGACAATAATATCAAGATATTAGATTTTTTAGAGTCGAGAATCAAGATTTTAGAGCCAAGAAGTGAATGGCTAGCATCCAGATAAGAGTATCAAGTTTTTATAGAAGACCTTTTGGGCGATTTCTGGTTTAAAGTTGAATCTTTCAAAAATTTGGAATCGGAATATTAGAAATCTCCAGAACTTCAAAGGAATGAGGCAACATTCATAAATCATCTAACTCTCCAACTTCTTCAACCGCTCCAGAAGTGGCGGATGGGAATAATTCACAAAAACATACCATGGATGGGGATTGATATTGCTTAGGGTTTTTACAGATAGGGTTTTTAATGCTTCTGCTAATGGCATTCCAGCAAAGGTATTCTTGGCATAACGATCAGCTTCAAATTCATTTTTGCGGCTCAGCCAGTTCATCCCAATACCCAAAATGGTTGAAACTGGAGAAAAGAGCATGGTAAACCCAATAATATTCAACTGTGGCGACCAAACTTGTCCCCCTAAAGCCATGCTCATCGGTTCGTTGAAAATAAATTGTGCCAGCAAAAATAATAATAAACCGATTTGCAATACAGAAAGCATCATACTCAGAATAATATGCTTCTTTTTATAATGACCCACTTCATGAGCCAGCACAGCCACAAGCTCATCTGGAGTGTGCTGTTCTAAAAGAGTATCGAAAAGCACTACTTTTTTTCGCTTACCAAAACCTGAGAAAAACGCATTTGCTTTGGAAGAACGCTTGCTTCCATCCATAATGAAAATATTATCCAGAGGGAAATCGACCGATTTCGCATACCGTAAAATCTCGTCCTTCAGTTCACCATCAGCAAGCGGCGTCAATTTATTAAAGAGTGGTAAAATCAAGGCCGTGTAAAACAGATTCACAAGTACCATAAATACCGCTGCTACAATCCAAAATATCCACCAGAAATTAATACCCATCTGATGAACAAGCCAAAGGAATAGTAGCAACAACCCTCCACCGATAAGAATGGAAATAAAATATCCTTTTAATTTATCCGAAAAGAAGGTATTGACAGTGGATTTATTGAACCCAAATTTCTCCTCGATGACAAAAATGCTATAATAATCGAAAGGTAAACTAAGGATATCCGAACCGATGAATATCAACGCAAAAAACACTACTGACTCCAGCAAAGGAGCAATTCCGAAGGTTTTAACCCAAATATCTATAGCCCCAAACCATCCCAAACTGATGAATAGAATGGTGAAGGTAAATGAAAAGAGACCTGAAACCAGTCCAAAGCGGTAATTCTCCTTTTGATATTTTTTTGATTCCTGAAGTTTTTCGGAAGTCAGGTATTCCGATAGCACGTCAGGAACCGAGGGAACTTCCTGCTTGATATTGAGATAGCTCAATATTTTGCCAAGTAAAAATCCAAAAGTCACTACCCCAAGGAGTAGGTTCTTTAAGAAGATTGGTTCCATGATTTTTTAAAATTTAGGGCAAGGAAGTATGGTATCCCGTCTTCTCGGACTACCCTGGTTGTTATTTGGTAACGTCCAGGACAAGCTGATCTCATGTGCGCCTCCTGATTGTATACCCAATTGAGAGACTGTGTAATCAAAACTGTAACCAACATTCAGTCCGCTCAACAAATTGAGCCCAACCATCATGACGATGGCATCTCTATTACTTTGATTTTCAACTGGTCTGTAAGGCAATCCGCGATACCAAAGTCCAAAAACTATGGGTTCTACGTAAAAGTATGCACCAATATCCAATTGCTCAAAAGGGCCTTGACGTTTGTAGTTGATCGTAGGCGTAAGGTATCTCTGCTTTCGCATGTGTGTAAAATCCTGACGCATTGAGCCTGGTCCTAAAGCAATTCGATAACCTGCATGGAAAGAAAATTTGGCTGGAAGTGGGCTGTCGCCCTCAATAAAAGACTGGTTAGGTTGATTCACATGGTGTGCTGACCCACCAATCCAAAACTTCTCAGTGAATAACAATCCCCCGAAGGAAAGTGAAAGCATATTTACCGGATCGCCCAGTCCTTGTATATCAGATCCAGGAAGGGTTTGACCAAAAGGATTTGTAGGATCAATTTGATTTGCGAAAATCAAGTTTTCAAAAAAGCCAATCTCTCGTCTCATATAACTGGCCTGAAATCCCGGCCTGAAATATAAATTTTTGCTCAATTTCAATTCATAGGAATAAATAGCTGAAATCGTAGTGGATCGAAGTTTGGAGGCACCCTCAGTATCTTGCATCACCATGAACCCGATTCCACTATTGTAATCTTCCAGATAGGTATCGTACGAAGCCGAGAAGGTGGTAAACTGTGCATCTATGCTTGGCCACTGGTTTCGATAGTTGAAACCTACTCTTCCCGTCAATTCAGAACCTGCAAATGCGGGGTTGAGGTAAAGGGGAGCCGCATAATATTGGCTATACTGTGGATCTTGGGCAAATGCCGAAGTATGATGGAAAAGTCCAACCACACTAAAAAAAACCACGTTAACCAGAGACCGTAACAAGTATTTGTTCGTTTATTTGAATATTCAGTTGGCATTTAGAACGATTCGAGGTGATCCTTGTTTTAAATGCAGTTCGAAAATTATGAAAAGCAACCTTAATTCCATAAAGTTCAAGCATATTTTTAAGCTTTCTCTTATTATTACATTTTTTGTAACACAAATTCCTGCCTATTCCCAAGGTTTTAATGACAATGAATGGATTTTTGGATATTGTGATTCAAGCACTGAAAACAACTATTTGTCCTTCGGAAAGGGCGGAACGGCAACTGTTCAAACGTTACCTCCGGGAATTTTAATAGGCGAAAATAATAATGCTATAGCCATCGATCCGATCACAGGTCAAACACTTTTTTATACAAATGGTGAGCTAGTTTATGATTTCAACTCGGATCCACTGCAAGGAAGTGCGCCTGGCTTGAATGGAGACATCGATGGAAGACAAAAAGTAGCTACAGGTTTTTTGGAATACGATCCAGCTGGCAATAAGCTTTTTTACATTTTTTATATCTCCCCGGGAGGACAGTTGTTGTATTCTTTGGTGGATATGAATGCGGCGGGTCAGGCAGCCGGAAATGAAAGACCTCTCGGCGAGATAACCGAGAAAGATATACCAATCGGAACCGCTTCAGGAGCTGTTTTGGTAGTAAAGTCCCCTGCTTCACCTTCTTACCTGATCAGTTTTGATGGAGGAAATTTAATCTCCAGGAGTTTGGGTGTGGGAGCTGGGAGTTTCACAATCACCAATACAGCAGGAATTCCGTTCACTCCGAAAGCAATCGTCCACGATGAAGAAAACGGGCAACTTATTTTGATTCCAGAAGATCCGGGAGATGATATCGTGGTAGTGGATTTTGACACAAGTTCAGGCACTTTCAGCAATGTCCGTCCTATTACTAATTCTGGTGGAATCGATTCTATTCAAGGTGCTGAGTTTTCTCCCGATGGTGCATTTATTTATTTCTCCAGAGGAAATGATTTATTTAGAGTTCCTAGCAGTGATCTTACTGCACCTCCAGAAGAGATCCCTCTTGCAGACTCTATTTCTGCAGTTTATGATGTAAAAGTTGGTCCCGACGGTAATCTCTATTACCTATATGAAGAAGTAGTCGGTGGACCTCAATTGATCGGAAGAGTTACCAATCCGAATGAAACAGATCTGACTGCCTTGACTTTGGAAGAAGACCCCTTCAACGGAGTTGATTTCTGCGGTAGAATATTCCCGGTTTTTGCTCCGAATGCAGATATAACTCCTACTGTTAATTTCGATTGGGCACCGGAAATGCCTTGCGCAAATAATCCCGTTCAGCTCACCAGTGAGATTACACCCGAAAATTATAGACCTGTCAGTTTCGAATGGAATTTTAATCCGCCACTGGCTGATTCGGACGGAAATCCTGTTCCTGCTGATTATGCCCAAGAGCATTTCCTCATTCCAGGCGATGCGGCTCAGGGGCAAAGTATTTCTGTCTCGTTGACTGTCACTTTTGCAGATGGAGATTCAATTACAGTCTCTCGTGATATTCCCTTGACAGAAAATAATTTAGAGGCTAATTTCACTCCACAGGACACCACGCTATGTGAGGGTCAATGTGTGGATATTGGAGCTTTACTTGAGGCGCAGGCCGCAGAAGGCGGGCAAGGTGGCGGACAAGGTGGACAAATGCCTCCTGGAGGCGGTGGACAAGATAATTATGAATACTTCTGGTCTAACTTCCGAGATGAAGGATGGGGAACTCGTTCAGAAAACACTGTTTGTCTTCCTGGTTTGTATTGGGCATTAGTCAGAGAACCAGGATCTTCCTGCTATGCTTATGCAGAGATCCGTGTGAAGGTGTGGGATCTTCCAGACCAAACGAATAATATCTGGTATTTCGGAGACGGTGCCGGTTTGGATTTCAATCCTGATCCAAACGACCCAGAAGCCCCTACGCCAAGGCCAATTGCCGCAGCACATCCTCAGAATATTCCAGCAGGAACCACCACGATTTCTGACCAGACCGGCCAAGTTTTATTTTTTACTGATGGACAATCCGTATGGGATCTGAATGGAAATCTGATGGAAAATGGGGATGATATCGGAGGTGAAAATGGTTCTAGTCAGGGAGCATTGGCTGTTCCTGTTCCGCAAGAAGAAACCTTGTTTTATCTATTCACTACACAAGTCTCTGCCACGGGAATAAATGAAGTGAAATTCTCATTGGTAGATATCAAAGCTGAAAACCCAACTGGGGTCGGGAATGTAGTCACCAAAGACAATTTCCTTTTCAGTCCCTCCACGGAGCATACTGCGGCCTTGGACGCCGGTGATACGACCTGGGTGATGTTTCACGAATTGGGAAATAATACGTTCCGAGCTTATCCTGTCTCCACAAACGGTATTGGACCTCCGGTCTTCAGCTCAGCAGGGAGCAACCACAGCTTCAACTCCGGGGTAGGCGCTATGAAATTTAATTCGGATGGCGATAAACTTGCTGTAACCATCAGCGAAGGCGGTTGTAATAAATTAGAAATCTTTGATTTTGACAGCGCTACCGGCGAGCTCACTGAGTATGCTAGATTGGACTTAGGTTGCAACGGGGAAGTGTACGGGATGGAGTTTTCACAGGATGGCGATCGAATCTTGGTAAGTTACCGCAACGGTGGCCCGGGAATCGAAGAGTTTATCATCCGATCCACAGCTGATTCTGGAGATCCGAATTCGAGTGCATGTCCAACTTGCTTTGGAACTGCGACCACCAGAGCTGAAATTGAAACCTGTATCCTCAGCACCAGAAATGATGTTAGCGGCACATCTGGTTTGAATTTAGGTGCGCTACAGATTGCATCAGATGGACAGATTTATGTAGCAGTAGTGGGTGATAACCGAATCGGTCAGGTTCAAGTGGGTACCGGCTGCACTTCAGAGAGCACTTTCAATCAAGATGCGGTTCAGCCAATGCCAGGCACTTCCAATCTTGGCCTCCCATCCTTTGTGCAAAACTCCGGCAGCTCCATTCCAGAACCTTCACTATCTGGACCTGCCCGAATATGCCTAGACCCTAACGTTCCTACAGGAGCTTTATTTGAAGGGGGTGGCGAACCTGATATCGACAGTTATTTCTGGACGATCACAAACAGTGATAGCACGGTGATTCGAGATAATTTCGGAGGACCCGGTGACCAGTTTCAATCACTGGAGCAAATCTTTGACAGTCCTGGAAACTACACCGTTGATCTTCGGGTAGATAGATGCGGTGATTCCGAATATTTTAGAGCAAGTACTGAGATCTTGGTGGAAGCACCACCCACGCTGACATTGCCCGATGCGGCCACACTCTGCGCAGAAAATCCCGTAACCTTAACTGCAATCGACGGTTATGATCCTGCAGAAGGGCTTTATGTCTTTGAATGGATAAATGCCGCCGGCCAAGTATTTGGGGATGAAAATTCCAATTCAATCACAGTCACCGAAGAGAGTATTTATACAGTTACCGTGAGTTATGTTTTGCCAGATGGACTGTCCCAGGATGAGGCGGCACTGTTTGCCACTTGCCCAGCCACCGCAGAAATATTCGTAGGCCCGGCATTTGAATTTGACTTGACTCAAACGGAAACAGAAGTTTGCTACGAAGAGACATTTGTCATTTTTGCCCCCAATACCCCGATCACAGGAGAATGGTTTTATGAACTAAATGGAGCTCCAAACCGAGTGGCTTTAGGTGAATTCTTTGAGCTGGAGCTATTTATTAATGAACTGCCTGGACCGGGTCAATATGAAATCATTTTCGTAACCCAAGATCCGATTCTTGAAGGATGTACGATAGAGAAAAGACTACCGCTACTGGTTAACGAACTTCCGCTATTGGTGGCTGTGCAGACCACTCCTGCGACCGACTGTGCTACCCCAGACGGATCTTTTGAAATCACCATGCAATCTGATGCAAGTACGGTAACTGTCCAGGAGACTGGTCTACTTTTCTCCAATGTAAACGCTGGTGATGTCCTCCCTGTCATCAATGTATTGCCGGGAATCTATACCATTGAAGCGGTGAATAGCACGGGCTGTCTCTACATCTCTACGGTCACGGTAGAAAATGAAAATCCTCCCACTGGCTTTGAATATACCGTTCGAACTGAGGATGAAAACTGTAGCATCAATGGAGTGGAAAATGGGACAATTTTTATCGAATTTAGTTCTGGAACCCCTTCAGGTAGCTACTTGATCACGAGGCAGGGAGACGGACAAACCTTCACGGGCAGCTTCATCGGCACCAATCTTGTAGCAGTAAATGTGTCATTTGGAGACTATTCTGTAGAAGTATCCGACCCTACGGATTGCACTATACCTGATCCAATTATCTACACTGTTACACAGCGATTTGAAGTTGTCTTCTCAGTTCCTTCCACGCTAACAGCTTGCGGCAACTTCACCTTTATACCTACATCTCCAAATGCGTTAAACTACACGGTGACCAATGCGAGCGGTACAGTGATCTTCCCAGATCCAAGCGGCGAATTTACGATCACCATGAGTGGTGTTTATCTGGTAAGAGGTGAAGATCCAGCAGGAATCGACTGTCCTAGGGAAGAAACGATCACCGCTGCGATTACACAATCGTTAGATTTTGATGTGCCGCCTCCGGTAGTGGATTGTCAAGTAGGAGCACGATACGAAGTAGTTCTCAACAATGCAGATCCTGCTGATGTGATTTTCCTTTGGAGAGATTCCAATGGAGTGATTGTTGGTAGATCGCAGACTTTTGTGCCTAACTTCTCAGGAACTTATTCAGTGGAGGTTCAACCAAGAGAAGGTGGCCTTTGCCCTACAAATCAGTTTGCTTTTGATGCAGAGCTAATCTCTGAGAATGTTGAGGTAGAACTGGATGTAGTTCCTTTCTGCACAGATCAGACAAGTACAACGATAGCTGTGATCGCAGATTTAGCTAATGTGGAGAATATCGAATGGTATCGCGTAGTAGGTGGAACTCGAACCAGAATTCCGGCTTTCAATGATCTCCCGATCATAGAAGTGAGTCAGGAGGGGATTTATGAAGTGCTGTTGAGAAGTGCTGCGGGTTGTGACTTGGGGAGAGCAAGTGGTCTAGTAGTTCAATCGACCATAGCCCTACCAATAGTCCCTCAAAACATCTCCATCTGCGACTTAGAAGGTGTCACACAAGCTATTGATCCAGGGGTCTATGATAACTATTCATGGAAATTAAACGGAGCAGAATTATCCACAGCGTCAGTCTTCACACCTACCCTACCAGGAGACTATGAATTGACCGTCTCGGATAATCTGGGCTGTTTTTACGTAGTCAATATTGAAGTAGTTGAAGACTGTGATCTCAAGATCGTGTTTCCAAACGGGGTGGTTCTTAATGATCCAGATCGAAATTTCATCCTTTATGCCAACGAATATATTGATGAAATTGAGGTCTTTATATTCAATCGATGGGGTCAGCTTATTTTCTATTGTGAACATGAAAATATAGAACCTCGGCAACCATTTTGTCCTTGGGATGGTCTAGTAGATGGGAAATTTGTCATTAATGGAACATATGCAGTAAAGGTGAAGTTTACCAGTCGAGAACAAAATAAAACTCAATCAATCACAAAGGCTATTACCATTATTAAATAGTATGCTTATTCTTATCTCACCGGCTAAAACGCTGGATTACAGCGATACGATTCATCAGAATCATACATTGCCTGACTTTCTGACTGAGACAAAGTCTTTAGTCGGCGTTTTGAAAAAGAAGTCAGCCTCCGAAATAGGAAAGTTGATGGGTATTTCTGACAACTTGGCGAAGCTCAATGAAGAGCGATTCAAGACTTTTCAAAACGCATTTAATTTCGCCAATTCCAAACAAGCTATACTCGCATTCAAAGGCGATGTGTACACCAAAATTGACGTCGATCACTTTTCAAAGGAAGATTTCGACTTTGCGCAGCAGCATTTGAGAATCCTTTCAGGGTTGTATGGTTTACTCAAGCCACTCGATTTGATCCAACCCTATCGGTTGGAAATGGGCACCAAACTCGAAAACAAGAAAGGGAAAAATTTATATGAGTTTTGGGATAAGAAAATCGCAAACTCAATCAATGAGGCAGCCGGAAAAGAAACCATAGTGAATCTTGCTTCTCAGGAATATTTCAAAGCGGTCGATCTCAAAACGATCAAAAATTCAGTTATCAATATTCATTTCAAAGAATTCAAAAATGATTCGTACCAAGTAGTTGGTTTTTTTGCTAAACAAGCCAGAGGTATGATGACCAACTTTGCGATCAAAAACAGAGTTGCTGAAGTTGAAAAGCTAAAAATATTCAACGAAGAACGGTATGAGTTTTCAGAAAAACTGAGTACCGAAACCGATTGGGTATTCGTGAGATAATTTTTTACCACTAATTACATTTTTGTTCTCAGAGCATATTCAAGACTTATTCCCTGAGACTTTGGTCTTGGACCTGATGAAAATCTTAACCACTGAGGATATAAAATTAGCAGAGAAAATTCACATCTGGTATACGACTTTTACATTGGTTCAAAGTCTATCTATGAATAGAATTTTTTCATATTGACATATATCTTCCTTCCTAAGGATTCAATTTTTTAACCTCAAAATTCCTATTACTTTCTACGAAATAAAGTTAAACCTTTGGCTTTTACTTTGCGGTTCATAAGATCTCAAATTATGCATGCTTTTTAGCCCTATTAAAAGTAGTAGCTTAGTACATTGATAGGCAGTTTTTTAATCTCTTCCACTTTGAATTTCAAAAACAAAAAAATCTTTCTTTCTACCCTCCTACTTTTCATAGTTGCCCTTTTTTCGACGGGTTCAATGGCATATTTAGAAGAATTGGATCTCAACCCAAACTATACTGATCCTCACCAGATAGATTCTCGATTGATTGGACCTACGTTATTATGCAATATTTCAGGCACCGTCGTTGGGACTTTCAGTGGTTCAGGAGATCCTATCACCGACCTTTATGGTTGGAAAATATTCGATCCTTCAGGCAATCTTTTATTTTCAAGAAGTCCGGGTTCATTTCAAAAGATAAACTATGTATTTATTACAAATGGTATTCATAGCGTAGAAGTAGATGTAAGTCGCGGCGGAATTTCGCTGGGTAGTTTCACTAAAAAAGTGGAAGTCGTAGAAAAACCAAAAAATCTACTCGCATCAGCATATATTTCCTGCTCTTCCCAACCTTTAGAAATTCAAGCCATAGATCCCTCGAGCAGTAGTTTTGCCTCCTATAAGTTTGAATGGACAGATACTACTGCAGGTGCAGTAGTATCTACTTCAAATACCTTGATCACATCAGATGAGGGAAATTTTACAGTACGGTATTTTCTTGAAAATTCATCTGGTGAGACCACCTGTGATTTTACTCAGTCCACCCAGATTACAAATATTTCTACTATTGATATTATCCGTTCCGCAGCAGAAGTATGTATCGATGGGGCGATTTCATTTAGGACAAATCCACAATTATCGGGGACATGGTTTGTTCAAAAGATTGGTGAGCCTTTAATTAGACCATTTGGAAGTGGTAATTCTTTTACTATTCGACCGGGATCAGATCTGGTCGGTTTTGGAAGTTATGAAGTTTCTTTTGTAGCAGAGAATCCTTTAAACCCAATATGCGCCCCAAGTGGAGCAACCAGTTTCAATTTTAACCCTGAGCCTATTTTTGTTTTTGAATCCGCCGAGACATCAAGTGGCTGCCTCTCAGCCGATGGTAAGCTGGATATCAGAGCGATATCAGATTTGGACTTTATCAGAATAGACACGACCGGAATTTCATATGGACCATTTGTAGCTGGGGAACTGATAGAGATATCTAACCTTAGTTCAGGCACCTATTATGTTGTTGGGGGCTTAGGCTCCTGTCTAAACTCATTAGGAATGGTAGTGCCACTGGCAAATCCATCTCCGACCTTGGAGTTTGAGATCGATGATATTGTCAGCGAAGCCTGTACTGAAAACGGAAAAATCCCAGGATCATTTAAAGTTACTATGGTAAATGGAGCTAACCCAAATGCCTTTTTCCGGGTAATCAATGAACGTGGAGGAGTAGTAATTAATCAGGCTTTGCCTGATTCAATTGTTTTTAGGGTAGGAATATCCAGCGGGACCTACTTTTTAGAAGTCTATGATGAGAACGAAGACTGTATCCTCCCAAATGATGCTGAGGTGAAGATTCCTGGAAAAGATCAAACTAACTTTGAGCTTCAAAGAAATATAAATATATGCCAGTCTTTTGAATTAATTCCGGCAACCAATCAGAATCTAACTTTTGCTATCACTAGACCTGATGGTACTACGGGCAGAAAGAATGCCGAAGAGTCGATTCTTTTAGACCAAAAGGGGGAATATATAATTATTGGCACTCTACCCGGACAGTCTGACATATGTCCTACCGAAAGGAGAATTATGGTAGATTTGATTGATCCAGTAGACTTTGAAGTCGTGCAAGTAAGTGAAGATTGCGACGTCGGTAATAGAAGCTATGGAGCAAATATCTATTTGAGAGATCCTTCTACCGTTTTATTTTTCTGGCGAAATGAACAAAACGAAATTATCAGTACCAGCCAAAAACTTGATCTTCCCCCATCTTCCATCGGAAATTATTCGATAGAAGTCCAGCCTGCCAACAGCAATGCCTGCCCTATTTCCCCGAAGCCATTTCTCGTAAAAGAACTCGTTCTATCTGTGGATCTGACTTTGGAAGCGACCAAACTCTGTGAGTTAGGACCTAAAGCAATCATTGACTTGACCACCGCCTTGCCAGATGAAGTCACAAATGTAGAGTGGAGAAGATACGATGCTGCCGGAAATATCGAAGTCCTGAGTCAATTTGATGACCGATACCAAATTGAAGTAGATGTCGAAGGGACCTACGAGGCTGCAATTTTTAGCAGAATTCCTGCGCTGAATAAAGACTGTGAACTGGGCAGACGTGATCTACAATTAACTTTGACTAATGAAACAGTAAATTTTGAGATCCCTACAAATCTCTCCATTTGTGAATCTTATGATTTCACCCCAGAGACGAATGAAAATTTGGTTTTTGAAATCACAAAACCTGATGGGGAAACAGTGCAAAGCAACGCCGGTGACGCCATCAAACTAGATCAAAATGGCACTTACAGCTTTTACGGATACAATCCTGATATTGCTGCGCCACTTTGCCCTAAGATAAAAACCTTGGAAGTATTGGTAAATCAAAAAATACAATTTACTCCAGAGCTACTTTCTGAAGATTGCAATGGCGAAAAAGTCTACTTTGCCGATATTGGTGGCTTAGATCCCAATTTGGCCTTATTTAGTTGGTATGATGCAACAGGTAATTCTATCGGAACCAACCAACTTTTGACACTAAGTACCTATGGGGATTTTTCGCTGGATGTGCAGCCGGCTGGGAGCATCCCCTGTGATCAGATACCGGTTACATTTTTTGTGGAGACTCCATTACTAAGTCTTCCTGTATCCCTATCTGCTGCGCCTTTTTGTCCAGATGCAGCATCCACGACCATTACTGCCTTGACAGATTCTGAAGAAGTGGATGAGATTCAATGGTGGTTTACAGCTCTAGATGGCTCCCAAAATCAACTTATCAATGAGAATAACAAAGAATCTATTCTTGCACTCAATGAAGGCACTTATGAAGTGAGAACCTTAAATGAAAATAATTGTCTCTTGGGATTTGATCGCTTGCTACTTATGCGAATTATGGATGCAACTCAACCTGATGTGGCAGAAATCTATCAAGTGTGCCCTCAATATTCTATTGGTCCTTTGATTGATCCAGGGAACTTCACGACTTACGAGTGGTATTTGGAAGATCAATTGGTATCTACCAATCCTATTTTCCAACCAATATTGCCGGGGGAGTACAGCATATTAGTTTTCAGTGCTGAAGGCTGTTCTTATTCTGCCTCTTTTGAGACAGTGGAAGAATGTGAGTTGCGGGTCAGCTACCCCAATGCCGTACAGCCTCGGAATCCAGACAAGGAATTTCTGATTTACACCAATTATCTGATTGATGAGATGAAAGTCTCAATTTTTAACAAGTGGGGACAATTGATTTATTATTGCGAAAAAGCGGATTTGATTTCCGAGGAATCTACCTGCTTTTGGGATGGTACATTTGACGGAGAGGCGACTCCAAATGGTAATTATGCTATTAGAATAGATATGAAAAATTTGGAAAAGAATATTTCCAGAACACAAGTGGGATCAATCCTGATCATAGAATAGTAGAATTGTATACTGCCAAGTCTTTGAGGGACATTTTTTGAAAACCAATTCAAAATAATCCGTCTTCAATGCTGGATAGATTACTTTTACCTCCCTCGCTGAATACATAATTGTCCATTAGATACCAGTTTCCTTAGTGGAAGATTGGGTTTTTTCTGATTCTAATTTGTATTTCCATCTCCTCATTTACGCTGAGGAAACGATCTGAATCTCAAAATCATAACCCACTAGAAATCTCCTCTATCGCCGCAAATCCAGAACTGGTAGGACCAAATTTTTTTTTGTTTTCACAAGAGTCACTGGTACCTATAGCGGAGGTGGGGATCTTGGAGATGTCTACATCTGGTTAGTAACCATACCCAATAGAATAGAAATTATTAATCGGTCCAGCGGTGATCTATTTCAAACAATTAAAGTCTCATACAATGAAATAAGAATTCACACCGTTTCTCTTGACGTAAGGCGCGGACATTGGATGTTTACAACAGCAGCATTCTGGTAAATGTGCTGAAAGGCCCTACGATCAATTTGCTCTCAGTTTACTTATTGTGTGAAGATAACCCGGTCAAATTGACAGCAATTGATTTGGCAACCTCGAACCTATCGAGCTATACCTTTATCCGGAAAGATCATGGTGCAAATATGACAGAAAATACAAATGAATTGAATTAGTGTACAGAGAGATTTTATGGCGTATAATTATTTCCGACCAACAGCGAGGGATAGGATTACCTGATAGATAGGACTGCATTTGTATCACCACCGCTTGATTTTCAAATCCAGAAATCAGCAGATCAAATTTGCGAGGGGCAGTTCCTTTGAACTCGAAACTAATACCCCACTCACGGGCAAGTGGTTTATTCGGAAATCCGAAACCTCGCAGAAAACCAGTTTAGGCAACCCTTTTAATATTTCAATGACTTCTTCAACTCTTCCAGAAATCGCAAACTATGAGGTAATTTTCAGCGTTTTTGATCCAAATTTGCCAACTTGTCGATCTGAGCGCAAAGTGACTTTTGAAATACAGGAAGCATCAAAAATTCAGATCAATCTGATCGAAGAACCAGATGACTGTGCTAATCCATATGGGAATTTTATCATACAGGCAAGTACTGCACTAGACTCGATTGTAGTGTCCGAACTGGATTTTGTCTCTGGAAATACACTAGCAGGGACGATCCTCAATTTTGAAAATCTGAGATCTCAAACCTCTGACATCCGGTCTTTTACAAATGATTATAAAATAACCAATCTGCTTATTTTAGAAGAAAAAGCCCCCCAGTTGGCATAAATCCATCAGTATAGGTTCATACGGATTTCGAGTTTATACCTGAAAGCTTTTCGACAACTGGAGTTCTACCAGGAAGATTAAAAATATAATTTCCGCAAGGATCGGTAATTGGTGAGTATCGGATTTTAGATCAGGGAAGTGGTAGATTTCTCTAGGGGTATTCAAGATCAGTATTCTTTGGTGGTGGATTTGGTCGGCAGAAGCTATTTCTTAGAGTTGACCACTGCCAGAGTTGACCATTGATGGTTGCATCTATCTGATCGAAGGCTTTACAGTTGCCCGAAAGCCATAGGTCGAATTTAATACCCACACTTCATTCAATATTTGCGAGACTTTTGGTTTTGTCCCAGAAACAAATCAAGACTTGATTTTTACGCTTACCTACCAAGGTGTATTATATCAAACTTTAGATACTCAAAATACCTTTCAGCTCACTGAAGCTGGAGACTATTCCTTGGTAGGCAACTCAAAAGAGACAGCTACTGGTCTCTGCTCAGAAGTGCAATCTTTAACCGTACCTCTTTCTCAGTCAATCGTATTCAAGCCGATCTTGAAAAAAGAAAACTGCTTCGGCAATTAAATCTCTGGGACCAATACAGAAGGAGTTGATCCTGACCAAACAGGTATGAGGTGGCTAAATGATCGGGGAGAGATTGTAAGTGGGAAGCACTATATTTTTCCCTGCTTATTTGTGTGAATTCTCGTTAGTAGTTCAACTGATTGGAAGTGGCTTTTGTCCTGTATCTCCGATTATTTCCTATAATACAGCGCCCATTCTAACCGTTCCGATGAAGCCTACTGTAAATAAAATTTGCCCTGAACCCGGTTTTTCTATTAGCGTAATTAATACGAACGCCACTGTAGTAAATCTGACGGAATGGATTTTTTTTGATCTGAATAATAATCGAAGAGACTTAACCGAATTTGATGGATTATTTGAAATTAAGTTATCAGGAGAAGGCACTTATGAAGCCAGGGCTTTTAATAAATTATGATGCAAGGTTGGGAGAAATATTATTTTTCCAGAAAACCCGACACTTCTAACTATTCTAAATCTGGAGGATCGATACAGTCTCTGCTCTAAGGAGAACACACTTCCACCGCTTGATCCGAGCGATTTTGCCACTTACGAGTGGTACTTTGAGGAGGATTTGGCATCGGATCAGCAGTTCTTCAAACCCTAGGAGGTCGGCGAACATTCTTTGACCGCAACTACAATTATTGGATATGAGTTTATATCCTCCTTCACCACTTTTGATACCTGTGACTTTAAGATTGTTTATCCGAATACGATGATTTTGGATTATCCCGCCCTTGACTTTAGAGTGCTTGTGACTGAGGGAGTGATGGAAGCAGATTTGTATATTATCAACAGGCAAGGTGCGTTGATCCATTTTGAACAAACGAAAGAAATCTCACCTGCAATTCCAATTTTAATTTGGGATGGGAAAACAGCCAACAGGTCAATTCCATCTGGAACCGGAGCAGTGGTATTGATCTTTCGTAATTCCATCCATTGATTTGAAGAAAAAATTATCAGTTCTGCATTGGTGATAGATTAAAAAGGGTTGATAAAGATTCTTCTCCAAAAATCTGCATGGTGCTAAAATGTAATGCCAGCAGTGTATTTGCAATCGAAGCCCGAATAGAAACTTATAACCGTCAATAATGAAAAACCTGACTCTATCTTCAGATTTGGGCTAATCTGCATTCTACTCAAAACCAAACTAATATTGATTGTTCAAATATTAACTCAGAAAATTCCTTTAATCTCATTCTTGCAGTCCTGATACGAGAACTTTTTTTTTTATGAGGGGGAAAGTTGAATGCAATATTTTTCCTACTTTGAGATGTTTCAATTGTTTGTTTCTCAACCTCAAACCCAAACCCTTCCCTATGACAGATTCAATAAATCGCTCAGCACTCTTCAATGCGAGTTGTTTTGCTCTCATTACCACAGCATTTACCTTTGCCATTCGGGCAGGTATATTACCCCAATTGGGAGATACTTTCGGCCTTAGCGCAGAGCAGCTAGGTTTTATCAATTCCATGTGGTTTTTGGGATTCCCAATCTCCATGATCTTGGGAGGCCTTTTTTATCACCAAGTAGGTCCAGCCAATATTATGCGGATTGCCTTTGCGACCCATACGCTTGGCATTCTTTTGACGATTTTTGCAGATGGGTATAATACTCTTTTGATCTCAACGCTTTTTATTGGATTTGGTAATGGTTGTACAGAAGCAGCTTGTAATCCAATGATTGCAGACATGTACCAAGGGAATAAAATGAATAAAATGCTTAATCGTTTCCATATGTGGTTTCCAGGTGGAATCGTACTTGGGTCTCTAATTTCAAAGTTCATGACAGACCTCAATATGGGATGGGAAGCTCAGATATGGATTATGATGATTCCTACTGTGATCTATGCAGTTTTATTCTTTGGAAAGACCTTCCCTAGACCATTGGTAGAAGGCTCTTCTTCCCTTGTTGAGAATCTGAAGTCAATGGTCAGCCCAGTATTTCTCTTCTTGTTCATTGCTATGGCCTTCACTGCTATTTCAGAATTTGGTCCACAACAGTGGGTAGGATTAATCATGGGATCAAGCGGAGCTAGCCCGATGCTGATTCTTGCATTGACTACAGGTGTCATGGCCGTAGCACGTTTCTTTGCAGGCCCAGTTGTATCCACATTAGGCCAAACAGGTGTTCTCTTGGCTGGATCAATTTTAGCAACTTTAGGAATCTATTTATTTAGTACAGTCACTGGACCAACGGTCTATGTTGCGGCGGTAATCTTCGCTTTGGGAGTTGGCTATTTTTGGCCGGTAATGGTCGGTGCTGTAGCGCAGCGAGTTCCTCTCAGCGGTGCGCTTGGAATGTCTATCATTGGTGGAGTAGGCATGTTCTCTACTGCAATTTTCCAACCTATTATCGGAGGCTGGATTGATGGTTCAAATGCCGCTATGGCCGCAACAGGACTCACAGGAGAAAATCTGGAATTGGTAGCAGGTCAGGAAACTTTGCAGAAAATCATGCTTTTCCCGATCATTCTGGTTGTCCTCTTTACGGTTTTCTTCTTTTGGCAAAAGAATACGAAATCAGTGGAGGCAGTTCCCACAGCATACTAAGCAAAAATACAAAAGCAGCCTTCGGGCTGTTTTTTTTTGATTACTGAGGATCGGTGGACTTGCTTTTTTTTACCTCGCAGCGGCAAGGCAATAAAGCGATTTCATCAAATGCAAAGTCTCTGGTTTTTCTGAAAGTCTTTATCTACCAATTAGTATACAGGCTAGGAAATTTTATCTTTCTACAGGAGGAGCTTCAATTTATCATATTCAGATAATTCCAATAAAAATTGATAGTAAAGTCCAGTACCCCTATTTAAAAGTATCTATCTGTTGCCATGGATATGAATGTTTGGATTTTTAATGTGCCGATGACCGAGTATATGAAAATTTTTTGCAGATAGAGATAACTCAGATTTAATTCTGAAAAAGCACAGATAATTGGAAAAACTATCATATTCTTTTTCTATATCATCTAAATTTTCTAAACTCTTAGTGAGGCGGCGACTCAAGGATTGCATGAAATTAAGAAAGCTCAAATTAAAGGAGAAAGAATTCAAAGTGAAAGCTCTAGTATAGCTCTGATTCTACAGAAGGTATTTACCTACCGATGAAGATATGAATGTTTGGATTAGCACTTTAATGGTTATTACGACGTCGTGCCGCTGCGCGCTATATTTTGCTTCCTCATTTTTGATTCACCACATTGAATTCAGATTTAACCCTCACCTTATCAAACCTATTCCAGATGAAACGAATACTCAGCACTTGGATTTTACTTTTTCTGTTTCTGCAGACTCCCTTTGCGCAGCAAATCAAATGAACAATCCAAATCCACAAAGATCAACGCTACTTTATTGACTCCAAGGGAAAGCCATTTTTCTGGTTGGCCAATACAGCTTGGGAATTATTCCACCGCCTCGATCTAGAGCAAAGTGAAATGTACCTCGACACACGAAAGTCTCAAGGATTCAACGTGGTCCAAGCTATGGGCCTAGCCGAGCTGGATGGACTCAACGATCCAAACGCTAACGGTGAAACCTTTTAATAAGGATTATTCCGAACCGAATGAGGCCTACTGGGAGCACGTGGACGCCGTGTTGAATCTTGCACTGGCCCTAGATATAAATATTGCACTGCTGCCTACTTGGGGAGATAAGTTATTCTTGGACAGCTGGGGTACCGGGCCAGTGATTTTCAATCTTGAGACTGCTTATCAATTTGGCAAGTAGATCGGAGCCCGATACGCCAACCAGAAAAACCTAATCTGGGTCGTCGGTGGGGATCGAAATCCACGGAAGAACTCACAAGACATAGAAGTCTGGAATGAAATCGCTCGAGGAATCCATGAAACTTAAAGTATGGGAAATAAACAACTGATGAGTTTTCATCCCCAGCCGACAGCACTCGGCAGCAGTTCCAATTGGTTTCATCAAGAGGATTGGTTGGACTTTAATATGCATCAAACAGGTCATTGCCCCAATCAACCGACCTATCAAAAAATCAGGCATGACTTGGCACTTTCTCCGAAAAAGCCAAGCATCGATGCCGAACCCATGTACGAAAAGCATCCGAAGTGCTTTGACCCCAAAAATCAAAGCTATAGTGAAGCTATTGACATCCGAAAGATTATATATTGGAATGTATTTACCGGCGCAGCTGGACAAACTTACGGTTGCCATGCTGTTTGGCAAATGTATGACTTGGATAAACTGCCTTTCAATGGGCAAGTAAAACTTTAGCATAAATCTTTAGACTTAGTAGCTGCAAATCAAGTGAAGCATTTGAAAAATCTGATTCTGGAGTTTCCATTTTTTACCAGAATCCCCGATCAGGGATTGATTTCAAATTCACAAGCCGATGATGGATACTACGTGGCTACTACTCGAGATGTAGATTGAAGCTATACTTTATTCTATTTCCCTACGGGAAATCAGACGGATCTTAATCTTAATAATTTGGCAGGAAATTCAATTTTGGAGATTTGATATGATCCACGGACTGGAGTGATAATTCCGGTTGGGAAAGTTTCAAAAACAGCAAAAAAGACGGTAATTCAACCAAATCAAGGGAGAGGAAATGACTGAGTTTTAATACTGGAATCAGTAGATTAGCAGGTATAGCTTCGGTAATCATCCAGGAACAGCGACCAAAGCTTGCCCGCCTCGTCTCGATAGGTGATCGTACCTGTTTTTTTCTGAATCTCGATAATGCCATTTGAAACGATGGTACTCCCATCCGTCAGGATAATGTTGCAAGGTCCATTGCTCTCATTGACATCCCGGAGGGTATCGCAGGAAAATAGAAACACAAGGAACACCAATGGTAAAAAACTTTTCATGGGAAGACATCTACTAAAGTTATGCCGAAATATGGTCAATATTTTTTTATGACGGAAAAATTGGCTGCTGTGATTTCGTGATAGCCTATTCCGGAAAAATTTCAGTTGTACGGACCCTTCGTGTTCTTTGCTGTTAAAAGAAAAGATGCTGTATTAAAAACCTTCGAGGTTTATTAGATTTTATGTGTATCCTCGTAAGTGCACGTCACGATCTAAAATAAAATCTTGATTGGAATCGGATCAAATTCCCCCTTTTTCAAAGGGGGCTGGGGGGATTTATCATATCAAATCAGCAATAAATTTGGCTATGTGCAACAAAACGGACACACATATTAGATTTATTCAAATATCAAAGTTTTGAGAAAAAAGCTCAAAGATCAGGCTTACGCCCTCACGAGTGTCCCCAGTCACGAATTCAGGATTACAAATCCTATAGAATCGTTATTTTGCGGGACCTTCGTGTTCTTTGTAGTTTAAAAGATTCTGTCTTCAAAACCTTCGAGATCAATCAGCTTTATTCTAAAATCAAAGGTTCAGGAAAAGACCTCAAAGGTTACTTTGCCCCCTCTGCGAAACCTTCGTGTGCTTTGTGGTTTGCAAAAATACCCATAGAAAAAGCCCAACCATGAAGTTGAGCCTTAGTGACCTCGTCAAGATTCATCCCGATAGCCACCGCGGATTGAAACCTCCTGATCAGTAGTTATTCAAAAAGATTCTGTCTTCAAAACCTTCGAGATCAATCAGCTTTATTCTAAAATCAAAGGTTCAGGAAAAGACCTCAAAGGTTACTTTGCCCCCTCTGCGAAACCTTCGTGTGCTTTGTGGTTTGAAAAAATACCCATAGAAAAAGCCCAACCATGAAGTTGAGCCTTAGTGACCTCGTCAAGATTCATCCCGATAGCCACCGCGGATTGAAACGTCATGATAAATAGTAACTCAATAATAAAAAAAGCCCGACCGTGAAGTTTAGCTTTAGTGACCTCGTCAAGATTCATCCCGATAGCCATCGCGGATTGAAACCTCCTGATCAATAGTAACTCAATAATAAAAAAAGCCCGACCGTGAAGTTGGGCCTTAGTGACCTCGCCAAGATTCATCCCGATAGCCATCGCGGATTGAAACCTCCTGATCAATAGTAACACAATAATAAAAAAAGCCCAACTATTAAGTTGAGCTTTAGTGACCTCGTCAAGATTCATCCCGATAGCCATCGCGGATTGAAACCTCCTGATCAATAGTAACTCAATAACAAAAAAAGCCCGACCGTGAAGTTGGGCCTTAGTGACCTCATCAAGATTCATCCCGATAGCCATCGCGGATTGAAACCTCCTGATCAATAGTAACTCAATAACAAAAAAAGCCCGACCGTGAAGTTTAGCTTTAGTGACCTCGTCAAGATTCATCCCGATAGCCATCGCGGATTGAAACCTCCTGATCAATAGTAACTCTATAATAAAAAAAGCCCAACTGTAAAGTTGAGCTTTAGTGACCTCGTCAAGATTCATCCCGATAGCCATCGCGGATTGAAACCTCCTGATCAGTAGTTATTCAAAAAGATTCTGTCTTCAAAACCTTCGAGATCAATCAGCTTTATTCTAAAATCAAAGGTTCAGGAAAAGACCTCAAAGGTTACTTTGCCCCCTCTGCGAAACCTTCGTGTGCTTTGTGGTTTGAAAAAATACCCATAGAAAAAGCCCAACCATGAAGTTGAGCCTTAGTGA
>Ga0209390_10001960_pt1 | contig 37664 bp, 41 predicted proteins | sample BON01_FD_187212 | JGI IMG/M metagenome (GOLD analysis project Ga0209390, IMG submission 187212) | Freshwater microbial communities from Lake Bonney liftoff mats and glacier meltwater in Antarctica - BON-01 (SPAdes) (version 2) | ecosystem: Environmental > Aquatic > Freshwater > Ice > Glacier...
GCATGGCTTTATGCTGAACATCATTGCTGGGCTTATCGCTTACTCACTTAAAGAAAATAAACCTTCGCTAAGAATGAGTAGCGAAGTATTTAGCATGATGATCGTTTCTTAACCAGATCTCAGGTTATCTAATAATTCAATCCAATGTTTAACGGGTAGTTTAGTGCCTTTTGCAAGATGAATTTGGCAGCCAATATTTGATGTAACAATTAAGTCAGGTTGTAAGCGACTGAGATTTTTAAGTTTATTGTTTCTTAGTTGTGTTGCCATTTCAGGTTGAAAAATGGAATAGGTACCGGCCGAACCACAACATAAATGGCTATCGACGATGGGTGCTAAATCATAGCCCAGTTTCTCTAGTAGGCTTTCCACTAAGTTTGGTAACTTTTGACCATGTTGCAAAGAACACGGTGCGTGGTATGAAATTTTTTCCTTGGTGACCGATAACAACGACAAATCTTGTTCTAATAAAAACTCAGCAATATCTTTAGTTTTAGCTGCGATGTTTAAGGCTTTTTGATAATAAGCATCGTGTGCTTCAAATAAAGTTGGGTAATCTTTCACCATTAAGCCACAACCACTAGCAGTTGAGATAATGGTATGGATACCAGACTCAAGCATGACTGACCAGTGATCAATATTATGTTTAACTTTAATTAACGCCTTATTTTGGGCAGAAAGATGCTGGTCGATTGCGCCACAACATTCTTTCTGTGAGGTTTCCACTATCTCATAACCTAATATTGCTAGCACATTAGTGGTAGCGAGATTGGTGTTAGGTGTGAGTGACGGTTGCACGCAGCCACTTAGTAATAATACCCGTCCTTTGCGACCACTTTGCTGTTTAATTGGGGTTTGAATAGCCGTGTGTTTAACTAATGGCGCTGCGATGTTAAATAATGCTGGCGTGGTCAGCAGTTTACGAATGCTGCTACGCAAGGCTTTTTGCCAAAGCGGACGTTTGCTTTCCACTAGTTCGCGACCAATATCAGCCAGCTCACCGTATTTTACTCCAGATGGGCAGGTGGTCTCGCAGGCTCGACATGTTAGGCATCGGTCAAGGTGTTGTATTGTGTTTTTACTATATGTATTATTTTCTAGAACAGATTTTATAAGATAAATCCGCCCTCGAGGAGAGTCTAATTCATTACCTGTTAGTTGGTATGTTGGGCAAGTAGATAAGCAAAAACCACAATGTACACATGATCGAAGAATACTTTCTGCTTTTTGGAGTTGCGAGCGTTTAATACCTGTTACAGATAGCTTTGTCTGCATTAAATAAATATTCCCTTCGGATCGAAAACATTTTTCAAACCTTGTTCTATGCGTTGTCTCACATGCGATTGGGAATTAATATTCGCTGCGATAGTTGTTTTGACCGTATTTGCATAGGCTTTGGGTAAGACTCTAAAACTAATTTCACACACCGCGACTAATTTACCTTTAGAACCGACTAATAAACGAGATACATCATAACCTGCGACATTTTTCATTACCTGACCACCGAAGGTCAGAATCTGTCCTTGTCCATCAATAACTTTTACGCCAAGTACAGCATCCCGCAACTCGGGACTGCCGATGGCATAGGCTCCACCGATAGTCGCAGTCTGATTATTGTGCACGGTAAACGGCAAAATTTGATGCTTGTGTATAAGTATGCTTTCTATTTCTTTGACCCGAGTACCCGCTTTTACTGTCATCACTAATTCGTCTGGGTGATAACCAATAAAGCCTGCATAAGGCGACATATCTAAAGTATTAGTTGCAGAGGTTTTTAATTGACTGTTATTACCTATGATTTGTAATTGTTCCGCTTGCTGAATGCGTTGTTGTATTTGCTCAATATTCATAAGCTTAAAACCGCTCTAAATGCGGGTGCGGTAATTCACCATTATGTACATGCATATTGCCTAACTCCGCACAGCGATGGAGTGTCGGTATTGCCTTACCAGGGTTAAGCAATGCTTTTGGATCAAACACTGCTTTTATCTGATGGAAGATTTCAAGTTCAGCAGATGCGAACTGGTGACACATAGCATTAAGTTTCTCAATACCTACGCCATGTTCGCCTGTGATACTGCCACCGACATCGACACAGAGTTTTAGTATCTCGGTACCAAAGGCTTCAGTTTTTTGTTGTTCATCGGACACATTGGCATCATAGAGAATCAATGGGTGCAAATTACCATCACCGGCATGAAATACATTGGCTACACGCAGACCGTAATGTTGGGATAAATGACTTATTTTTTCTAATACATCTGCTAAATAACGTCTAGGGATGGTACCGTCCATACAGTAATAGTCAGGCGATAAACGTCCGACAGCAGGAAATGCTGACTTGCGGCCTTGCCACAGTGATAAGCGTTCTTGTTCGTTATTGGCGACTTTAATCAGCGATGCGTTAGCTAACAACAGTAGTACCTTATCCAATTCTTGTTGAACATCGAATTCATCGCCATCAAGTTCACATAACAGTAAAGCTTGAGCATCACGAGGATAGCCTGCATGTGCAAAATCTTCTGCTGCGCCAATGGCAAACTGGTCCATCATTTCTAAACCAGCAGGAATAATACCTGCTTTAATGATATTAGATATTGCATTGGCACAATCCCTCACATGCTCAAATCCCGCCATGACCAGTCTCACAGCGGCGGGTTTTGGCGTGAGCTTTACGGTTACTTCGATGATAACGCCTAATAAGCCTTCAGAGCCATTCATCAATGCTAATAGTCCTAGACCACCATCATCACGATGTAAAATGAGTTCTTCGCCATCAATAGTTAGCATTTTTATGGCAATCACATTATGTACGGTTAAGCCATATTTCAAACAATGCACACCGCCAGAGTTTTCAGCGACATTGCCGCCGATGGTGCATGCGATTTGTGATGAAGGATCGGGTGCGTAATACAAGCCAAATTCAGAAACTGCTTCACTAATGGCAATATTACGAACACCGGGTTCGACAATAGCTGTTTGTGCTATAGGATCGATAGCAATGACTTTATTGAGTTTAGATAAACCTAGCACGATGCTGTTTTCTAAAGGTAACGCGCCACCCGCAAGCCCTGTTCCCGCACCACGAGTAACAATAGGGGTGTTGTGGATCTTACATAATTCAATGACACGTTTAATCTGATCAATGCTTTCTGGCAAGACTACTGCTAAGGGTTTTTGTCGGTACATGCTCAGCGCGTCACATTCAAAGGGACGGGTCATTTCATCGCCCTGAAGGAGAATATGCTTTGGCAGTGATTGTGATAATTCTTGAGTAATTAACATAGGTATTATTATAATGACTTCTTTATCCAAGAACCATAAGTAGAATTATGCAATCATTTAATCCACCTGTTCGCACCCTTATGGGACCTGGCCCATCTGATGTTCATCCTCGTGTTTTACAAGCGATGGCTCGGCCAACCATTGGCCATCTTGATCCCTATTTCATTGAAATGATGGACCAAACCAAACAAGCGCTTAAATACGCCTTTAAAACTGAAAATGAATTGACGATGCCAGTGTCTGCGCCTGGCTCAGCGGGAATGGAAACCTGTTTTGCCAATTTAGTTGAGCCGGGTGATAAAGTCATCGTCTGTATCAACGGCGTGTTTGGTAATCGCATGAAAGAGAATGTGATTCGATTTGGTGGCGAAGCGATTGTTGTTGAAGATAAATGGGGCGAAGCCGTTACCATTGCAAAAGTAGAACAGGCACTGAAAGACAATCCTGATACTAAAATCCTTGCTTTTGTCCACGCGGAAACCTCTACGGGCGCACAATCAGATGCCAAAGCGCTGTGTGCGATAGCGGATCAATATGGTTGTCTGAATATTGTTGATGCCGTTACCTCATTGGCTGGTACGGAATTACGAGTTGATGACTGGGGTATTGATGCGATTTATTCGGGCACCCAAAAATGTATGTCGGCACCACCTGGTCTGTCACCGATCAGTTTTAGTAAACGTGCTATTCATAAATTGTCTAATCGCAAAACACCGGTAACAAGTTGGTTTTTAGATCTTAATCTTGTGATGGGCTATTGGGGAAAAGGTGCTAAACGTGCCTATCATCATACGGCCCCCGTTAATACCTTATATGGCTTGCATGAATCGTTGGTGATGTTGATGGAAGAAGGCATTGAAAATTCTTGGGCACGTCATAAACAACAGCATGAAACACTTAAAGTAAGTTTAGAAGCCATGGGGATTAACTTTGTGGTGAAAGAGCAAGATCGATTACCACAATTAAATACCGTTTGGATCCCGGAAGGCGCTGATGATGCTTTAGTTCGCTCAACCTTACTTAATGAATACAATTTAGAAATTGGTGCGGGTTTAGGTGATTTAGCGGGCAAAGTATGGCGTATTGGTTTAATGGGCCATTCGGCAAGAAAAGAAAATGTACTGTTAGCGACAGCGGCATTGAAAGAAGTACTATCAAGATAAATTTAATCGCTAGGGTTCAAGGGGGAAAAGTCCCCTTGAACTACTTAAAAAATAACTATCAATACATACCAGTGAGCGAACTTGATGTATTTGTTATGTTACTTAGATTCAAAACGGTTAAGCGCAACATTTTTCACTGAAGCTACTGGATCAAATATGCGGCCATTGATCGCAATATACACGCCGGGCGGCAGAGTTTGAGCGCCCACTAAAGCACTACCCACGTTGAATACAGCATCGCTATCTCGGTATTGAGCGGGATACATAGCTCCCGTTAATACGATGGTTTTATCGGGGATGTTCTGCAGAAATTCTGCTGTTGCAATCATCGTATCTGTGCCGTGGGTAACGATTATATTGCGACTTTGTGCTGATAGAATAGCTTCGCGAATTATTTGTCGATCCGAATTATCAATATCCAGACTGTCCTTTTTCATTAGCGAAATTACGTCGAAAGCTACAACAACATTGGCTCTGTGCAATATACCGGCAACTTGTGGCTCACCTACCTGATAGGTATCTTTTTGATCGAAGTAGGTCTTGTCGATTGTTCCACCCGTGGTAAATATTTTTATTATCATATTGTTCCTTTTCTATAAGCTTAAGATCGTTGCTAGCCAATAGCAGTACGCTACTTCAACATCCCACGAATATTTGATAAATGTGCTTTGCCACGTTCTTTGCGCTCTTCTGGATCTACTTTTGATTTCTCGCTCATCCACACTAAATCTTCGGGTGGCAGTTCACGGAGAAATCGGCTTTCTTCACATTCCATTTTTTCACCATAACGCTTACGAGAGTTAGCCAAGGTAAAAACGAGACTACGTTGAGCGCGGGTAATACCCACATAAGCCAGACGGCGTTCTTCTTCAATGCCATCTTCTTCAATACTGGTTCGATGTGGCAAAATCTCTTCTTCCATACCGATAATGAAAACATGGGGAAACTCTAATCCTTTAGCAGCATGCAAGGTCATTAAATGCACCGCATCAGCTTGATTTTCATCTTCTTGTCGCTCGAGAATATCCATTAAGGTTAAACGTGAAGCAATGTCACCGATACTTTGCTCGACGGTATCGTTATCGATGATGCGAGCAATCCATGTTAATAATTCTTCAACATTATCCATGCGACGGGTAGCTTGATTAGGATCGCCGGTGACTTCTTCTAACCAAGCACGATAATCAATTTCTTCAATCATATCGCGGATGGCTTCCATCAGATTACCGCGTTTTGCACGATCAGCAATATCGATTAACCATTTAGTGAAATGTTCAAGTTTAGCCATCGCTTTGTCAGATAGTTGTTCTGCTAAACCCATTTCAAAACAAGCACCAAACATGCTGGTGTTACGTTTTGATGCATAGTTACCCACCGCTTGTAAGGTACTGGCACCAATGCCGCGCCTTGGCGTGTTAATAACCCTTAAAAAAGCATTATCATCATCTTGATTCGCTAATAACCTTAGATAGGCCATGATGTCTTTTACTTCGACCCGTGAGAAAAATGAAGTGCCACCGGATAAGAAATAAGGCACATTATGTTCACGTAAAATGCGTTCTATTGGTCGCGATTGGTGATTGCTACGATATAAAATTGCATAATCTTTAAAGTTGGCCTGATTTTTGAGCTTGTGATAGAGCAGTTCGGATACGACTTTTTCAGATTCATGCTCATCATCACGACAACCGATTACCCGAATCGGATCGCCTTCGCCCATTGCACTCCACAATTTTTTTTCAAAAATATGCGGATTATGACTAATTAGCTGATTGGCCGCGCGTAAAATACGGCCCATAGAGCGGTAATTTTGTTCGAGTTTGATGAGTTTAAGGCGTGGGAAATCCTTCTGCAATTGCACCAAGTTTTCTGGACGAGCACCGCGCCAAGAATACACCGATTGATCATCATCGCCCACCACAGTGAGTGCTTCGCGAATGCCGACTAATTGTTTGACCAATTCATATTGGCAACCATTAGTATCTTGATATTCATCGACTAATAGATAATGAATACGGGCTTGCCACTTTTTTAACACTTCAGAATGATCACGAAATAATAATACGGGCTTTAAGATTAAGTCATCAAAATCTACCGCGTTATAGGCTTTGAGAGCCTCAACATAGCGTTGATAGACTTTGGCAGCTGATGCTTGTTGCTCACCTTCAGCAATGTTAATTGCCTGTTCAGGCAGAATAAGTTGGTTTTTCCATTCCGAAATTTGCCACTGGCATTGTTCAGCATGTTCGCTATCGGCGGCAAAGTCTCGTCCCATCAGGTCACGTAATACCGCTAAACTATCTTGGGCATCGAATATCGAAAACCCAGGTCGATAACCGAGGTGAGCATGTTCTTTACGTAAAATATTGAGACCTAAAGTATGAAAAGTTGACACCATCAAGCCACGAGCAGAGGCATTACGTGAAGCCATCATTTCTGCCACACGACTTTTCATTTCACGCGCCGCTTTATTGGTGAAGGTCACCGCCACAATATTTCGGGCATTAATGCCGCATTGCTCTATTAAATAGGCAATTTTACGAGTGATAACACGTGTTTTACCACTGCCGGCACCGGCTAATACAAGTAAAGGTCCATCTACATGACGCGCAGCTTCCCGTTGCGGTGGATTTAAATCATGCATTAATGTTAAGTATTCCTTGTATCGAGGCGTCGATAGCCTATTGCTTCACTGAGATGTGCTGTTTGAATCTGGTCTGAATCGGCTAAGTCGGCAATCGTTCTGGCGACTTTTAATATGCGATGATAGGCGCGGGCAGAAAGGCCAAAGCGGCTAATCGCATGTTCTAATAACTGATAATTGCTCTCACTTAAGGTGCAATAAAGGTCTAATTCTTTATTTGCTAATAGCGTGTTTGTTTTACCCGCTCGTGCCATTTGTCTTTTTCGTGCCTCTAATACACGCTTAGCAACGGTAGCACTGTCTTCTTCTTTATCACTGTTTTGTGCTGGGCGTAACATCGATTTGGCAACCGGAGGCACCTCAACCAACATATCAATACGATCCATCAATGGGCCAGATACTTTAGCGCGATAGCGGCGCACTTGATCTTCAGTACAATGACAGCGACTTTCTCCTAAATAACCACAAGGGCAAGGATTCATCGCAGCTATCAATTGAAAGCGAGCTGGAAATTCGGCTTGATTAGCCGCTCTCGAGATCGTTATCTTACCTGACTCAATAGGTTCACGAAGTACTTCTAACACTTTACGATCAAACTCGGGTAACTCATCTAAAAATAAAACACCATTGTGTGCCAGGGATATTTCACCTGGACGAGGTTGACTGCCGCCACCTACCATCGCTACCGCTGATGCCGTGTGATGGGGCGAGCGAAAAGGGCGTTGCCGCCATTGTTCGACTTTAAAACCTTGCGCCGAGATAGAGTGCACTGTGGCTGTTTCTACCGCTTCTTGTTCGCTCATTTCTGCCAATATACTGGGCAAACGACTCGCTAACATGGTTTTACCTGTTCCTGGTGGACCACTGAAAATAACACTATGCGATCCTGCAGCGGCGATTTCCAAAGCACGTCGTGCATGAGATTGACCACGAACATCGGCCAAATCAGGATAAAGGATGTTAGCTTTTGTCTGTTCATTTACCGATATCGACAGACGTTGCTGACCAAATAAATGTGCACAAACTTCTAATAAGTGACTGGCTCCATAACTGGTGGCATCATCAATTAACGCTGCTTCATCGGCATTGACTAAGGGTAAAATAAGTTCATTATTAGCCTGTGATGCAGCCAGTATCGTTGGTAATACGCCGCGTACCGCTCGCAATTCCCCCGTTAAACCCAGCTCACCTATAAATTCTTTATTAGCTAAACTGCTAAGTGGTAATTGATTCGAAGCAGCCAAAATACCTAAGGCAATCGGTAAATCAAAACGACCGCCTTCCTTAGGTAAATCTGCCGGAGCCAAGTTAATCGTGATCCGCTGTTGTGGGAAATTAAAGTGCGAATTCAATAGGGCAGAGCGTACCCGATCTTTGCTTTCTTTAACCGCCGTTTCGAGCATTCCGACAATCGATAAACTAGGCAGACCGTTTGAAATATGAACTTCAATAGTGACTACAGGCGCATCAATGCCGGTAATTGCTCGGCTAAAAACTGTCGCGATACTCATTGGATATCCATGTCCAAATAAATCCCTTTATTAATCAAGGTTCAAGCAAGTTTTTTCTCAATCTAATTTAATGTGGTCTAGTTTTAGTCCAAATAAGTACAGCAATAATCCGTTAATTCAGCGATTTTCAAATCAAATGATGAATTAGCGGGCACATTAAAAGACTCGCCACCTTTAACGCTTAACCATTCAGTTGTTCCATCTAACCGATAGGTTAGCGCACCAGCTAATATTTCCATCAACTCTGCTTTGGCAGTACCAAAGGTGTAATCACCAGGCATCATAATGCCGAGTGTTTTAGTTGTGCCGTCAGCAAATGTAACTGCACGGCTAGTGACGTTACCATTAAAGTAGACGTTGGCTTCACGGGTGATGGTGACATTGACAAATTCAGTCATAGGGTTCTCTGTGTTTTAGGTGTGGATTCTAATTCAGCGACGCGTTGCGCTAAGGCTTCTAATTTTTCACGGGTGCGATGTAGCACTTGAGTTTGAATATCAAATTCTTCACGAGTGACTAAATCTAGTTTGGCAAATGTTGCACTGATAGCCGCGCGAACATTTTTTTCAACATCGGCTTGAATGGCTGTGAAGCCTGATGGCAATGCATTGGTGAATGATTGTACAATTTCTTCAATTTTTTTGGCATCTAACATGTTCATCTCCCTTTTCTTAGTGCTGTATATTCTACGGCAAAGCGTGGGAGACTCAAATGTATTGATTACTTTTCAGTCGTGACGCGTTTTTTTTGTTGGCGGCGAAACTCATCACATAAATGTGCGACTAGACAGGTTTCACAATGAGGTTTTCTGGCAGTACAGACGTAGCGGCCATGTAAAATCAGCCAGTGATGAGCATCTTGCTTGAATTCATCAGGAATAACTTTCATTAATCTATCTTCAACGGCTCGGACGGTCTTACCCTTCGCTAAGCCAGTACGGTTACCCAATCGAAATAAATGAGTATCAACAGCGATTACGGGATGTTTGAAAGCGGTATTGAGGATGACATTGGCTGTTTTACGACCGACGCCGGGCAAAGCTTCTAATGCCTCACGATCATCCGGTACTTCACCATGATGTAATGCGAGTAGTTGCCGGCAGGTCTTAATGACATTTTCAGCCTTGCTATTAAATAGACCGATAGTTTTGATGTAGGACTTTAAGCCTTCAACCCCTAAATCTAAGATAGCTTGTGGGGTGTTAGCGACAGGATAAAGCTTAGCGGTGGCCTTATTAACGCCAACATCTGTTGCCTGTGCTGACAAAATAACGGCTATTAATAACTCAAAGGTACTCTTTGAATTAAGCTCAGTAGTAGGCGTAGGATTATGCGCCTTAAGTATGCTGAAAAATTCATGCCTTTGTGTTTGATTCATGCGTTAGCAGGCACTGCTTCCGTTACGGTAATCTTGGCTTGTTTAGCTTTTAGACGTGCATCAATCACATTCTTTAAGGCAACAATTAATCCTAGGCCAATAAAAGCGCCTGGCGGTAATAAAACCATCAGAAAACCGCGATAATTCTCAAATAAAACAATCGAAAGATTACGAGCGCCTTCACCAAACATTAAGTGTGCTTCGCTTAAGATGGTACCTTGACCGATAAGTTCTCGCATGGCGCCGAGTAAGACAAGCACCGCTGTGAAGCCTAAGCCCATCATAAAGCCATCAACAATCGCTGGGCCTACGGGGTTTCTGGCCGCAAACGCTTCAGCACGACCGGTAATTGCACAGTTGGTGACGATCAAAGGGATAAAAATACCGAGGATTAAATAAAGCTCATGAAACCAAGCATTCATAGATAATTCGATCGCGGTTACGATGGAAGCAATAATCATCACAAATACAGGTAGACGCGCTTCATCAGGAATTTGTTTACGCAACAATGAGACTAAGCCATTGGAAGCGACTAGCGTTAACATCGTCGCTAGACCTAGGCCTAAACCGTTAATGGTGGTATTGCTCACCGCGAGTAGAGGGCATAAGCCAAGTAATTGGACTAAGGCTGGGTTATTTTTCCATAAACCATCACGAATAATAGGGCCGTAGACTTCGTTCATTATTTAGTCTCCTTAAACAATTCATCACGATTTTGTTCAAAAAATTGCAATGCGTTTTTTACAGCAGTAACAACTGCGCGAGGGGTAATGGTTGCCCCTGTAAACTGGTCAAAGTCACCACCATCTTTTTTTACTGCCCATTGGGACTCACTTGGGTTAGTCAGTGATAAGCCTTTGAATTTCAGGATCCAATTCGTTTTTTTCTCATCAATTTTGTCACCTAGCCCCGGCGTTTCTTTATGATTGATTACGCGAACGCCTGCTAAAGTACCATCGTAATAAACACCTACAAGCAGCTTAATAGTGCCGCTGTAGCCATTGGGAGCAATACTGGTGAATATAGTAGCAACAGGCGCTCCATCTTTACGAGCACGGTAGACGATGGTATTTTCTTTAGTGGCTAACTGCTGGGTTTTTGGCAGGGTAATAATATCGGTTAAAATATCATTATTATATTGATGGCTATCAACCAAAGCATTAATAGCCGAGAGTAATGATTGCCGTTCATTTTCAATAATTTTATCGCGCGTATAGGCTTCTGTAATGGCAACTAAGCTTGTTGCTCCCACAGCAAACGCGGCCAACATGATGCCTACACTCATTATTTGTTTTTGAATGACATTCATTTTTTCAGCGCTCCATATACTCTAGGCTGAGTGTAATAATCAATCAGTGGCACGAGCATATTCATAATTAATACGGCAAAAGCTACACCATCGGGATAACCGCCCCAGACTCGTATAATATAAGTTAATAACCCTACACCTGCCCCAAAAACTAGCTTACCCTTAATAGTAGTGCTAGCAGTAACAGGATCGGTCGCGATAAAAAACGCCCCTAACATGGTGCCACCGCTGAAAAGATGAAAGAGTGGTGATGCTGTTAATTCTGGGGCTAAAATCCACGTCACCAAACTAATAGTGCTTAATCCTGCAAGCATTGCAACAGGAATATGCCAACTAATAACACGACGATAGAGTAGAAATATACCACCAACCGCTAGCCAAATATTAATCCACTCCCAACCCTTACCACCCCATAAACCGTACATAGGCTGTTGAAAAATGTAAGCAGGTATTTGATGTAAGCCTATTTGAGTTTTCATCGAATCGAGAGGCGTTGCACCTGACACGGTATCTATACTACTAGCCAATTGACCATTGAAAATGAACTGCAAAGCAGAGCTTATATTTAGAGGATGTTCGCTTAAGCTACTTACAGGTAACCACGTTGTCATTTCCAATGGAAAAGAAATGAGTAGTAATACATAAGCCACCATAGCAGGGTTGAATGGGTTGTAGCCTAATCCACCGTAAAGATGTTTGGCAAAAATAATCGCAAATAATATGCCGGTTACCGTTAACCACCAGGGGGCTAAAGGGGGTATCGCTATAGCAAGCAGCACCGCTGTAACGACCGCACTGCCATCCGTTAAAAAAGGCTTGAGTGGTCGATTACGCAGCTTTAACATTAGGGCTTCTGCCAATAATGCAACGACAATGGCTAGCGTCATGGTTATCAATAAACTTGGGCCAAAGAAATACACAATAGCGATGACAGCGGGAATAAGTGCGGCTAATAATTGCAACATTTGCAAGGTTACACGATTAGTGCCTGACAAAAAGGGTGATGACAGTCGACTTAATGGCATTACTGTGTCTCCTGACTATCAGTAGTAGGGGGCTCAGCGGGTAATTCTATGGCTTGTTTTGCTTTTGCTGCTTGTGTTGCTGCTAAAGCGGCTTTTCGCTGCTGTTGGCGAAGCTCTTTTTCCTGCTGTTCTAGATCGAGACGGGCAAGACGATTCTCATGTCGAATGCGAGCGACATCGGCTTTTGCATGTTCTTGTTGTTGATTCATTATTTCTGTTTTAGCAAAGCGGAAATAATGTACCAGTGGAATCTCGCTCGGGCAAACATAACTACAGCAACCGCATTCAATGCAATCAAACAGATTATATTCTGTCGCTTTATCAAGATCTTTGGCACGAGAATACCAGTATAGCTGTTGAGGTAACAGGCTTACTGGACAGACCGTTGCACATTCACCACAACGAATACAGGGCAGTGGCGTTGATGATTTTGCTGCATCATCAACGCCCACTAAAATGCAATTTGCTGTTTTAGTTACAGGTAAATGATCACCTGATAAATTGTAGCCCATCATCGGGCCGCCTAAGATAAAAGGCTCATCTGCTTGACGTTCAGTGCCACAAAAAGACAATAATTCATGCATTGGAGTGCCCAATAAGGTTTCGAAGTTACCTGCATGTTCAACTTGTTTGCCTGTAACTGTAACAATGCGAGAAATTAGGGGTTCACCATATTTGATCGCCTTGGCAATAGCGTAAGCAGTGCCAACATTGTGCATAACAATACCGATATCAATCGGTAAGCCAAGCGTTGGTACTTGATTACCCGTGACGATTTGAATCAGTTGTTTTTCACTTCCTGTCGGATAACGTGTTGGAATAACTACCACTTTTGTATTTTGAAGATATGACCTTGCTCCTAAAGCCAGCTCTATCGCCGAGATAGCTTCAGGTTTATTATCTTCAATGGCGATTACACAGTTTTTTACACGTAGTGCAAAACGCATGATTTCAATGCCATCAAGGATGCCTTCAGCACGTTCACGCATTATCATGTCATCACAAGTGATGTAGGGTTCACATTCCACACCATTTATAATTAACGTTTCAACATGATGATGAACGCCAGGATTAAGTTTGATAAAGCTTGGGAAGCCAGCACCACCTAATCCTACAATACCTGCTTCACGGATAAGTTGACGTATTTCGTGTTCCGATAGGTCGGTAAAATCATTGATTGGCTTACGATTAACCCACTTGTCTTCTCCGTCAGTTTCTATGGTAATACAAAGTGCAGATAATCCTGATGGATGAGGGATAGGTTGCTCATCTATCGCCGTGATGATGCCTGAACTTGGCGCATGTAATGGTACAGAGACATGCCCTTCAGCCTTGGCAATTTTTTGGCCTTTCAGTACTTTATCGCCCACCGCAACGATAGGTGTCGATGCTTCACCTATATGTTGTTGCAATGGCAAAATGAGCTTTTTACTCAATGGCATTTTACGTATAGCTACTTGAGTAGAACGTTTTTTCTGACCATTTAATTTTAAGCCGCCAGGAAATGAGCCTAGTTTTTGTGTCATGGCTTGTCGCCTAGTTTTAAATCGATATGTGCAGGATCGGGCCAACGCCACGTGTTTGGATTAGGTTTAGTCTCAACCATATCTATACAATCTACGGGGCAAGGAGGCAGACACAGTTCGCAACCCGTACATTCACTGGCGATAACCGTATGCATGTGTTTTGCGGCGCCAAGAATGGCATCAACAGGGCAAGCTTGAATACATAAAGTGCAGCCGATACAGCGATCCTCATCGATAACAGCGAGCATTTTAGGTTTTTCAACACCACATTCTTCATCAAGTGGTTTGAACTCTACTTCTAATAAATCGGCTAAAGCATGGATAGTTGCTTCGCCGCCAGGTGGACAGCGGTTAATATCTGCTTCACCTGCGGCTATTGCCTCAGCATAAGGACGGCATCCAGCAAAACTGCATTGACCGCATTGGGTTTGAGGTAATATTTTATCGATTTGATCGGCAATAGGATCGCCCTCGACTTTAAAACGAATAGCGGCAAAGCCAAGTAATAGCCCAAGAATTAACGCTAATAGCGTAATGGCAAGAATTGCGGTTAACATTAAACGTGAACCAGACCAGCAAAGCCCATAAATGCCATTGACATCAAACCTGCTGTGATAAGACCTATAGCCGCGCCTTGAAAGGCAACAGGCACATCTGCTACTGCAATACGTTCACGCATAGCGGCAAAGATGATTAAGACCATTGAAAAACCAATCGCCGCGCCAAAGCCATATAAGGCAGATTCCAAAAAGCCGTGACCTTGTTGAACATTTAGTAATGCAACACCTAATACGGCGCAGTTAGTGGTGATTAGAGGTAAAAATATACCCAATACTTGATACAAAATAGGGCTGGTTTTATGTACCACGAGTTCGGTAAATTGCACTACAACCGCGATAACAAAGATAAAGCTAATGGTACGCAGGAACTCAATTCCTAGGGGTGCGAGCAAGTATTCATTGATCAAATAACTGCTGATCGATGAAAGCGTCAACACAAAAGTGGTTGCTAATCCCATACCAATAGCCGTTTCTAATTTGCGAGAAACGCCCATGAATGGACATAGTCCTAGAAATTTAACTAGAACAATGTTGTTGACCAAAATGGTACTAATTAAAATGAGCGCATAGTCTGACATGCAATAACCTACTGATTTAATCGGGATTTGTTCATCTTTAACAAGGATGCTAAAAATGACTGCAAATTTTCAATCGTCATTATAGCTGATAAAGAGGGGGTTTCGTAGTGTTAATAATGATATTAATGCTTGCTTATGAAGGGCTTAGCAGGTTTTAGTATAACGATATACTAAAACCTGAATTAGTTATTTTAGACGTCGAGTCCGGACAGCAGCAGCAAGTTCACGCAATAATACTTCACTATTGTCCCATGCCATACATGCATCAGTGATGCTTTGTCCATAGACCAGCGGTTTGCCTTTTTCTACATTTTGACGGCCAGCTATTAGGTTGCTTTCAAGCATCAAGCCCATAATATGATCTTCGCCTTGTGCAATTTGATTGGCTACATCACGACAAACTACTTCTTGCTGAACGTAACTCTTACCACTATTTGCATGACTACAATCAACCATAAAGCTTGCTCTCAAACCCGTTCGGCCAATAATTTCAGCTGTTTCGTTAATACTGGCGGAATCATAATTGGGCGTTTTACCACCGCGTAAAATAACATGGCAATCTGGATTACCCGTGGTCGAAAATATGGCTGAATGTCCAGCCTTAGTCAGTGACATAAAGTGATGTGGTTTTGAAGCAGATAAACAAGCATCAACCGCAATTTGTAATCCACCATCAGTGGCATTTTTAAAACCAACTGGACAAGATAAGCCCGAGGCTAATTCGCGGTGTGCTTGGCTTTCAGTAGTGCGAGCGCCGATGGCACCCCAAGAAATTAAATCAGCAATATATTGGGGACTAATTAAATCCAAGTATTCACTACCTGCAGGTACGCCCATTTCCGCAAGATCGATTAATAATTTTCTGGCTAATCGTAAACCATCATTAATTTTGAAGCTACCATCTAGATAGGGATCATTGATAAGACCTTTCCAGCCGACGACAGAGCGCGGTTTTTCAAAGTAGACCCGCATAATGATTTGTAGCTCATCTTTCAATTCGCTAATAAGTGGTTTTAGACGCGTTGCATATTCACGCGCTGCATCTGGATCATGAATCGAACATGGGCCAATAATGATTACAAGACGATCATCTTTGCCGTGAAGAATTTTTTGTGTAGCTGAACGAGCATTAAATACGGTTTCAGAAGCATGATCAGTAATAGGTAATTCTTGGTGCAGTTGTATTGGCGGCAAAACTTCCTGCATACCCGTAATACGTAAATCATCAGTGTTGTATAGCATGAAACGTTGTACTCGGAAATATTACAATCCAACATTATACTAGTTGGATGTCATTTCTACTATGTTTGATGGACTTTTAAAGTAATATCATTATATGGAGATGATTGAATTTTGACGCTTTGTTGGCATGGTAGATGCAAATTAAACTTAGTAGTGAGGCGTATAGGAATATACTATTCTGAGAAATCCAAGGAGTCCCAGATGGGCATCGTCGAATCAATTAAGAAAAATCATGATAAATACCAAGCAACACGTGGCGAACTAATCAATAAATTTGAGTCACAAATCCGTCACTGGCCAAATAATTTCAATAAGAAATTTATTAACACGCTCAATGTGTCTGAGTTTTTAGAGTCTTATTTACACTTTTTTGACCATGAATATCACGATCAAAAAGTTTTATTAAAACAGTGTGCGCCGTTAAGGCAAGTATATAGCCGTTTAAATGCTCAGCTGGGACAAGAATCTTATGTCGGTGAATGGTTTACGCTTGAGCAACAATGTATAGAGAAATTTGCAAGCGTAACCGGCGATCAACAGTGGATACATACCGATCCTGTCCGTGCAAGTAAGGAATCGCCCTTTAAAACGACGATTGCTCAGGGTTTTTTAACCTTGGCATTAATTCCTTTTCTGACTGATAGTGTTGATCCTGATAAGAGTGTTTATCCCGAAGCTAGAATGGTGGTGAATTATGGCCTTAATCATGTTCATTTTCCGTTTCCGGTTAAAGTAGGCAAACGTATCCGTGCTAGAAGCCGAGTGATCAAATTAGTGCCGATGAAACGGGGATTAGAAATTGTACGTGAAGTACGAATTGAGATTGATAACAGTACTAGACTAGCATGCGTTGCTGAAACAGTTATAAGACTCTATTTTTAGGACGGTAGATAATTTAAGGTCGTATCATCTAAAACTGAATTTATGGCATCATCAATAGTTCGAGAATAGGCTATATAGCCATCTTCTTTACGGATACCTACGTTACGTAATTTTAAGATCATACGAGTATCAAGATTATTAATTATCATTTTAATTTCGTGCCGCTTGAAGTTTTTTGCTATTGATTCCATTGCTACCATGGCTGTCATATCCAGCATTGTGACATCTGACATATCTAAAATTACGATTTTGACTTTACTGATATGGGTCAATACGCTTAGGGCTTTTTGAGCGGAACCAAAAAACATTGCACCATTGACGTTATAGATTAAAACATCACTTGGTAACTGGCCAGCTCGTGGATGCTCAATTTCGTTATTGTCGATTAATTTTAATCCTGTGAGCTCAATGCTTCGGCGAATAAATAATACAGCGGCAAGGCCCAGCCCTACGGCAACCGCAATTTCCATATCAAACATGACGGTCAACGTGAAGCAAGTAAGCAAGGTTGCTTTATCACCATTAGGTGCCACACGGATGATACGAATAAAATGTTTCGCTTCACTCATATTCCAGGCAACGAGTAACAGTAATGCTGCAATGGCCGCCATAGGCACATAAGCAAGTAAGGGGGCCAGGGCGAGAATAGATACTAAAAGGAATAAGGAATGAACGATGGATGCAATAGGTAATGTGCCACCTGCACGGACGCTTCCCGCAGTACGAGCAATCGCTGCGGTTGCCGGTAGACCGCCAAAAAAAGGCACGATAAGATTGCCTATCCCTTGACCAATGAGCTCATCATTGGGGTTATGAGTTTTGCCTGACATACCATCAGCGACCACCGCACACAGTAAAGACTCTAATGCGCCAAGTATAGCAATGGCAAATGCAGCTCCCATTAAAGATCGAATGAGCTCAAAGGATAGACCGATGGGATGACCTGTACTGTCTGGGAAATTCCATGGCAAGGTAAATTCTGGCAAAAAAGGTGGAATGCCATTACCAACGATGCCGTTTAGATCATAGTGAAAACGAGAGCCAATGGTGGCCACTTCAAAGTTTGGTAAAAATAAGGTTGCCAACCAAGCAATAACTGATCCCACTATCAAGCCAATTAAATGAGGCGGTATCTTAGAGTCGAACCTTCGCCACCAAAAAAATGTAGCCAATGTCAATAATCCAATTACACTTTCTTGCCAGTTTAATGTAGGTAAAGCGTGTACGAGTAGCTGTAATTTGTCGAGATAATTACCACTAAACTCAGCAATGTCTAAGCCAAAAAGATCTTTGAGTTGCAGCGTTGCAATAACGACGGCAATCCCAGAGGTAAATCCAACAGTGACGGGATAGGGGACAATTTGGATTAAGCCACCTAAACGAGCAAGTCCCAATATTATTAAGATGATGCCCGCCATAAATCCGCTGACCAGCAGGCCACCGAGACCAAATTGCTGGACAATCGGCAGTAAAATAACGACAAAGGCTGCGGTCGGTCCTGAAATATTGACTTTAGAACCGCCGGTCAAGGCAATGACGATGCCTGCAATAATGGCTGTATAAAGACCTTGTTGTGGTGGCACTCCACTAGCAATAGCTAAGCCCATGGACAGTGGTAAGGCAATAATACCTACGGATAATCCAGCTAATACATTAGACATAACTTCGCTTAGAGATGGTTTGCTTTTGATCGATCGTCTAAGCGCTGAGAACATGTATTCTTGTTACCTCTATTCCTTCACATGTATGCTGGTGGATGTTGTTATCTATGTTAACGGATGAAATTTGTCAGCATTAAGCCACAAATGAACGGCAATGCTGGCGGCATAACCTAGTGCAATCGCCCATATCCATTTCAGGTGAGCGACAAAGGTGTAAATGCCGCGGGCTTGACCCATTACGGCAACCCCGGCTGCTGAACCAATTGATAATAATGAGCCACCAACACCGGCCGTCAACGTGACCAGTAACCACTGTCCTGTACTCATATCTGGCATCATTGATAAAACAGCAAACATGACCGGAATGTTATCGACTACAGCGGAAATTAGCCCTACTAAAATATTAGCTGTTGTTGGACCTAAATCACCATATAAAAACTCAGAACCAAGTGATAAATAACCGATAGTACCTAAACCACCTACACATAGAATAATGCCGTAGAAAAACATCAATGTATCCCACTCGGCACGTTCTAATTGTTGGAAAATATTAAAAGGTTGTTTTTGCTCTAAGGTGCCTTCAAGTGCCAGTGATGTTTCACCTTGATTAACCAAGGCTGAGTATGTTTTTTTATCACGCATTTTAAGGGTGTAACCATATAGCTTAAGAATACCTAAACCAGTCATCATTCCGATAACGGGAGGAAGGTGTAAAAAGTTATGAGCGCAGACTGCCATGGTGATCGTTAACAAAAATAGGCCAACAACAACTAATGCACCATTTTTCATTACAGTCGTTTGACTTTGTGCTGTTGGTTGCTCATTTGCTACTGCCATTGACATTATAGCGGCTGGCACAAGCCAGTTGACAACTGAGGGTAAAAATAATACGAAAAACTCATTGAAATCAACTACGCCTTTTTGCCAAACCATTAATGTTGTAATATCACCAAACGGGCTAAACGCACCACCGGCGTTAGCTGCGATGACGATATTTATACAGGCTATTGCGATGAACTTGTGGTTAGTACCACCTACTGCCATAGCAACAGTTGCCATGAGTAATGCTGTCGTTAAATTGTCAGCGATCGGCGAAATAAAGAAGGCTAAAAGACCTGTTAGCCAAAAAATGGTACGAAGAGAGAAACCTTGATTGACTAACCAACTACGAAGTGCATCAAATACGCCACGTTCGCCCATGGTATTAATAAAGGTCATTGCTGCCAATAAAAATAATAATAGTTCAGCGTACTCAAGAAGATTATGGCGAATCATTATTTCGGCCGTGTGATGGAATATCGGATCAGTTTGTTGTGCATAAACCATGGCGATCATCGCCCAAATAATGCCCGCTGCCACCATAACTGGTTTAGATTTTCGCATATGAATTTCTTCTTCAACGATAACTAACACATAGGCGAGGAAGAAGATGGCTAACGATGCATAACCAATCCAATGATTAGTCAAATCTAATAAATGCGCGTCTTCAGATGCAAATGAAATTTGTGGGAAGGTGAACAATAACAAGCTGAAAATCACTGTTGTTATTGCTGAGCGTTTCGATTGCAGCGTTTTCAGCATTGAAATCCCTTTATTCTAAGGTCTGAGTTTGAAAGTATGTAATGATACCGTGGTGGTGAGTTCTGTGGAAGGTAAGTCTCGATATTTATTTAAATGAAGGTAAACGGTGGTAGGTAGTTACTTATTGAAAATGATTATCCGCTAAATTTATTATTTATGTGGGCTAAATAAGCCTACGTGTTTTCATTTAAGTAACATTTCATTTGTTTGTCATTCCCGCAACGCGGGAATGACACTAACAATGAAAAGCAACAATGTTGAACACTTTCACTTGTTTGTTTAACGTTTCAACCTTGGTTGGAAACTAAAGTGAAACTTAACAATATTGTAGTTAATTAGCATTTACCACTGAGACTCACCTGTTTCTGGGTCATACATTTCGTGAACAATTTTATGACGGTTTGCAGTCAATTCTTCAATACTTGGTGAGTTACTCATCGCACGAGAAATAGCAAGTTTCATTGCTTCATAGTTGGTGCGGTATAAGTCTTTACGATCTAGGTCTGGGTTTGTTGCACAAGCAGGGTTAATCCAGATCATGGCAATGATGCATAAGTCATTAGCTTGATCCGCAGGAATAACTCCTGCGATAACGCTATCTAGTACGGCATCAGCGATAGCTGATTGTACTGGGCCACCCAATAATTCAACATAAGCAGTTGATTTTATGGTGACTTTAGGGACCATGATAGTGGCAGGCTTAACTTGTTGATTGGTCGCACGAATTGCGAACATACGAGTGTGGCCCTCGGTTTGCCCCATTAAGTTAGCAAATGCGTGACCTGCTGGGCCTCTGACGTTACCGATAAGAATTTCAGGCATCGCATCTGTACCTTGATCATTACTAGCAAATACGGTGGCCTCACCGGTTCTGAACCAAATTTCATCTGACATAAATAATTCCAAATTTAAAGAGAAAGTAATCCATCATTGATGATGGGAAAATAAAAATGATTAAAGTATATCTTGTTCCTAATAAAACGATACGTTTTATAGATTAATGTGTTGCAACTTTTTATAATGTGTTGCAACTTTGTATTGTGCCATCAGTTAAACCTTCGTTAAACCAAAATATACGTTGTTGTGACGTGCCGTGCATAAATGATTCTGGTGAGGCATAACCGCGCGCTTGTTTTTGCAAACGATCATCACCAATGGCACTGGCGGCGACCAGTGCTTTCTCAACATCACCTTGTTCAAGGATGTGTTTATTTTTTTCAGTATGATGAGCCCATACGCCAGACAAACAATCAGCCTGCAATTCTAGTTTGACGGATAAAGCATTTGCTTCACTTTTGCTCCAGCCTTGGCGTGCTTGATGTATTTGTCCTGTAATGCCGAGTAGATTTGGCACGTGATGACCAACCTCATGTGCGATTACATAGGCTTGAGCAATGTCACCAAGCGCATTATGGCGGTTTTTGAGTTGTTTATAAAACCCCAAATCAATATAGATTTTTTTTATCGCTAAGGCAATAAAAAGGGCCCATTGCTGTTTCAGCCCGACCACAGGCTGAATGAACGACATCGGTGAATAATACCAGTTTGGGTTCAACATAAGACTTGCCCATTTTTTGGAACAATGCATGCCATGTATCTTCAGTATCTGCTAATGCTACGGCAGTAAACGGTGCAAGTTGTTGTTCAGCGCTGGGTTTATAATTTGGATCACGCTGACTGCTGGTTTGAGTAAGTGAAGTACTGTCTAATAAAGTCATGATTATTTTAGAGTCAACACCAAAATACATCGCGATTAATGCGATTACGATAATACCGATGCCGCTTTTTTTACTGCTACCTCTTCTTATTAGGTTGCTTGAGCACCTATCTTCAATATTATTACTGACTCTCCCATTACGCCATTACATAATCTATTATCTTAGTGATCGTACGATTATAGAAAGTATTGCATAAACTTTAATTTTACTGTCACGTTTCTGGTGGAGTGATCTTTATGGGTATGATCATAACAAGGGGTTCTGATTTGTGAACTAGTGAACTCAAATTATATGAAGTTTCGACATGATAAACCTAATAAATTTTGTCGAATATGCTTTACTAATAAAGCATGCTTTAATATACCTTTTCTAAAAGTAAGTGAAACATTAAGATCAGCTATTTTTAAGTTTAGAAACGGAACAAAGGATTTTGTCTCACATATTTAAGGCATAGTAATGAAAAAAGTTGTTTGGTTGAGTGTGTTATTGGTTGTTTCACTTTTCACACCAGTACACGCTACAGATTATGTGATTGATAGTGCGAAAGCGCATGCCTCTATTGGTTTTCGTATTCAACATTTTGGTTTTAGCTGGTTACATGGACGTTTTAACAGATTTGAAGGTACTTTCAGTTACGACGCTGAAAAGCCACAAGATGCGAGTGTCGATGTCACTATTGAGGTTGCAAGTATCGATACAAATTATGAAATGCGTGATAAACATCTACAAAGCAGTGATTTTTTTAATGCTTCTGTTTTCCCTCAGGCACGTTTTGTAGGTAAATCCTTACATAAAAAAGATGGTGGTAGCTATATTCTGAGTGGACTGTTTACACTTCACGGGATTACTAATCCATTGACAATGACGGTAGAAAAAGTGGGTGAGGGTGAGTCACCTTGGGGTGGTTATCGTGCTGGTTTTGAAGGCCACACGCACTTCACCATTGCGGATTATGGTATTGATGTGACACGATTAGGACCCAGTGCAGAACAGGTGTATTTAACACTTTCTATTGAGGGTGTTCGTCAATAATCTAGTTATGATTATTTAATTATTCACTCGTTTAATTTATCAAGTGTACTTAATAAAATACCATAATATTAATAATTTAGGCTGTTGTTAATGGGGTAAGTAGCTGACAAGTATATTTTTAATAGTTTAGTGACCGGTGACGTTATTTTATATGGTCAGATCGTGGCCACGGGTTATTTTAGGACATCTTAGTTATATAATTAAATCCAGTTTATTTCCTGGTTTTTTTACAAGGTAAAAGCATTATGCTAACTAAACATTATCTAACCGTGTCCAAACAACTTTTATTAGTCTTCGCTATTTGCGTTTTTCTTGTTGCTTGTGATAAAGACGCGGATGATGCAAAAATCACTGAGGTCGAAGTGATAGTGCCGATATTGAGTGATGACAATATAAAAGAATTTACTATCGGGATGGCTAAGAATTATAACGCTAATTTAGATAGTTTAATGGCGGAGTTCTATTCGGCCCAAAAAGCGGACAATGAGTATCAATTTGTCAATTTTAGAAATTACACATGGACGCCGAATTATATTAAGCAAAAGGATTTTTACCAAAAAGTATTAGAAAACAATGCGTCTTATCTATCAAGATCTCCAAGTAGACCATTATTTGATAAGTTCGAACAGCTAATCTACATAGGTATTGATTTAAAAAATGCCTTGCTAGATAAGGATGAGGCTAAATTGCAAGAGCATTTAGTAGCAATAAACAAAGACAAAGATACCGTCAACAGTCTTACGAAATAATCGAGCTCAACTCTTAGAGTTAAAGCGTTACAAATGCTGGCAATCCTCTTGACCTAGCTCAAAGACTCATTGCTGTGGTGCTGGTATATTGATTATGATTTTTAACAAATTTGTTAAAATCAATGGCTAGCAATATCACCTGTTTTTTATTTCCTAGTACTTATCTATATCTGATCGGTTTATCTCAGATTCTATGGATAGTGGCATTTACACTGTTTTTTATCGCTATTTCATGACATTTATTAAGCCTAGAATTGATGGTGTACCTGGTTGATGGGTAATACCTTACAGAGAGCGACTTTTTTCTGGTGGAAAATATTTTCGTTTGTACGTATAAATAAACAGATTCGGTCATCTAATCGGGTAAGGAAATCATGAAATCAAACAGTACAGAAAATATTAAGTTAGATGAACAGATGATAAGTGCACTTCGACAGTGTGTACTTTGCCAGCCCCTAGATGCAGATGATTTTGATGAGATTGCTTCGACTTCTCATGCAAAGCAACTCATTGAGAGTAGATTTTTATTTGAACAAGGAGCGCCTTTGACTGATATCTATTTACTTATTTCAGGCAGTGTTAAGTTGCAGCGCTTAGCACCGAGTGGTGATATAAAAGTGTTTGAAATTATTCGCCCTGGTCAAACTTTTGCTGAGGCCGTCTTATTTTCAGGGGGAGCCAGATATCCTGTCTCTGCAGTCGCTGTAGTGCCGTCCGTGGTAGTGGCTATTCATGCGGCATCTTATCTAAAACTATTAAATTCATCTAATACTTTATGTCTCAATTTAATGGCCAAACTCAGCCAGAGATTGCATTGGATGGTTAATGAAGTTGACAGGCTGACACTACACAATGCCACTTTTCGTCTGGTTTGCTATTTATTGAGTCATCTTGATGAAGATGAAAATGATCGCAGGGACGTCAATCTTTCCGTACCTAAACATGTGATTGCTTCACGTTTATCCATTACGCCAGAAACGTTGTCGAGATCATTGAAAGAGCTTTCTATTCAAGGATTAATTAATCTAGATGGCCCACAAATTGATTTAATTAATATAGAAAAACTCCGTCAATTAATCTCACTCTAGAAAATAATCTGATAACACCATTTCACTCCTACAGTTCAAGAAAGACAAAGAAACTGTATCCCCGTATCCGCCTTGATCTATATCAAGGCCGAATCATTTAGCTATCGTTATACTTCGATCCAAGTCTATAAACTTAGGAGATGTATGATGAGAGAAACCTTTACCAAGGGCATGGCCCGCAATATTTATTACGGAGGGGGAATATTTTTCTTGCTGGTACTTATTGGATTAACGGTGGATACGGTTAGAAGTTTACCCCAAACAGATAATTCACAGAATCTGACTGAACAAGTTGCCGCTGGAAAACGGGTTTGGGAAGTGAATAATTGCATAGGCTGTCATACCTTACTCGGTGAAGGGGCTTATTTTGCACCAGAACTCGGCAACGTTTATACGCGGTTTGGTGAGAGCACTGAAGCAATAAAAGCATTTATAAAATATCGCCCTGTTGATGGCATCCCTGGCCGAAGAAGTATGCCGCAATTCAATTTAACAGAAGAAGAATTGGAAGCAGTTGCTCAGTTTCTAAAATATGCCGATGGTATTAAGACTGCCAGAAACTGGCCACCAAATATTCAAGGTTAAGGGAGATACATTGATATGAAATATGAATCACAAGGCATTGCAAAAATGTATTTTATTGCTGCAATTGCTCTTTTTGTTGGACAGATCCTATTTGGTGTCACCATGGGATTGCAGTATGTAATAGGGGATTTTTTATTCCCTGAAATCCCATTTAATGCAGCGCGTATGGTGCACACTAATTTATTAATTGTCTGGTTATTATTTGGCTTTATGGGCTCTGCCTATTTTCTGGTGCCAGAAGAGGCGGAACGTGAACTTTATGCTCCTTGGTTAGCAAAGCTTATGTTTTGGATCTTTCTAGTTGCTGGTGGATTAACCATCTTGGGCTATTTACTCGTTCCTTATGCTCGCTTAGCAGAGTTGACGATGAATGATTTGTTACCAACGATGGGGCGGGAATTTTTAGAGCAACCTACTATCACTAAGATAGGTATTGTTATTGTTGCACTGGCTTTCATCTTTAATATTGGTATGACGGTATTGACCGGTCGTAAAACAGTTATCAATTTAGTATTACTTACTGGTTTGGTTGGTTTAGCGGTCTTTTTCTTATTCTCTTTCTATAACCCTGACAATCTTGTTATGGATAAATACTTCTGGTGGTTTGTTGTACATCTTTGGGTTGAAGGGGTTTGGGAATTGATCATGGCTTCATTACTTGCTTATGTATTGATTAAAGTAACGGGTGTTGATCGTGAAGTGATTGAAAAATGGTTGTATATCATTATTGCAATGGCATTGATTTCAGGTTTGGTTGGAACAGGACATCATTTCTTCTGGATTGGTACACCTGATTATTGGCAATGGTTGGGATCTATTTTCTCAGCATTAGAACCAATTCCATTCTTTATGATGACTTTGTTTGCATTCAATGTAGTTAATAAGCGTCGTCGTGACCACCCTAATAAAGCCGCTGTTTTATGGGCTTTAGGTACAGCAGTTATGGCATTCTTAGGTGCTGGTGTATGGGGTTTCTTACACACATTAGCACCAATTAACTATTACACGCATGGTACTCAAATAACGGCTGCACATGGTCACATGGCCTTTTATGGTGCTTATGTAATGGTCGTGTTGACGATGATTTCTTATTCCATGCCACTTATGCGGGGTAAGAAGGCTGCAAATGTAACGGCACAAAAGATTGAGATTTGGTCTTTTTGGACGATGACACTTTCTATGGTGGCTATTACCTTGTTATTGACGGGGGCAGGCATCATGCAAGTTTATCTACAACGTTATTCAGCAGATCCATTACCGTTTATGCTGGTTCAAGATAAACTTGCCATATTTTATTGGTTGCGTGAAGTTGCTGGATTGATCTTTTTGTCTGGATTGTTCTTGTATATTTATAGCTTTTTTGCCAAAGGTAAAGAGGTTGAATTCATCGAGGAGTAAGCAGAATAAGCTGTTTTAGCTTGTTACCGTTAAATCATAAATATACCGCCTTTAATGGCGGTATATTTATTAGAGAGGATAAATATGAACACAGATGAATTACAGTTAAAGAGAGCAGCCAGTTCTGCGTTACTTTCATTACTCAACATGACCGCGTTACCGATAATAGGTTTTATCGGCTTGCTTTATGTGTATAGCAAAACCGAACCAAATACCATTGATCGCTATTATTCGGTGATAGGCATAAAAACTAACTTACTGGCTGCTGCAGCCTTATTTTTTATGACGGGTCTAATGATTATATTGGGTGGTTTTGATTCACCATGGACATGGGTTTATGTGATTTCTTATTTTGTATTTGTCCATGCCTCATTTATTTTATTTGCAACATGGACGCTGACGCGCTCTTGGACGGGTGAAAAATTAAAAAGACAATTTTTATCAAAATAACTTGATTAAGATCAAGGCACCTAAGGTTAAAAAGCCTCAAACTAAACGTTCATTTTACAAAATAAGATTATTGTGTCTAAAGCCATAACCAACATAGAACCAAAATTACTTCCTGGTGACTTAGCCATTTGGCTTTTTATTTTTATGGAGTTATTGGTGTTTGGCATTTTTTTCATAGTTTATGCCGTGATGCGAATACAAAATATTGAATTATTTAATCACTATCAGTTAACACTCAATCGTGAACTAGGTGCGGTTAACACCATCTTACTCATCACATCCAGCTATTTTGTGGTGCGAGCCGTTAAAGCGATTAGAGCTGATAACGTTAAAAACTGTATCTATTGGTTGTTCGCTGCTTTGGCTGGTGGAACTGGCTTCTTAATCCTGAAGTCATTGGAGTATGTTGATAAGTTTGCTGCAGGAATAACGTTAAGCACTAATACGTTTTACATGTTTTACCTGTCTCTCACCATGTTCCATTTCCTACACGTGATATTAGGCATGTTGATTTTATTGGCTATAGCGATAAAAGCTAAACGCGGTGCGTATAGTGCTCAGAATTACCTAGGCGTGGAAACGGGTGCATCGTATTGGCATATGGTTGATTTAGTGTGGATTATATTATTTCCATTGGTTTATATAATTCGATGAAAAACTATTACAACGTTCATACGATTTGGATAGTAATGATCCTACTCACACTGTCTACTTATGCTGTAGGTAAGTTCGGTTATAGCGGTATGGTCGTCGTCTTATTTTTATTGCTCACTGCTTTGGTTAAAGGCAGTTTTATTATCCGTGATTTTATGGAATTAAAAGATGTCTCACTATTATGGCGTGCCATTATGTATGGCTGGCTATGGACTGTTTGTTTCGTTATTGCCGTTACTTATTTGATTAGCTTTTGAAGGGATTATAAATGACCACTGATAAAATTATATTAGAAGCCAACACTTTCCCACGTGTTGATATTGATTTTATGAATAATACTCATTTTGATGAGCTTATTCTTGTGCAAAAGCTAGGGCAGCTTATTTCCGCTTATCAAGAAAACGAAGCGTCTAATGAAGATGATACTAAACAAATAACGCAAGCGTTCGAAAACTGGATAGAGCATAGTCACAGTCATTTTTATCGAGAGAATGCGTTGATGCAGGAAGTCGAGTTTCCAATGTATTACGCACATTCTGCTGAGCATGAATATATTCTGGCAGAAATGGTAGAAGTATTCACTTCTTGGAAAGATACTCATGATATTGAAGCGGCTGCAGATTATGTTTTTTTTGCTTGGCCAACTTGGTTTAATAATCATGTAAAGACTATGGATTTGATGACAGCACAGTTTGCGGTAATGAATGGCTATAGTCCAAACGCAATCCCAGCTGAATATAAATGAGCTCAGAATTGACTATTAGTAAAAATAGAAATGATATTCCGTATTATCAAGATCAACACAATGAAATTGAGTTGTTTGAGCATGCTTATAATAATCAATTACCATTATTGATAAAGGGTCCAACGGGGTGTGGTAAGACACGATTTATCCAACATATGGCCGCCAAACTTGGCCGTCCTTTGTATACCATCGCCTGTCATGATGATCTGACAGCGGCAGATCTAGTGGGCCGCCATTTAATTGGTGATGGCGAAACGTATTGGCATGATGGCCCTCTTACTAAGGCGGTACGTGAAGGTGCTATTTGTTATTTAGATGAAGTGGTCGAAGCGCGAAAAGATACCACGGTAGTATTACACCCACTGTCTGATGACCGCCGAATATTGCCTATTGAGCGTACAGGTGAAGTATTGCATGCGCCACCCGAATTTATGCTGGTTGTTTCTTATAACCCCGGTTATCAAAACTTATTGAAAGGTATGAAGCCTTCAACTCGTCAGCGCTTTGTTTCAATGCGATTTAATTATCCAGATATCGAAACAGAAACAAAGATTATTCAACAAGAGACAGGTATTGCTCCTGCTACGGCGACAAAGCTTATTGAATTAGCCCACGCCTTACGAGTGCTTAAAGATCATGATTTGGAAGAATCAGCATCAACGCGTTTATTGGTTTATGCTGCGACATTAATCAATTCAGGTTTTGACCCTATTGAAGCCTGCCGCGCAGCCATTATAGAGCCACTGAGTGACGATGAAACAACAGTGGACGCTTTAATGGAAGTAGTGAAAGCAAAAATGGATGTTAGATAGAATGTCGACGCAGATAGCTGATGATAATACTGCTGCGTTTGCAGAGGCATTTTTTATCGCTAACTTGCTATTTGTCGGTGTGTTTTATCTGGCATTATGGGTATTGTATTTTCTACGTTATAAACGAACATCGATATTAGGCAAGCAGCATTTAGATCAAACATTACTGGCCAGTAGCTTGAGTACGATAATTTTTCTTGCCATTAATGTATTTATTTTAGTGACGAATGGTTATGCCTCTTTAACGGCATTATTTTGTTTGGAATTTTATTACATGCTGATTGTGCCGTTATTTTTAATCGCAGGCATTGTTGCATTTACTCAGGCAGTTAAAGGGCTGGCTTTTAGTTACCCACTCATCGGACAACTATCTAGATGAACATGTTCAGCTGTCAACACTGTGGTGGAAATATTGAGGCAGAACATCGAGTCTGTCCAAACTGCGGTATCCCCTTACCACCGAATCATGCAACTAAAAAGCAGAGAACGTTTATTGTTTGGTTCATCTTATTGCTTATTTTTTGTTTTTTTATGATGATGTGGCTGCCACCAGATTGGTCGCCTTTTATGAATAAATAAACTATGTTAGAAGAATTGGTAGGTTCAACATGGCATCGTTTTATTACCAAACGAGCAGACCGTCATTATCCTGAAGCCATTGTTTATCTGGATGAGGTGCGCCACACCGCAGGTATTTTTTTTCGTGCTTTAGGTGGTGAAGGAGGCTTGCGTGTTGAAAATGCTACCGATTCAGATGTCCATGCTAAACGTTCGTTATTACAAAGAATCGCTGGAACAGGCGACAAAACGCAGTATGCATGGCGTGATGAGGAAACACTGAGATTACCTGAAAGTATTGCCCTATTTCCCTCGAAGCAATTAAATATCGATTTGTATTTATGGCTAACTGCATTATCCGTTGTGTCTGTTGAACAGGGTGATTGGATTACTAAAAATCAACACCGAACAGCAATAACCTTAGAGATATGGCCGGGCTTAAAAGGCCGTTATCAAGACTTGCTCAATGCACATCTACTACAGCGTCCTGATCCAAGTGACTTATCATCTGATGAAGCAAAGCAAGAGCGTGCAATCTGTTCAGCGTTAATGAATATAAGCATAAACGTCAGCTTAGAGTATGCTAAACGACCGCCACAGCCGGTGCCGCTTTGGTTACATCCGTTCCCTCCAACAATAGAATTTACCAGTAGTAAGCCAGTTCAAGACCCTGATATTCCCGACGTTAATCAAAATAAGAAAGATCAGAAAAAACAACAAAAGCGTAAACAAGCTAATCGAACTGACATGCCGGAAGGTAATGATGGTTTGATGAGTTTTCGACTAGAAAGTCTCTGGAGCTGGGGTGAGTATAGTAAGGTTGATCGTACGAGCACCGAAGACGATGATGATGATGCCATGCAAACAGCGGAAGATATGGACAATATTACCGTGGCACAAGATAGCCAAACCACATCAAGTAAAATTAAACTCGATCTTGATTTACCTGCTAGCCAATATGACGATACTGTGTTGGGAGAAGGTATTGCTATTGATGAATGGGATTACAAAAAGCAGCAATTACAAAAAGACCATTGCCGAATAATTCCGATGATCGCCCGAGATGCTGACTCCATTGATTTGCCTGAAAGACTCAAATCTCAGGCTCGAAAAATTCGTCGTCAATTTGAGATTTTACGGCCACAACGTCATTGGCTTAGCCGACAAAGTGAAGGCCCAGAAATTGATCTGGAAAACTATATAAATTTCCTGACTGATCGTAAACATGGCCATGTAAATAGTGATACACCTGTATATCGTGACTTGCGTAATCAAAGTCGTGATTTGTCCTGCATGGTGCTTGCAGATTTATCGTTATCAACCGATGCCCATATAAATAACTCCTCTCGTGTGGTGGATGTTATTCGAGATGCGTTATATTTATTTTCAGAAGCATTGAGTGTTACGGGCGATCGTTTTGCCTTGCACGGCTTTTCTTCACGCAATCGTAATCATGTTCGTTTTTACACGATCAAAGGTTTTGATGATAACTATAATAATGATGTGAGTGGTCATATCAATGCTATTCGTCCCGGTTATTACACTCGCATGGGTACCGCTATTCGTTATGCCAGCCAATTGTTAGAAAAAGAAGCGAGTAGTCAGAAATTATTATTGATTATCACCGATGGCAAACCTAATGATCTGGATAAATATGAAGGTCGTTACGGTATTGAAGACACACGGCAAGCGATACTTGAAGCTGAGAGAAAAGGGCTACAACCCTTTTGTGTGACGATTGATGAAAAAGCAGAAGATTATTTGCCTTACTTATTTGGCAAAAATGCGTATGTGTTAATAAAAAATGCAGCAGAATTACCTACTAAATTGCCCCTTCTTTATTTGCGTTTGACGCGTTGAAAAGGCCGCTGATTATATTTATTTATAAAATTTGTTCAATAAATTTAGGTCAAATAACATAGTTTATCCTAATAAATACATTATATATTGTCGCTCTTGATCTACATCAAGGATACCCATAAATTTTTAAAGGATACTCAGCTTAACACTGAGTAGAAGCTTATTAATAATTTATGGAGAGATCAGGATGAATAATTTTAAAAAGTTAGGTTTAAGCATGGCGATTGCAACATCGCTTGTGGCATTTTCGGTATCTTCATTTTCTGCTGAAGCACTAGATGTTGCTAAAGTGGGTCAGACATCGCAAGCGCAAGGTCTTGAACGAGTAACACAAATATTAGTCGCCCCACCTTTCTTGCCTGTCCACGAGCAAGTCGCAAAGGGTACACCGCAAATTATTACTATGACAATGGCTATTGTCGAAAAAGAGATGGAAGTTGCGCCAGGTGTATTTGCTCAAGCAATGACATTTGAAGGTACAAATCCGGGGCCAATGATTGTAGTCCATCAAGGTGATTATGTTGAGTTAACATTGAAAAACCCTATTACCAACTCAATGGCACATAATATTGACTTGCATGCAGCAACTGGAGCATTAGGAGGCGGAGCCTTAACAAACGTAGCACCGGGTCAGCAGGCGATACTTCGTTTTAAGGCGGATAGGGCAGGTGTTTTTGTTTATCACTGTGCTCCAGGTGGCATTATGACTCCCTTTCATGTTGTTTCTGGTATGAACGGCGCCATATTAGTATTGCCACGCGATGGCTTAAAAGATAGTCATGGTAAGTCGGTAAAATATGATCGTGCTTATTATATTGGTGAACAAGGTTGGTATTTACCACAAGATGCCAATGGTCAATTCAAGCGTTATGATTCTCCGATAGCGGCAATGGGCGACACCATGGAAGTAATGAAAACATTAAGACCAACGCATATGAACTTCAATGGCAAGGTGGGTGCCTTGACGGGTGAAAATGCGATGACAGCTAAAGTCGGTGAAACAGTTTTGTTTCTTCATTCACAAGCAAATCGTGATACGCGTATTCATTTGATCGGAGGTCATGGTGATCTAGTTTGGCCTGGTGGTTCATTTGATAACACGCCGACTGTTGATCGTGAAACATGGTCAGTCAATGGTGGTGAGGCTGGTGCAGCAATGTATACATTCAAACAACCGGGTCTCTATGCTTATGTTAACCATAATCTAATAGAAGCCATTATGTTTGGGGCTGCAGCGCACGTGACAGTCGAAGGTGAGTGGAATAATAATTTAATGGAACAAGTGCTAAAGCCTAGCCCAATTCAATAACGTATTTGTCGATTAAATTGAATAAATACGTATTTTTGAAATAATCATAATGCGATCTATCTTGTTAATGATGCTGTTTTTTGCAGGAGCAATAGCTGCTGCTCCTGTAGAAAAAGTCGATCGTATGCAGTATGCGACATCACTGAATTCAATGGCTTCCATGGTGATGAATTGGTATGGCAGTTTAATTAGTAATAACGAAGACGTTTCATTTAGGCCAACAGAACAGCAATGGGATGATTATCGGGTTCAATATCCTAATAATGTTAGTCAAATACACATTATTAGTAGTGATCTCATTAAGCTCGACAGCTCAGATAAGTATCAATTTAAAGTGAACGCCGTTATTAGCTATAACAATACTAATGGTCAGCACAGTGAATCAATCAGTGAAACCTTTATATTTCAGGTGGCGTTATTGGCTAAACCTGTCATTAAAAAGATCACTAGATATCAAACTAAGCAGGTACCAGTATCAAAAAGTGATCTCACATCAGAATTTAATCGTAGCTATTACAAAGCACGGGAATTTAGTTATGCATGGCTAGCTTATCTTGATGGTGTTACAGACATGCAGCCAGCTTTAAATACTGAACAAGGGTTAGATAGTGCAACTTACTCGATGACAATAGGGAGTAAAAAAGTACAAGGTTCAGTGGCTTCCACACTGGCTACGCGCAAACAATATTTAGCCAAAGGCGGCGGTTTATTACGTTCACTTGAGCTTAAACAAATAGCGAATAAACCTGATTTATTTATGCTGGATCTTATTATTGAATGGAAGGGTGTCAATGTTACAGGTAAGCCTGTTCTGGCAAAAATACACCAAGAAATCGAATTTTCCTTACAAAAAAATAATATGTGGAAAGTGCAATCGATCAGCGAACAGCATTTACTGCCAGATATTGCGCCATGGGTGGGACTCTTATGTTAAAAAAACTCATTTTCTTAGTTTTTATTACTCTATTCAACAGTTCAAATTTTGTGTTTGCTGAAGAAATACTAAATCTGCCCATTTTAAGCGGCGTCGGTGGCGATTTCTCTGCGATTACTTCGGATGGTGAACAGATAGAGTTCAGCGACTTTAGGGCCAAGGTCGTAGTGCTAGCTTTTGGTTATACCAATTGCGCTGATATTTGTCCTTTCACCCTAGGCTATTTAAAAAGACTACACGGTAATTTATCAGCTGTTGAGCAACAGCAAGTAAACATTATCTTCGTTACGATTGATCCTGAATACGATACGCCAGGTCACTTAAAAGAATTTATTGGTCATTTTAATAAGGATTTCATTGGCTTATCAGGAACGCAAGAACAAATAGATTATATTGTGTCGCTTTATCAGGCGGAATATAACAAGTTATCTACGCTTAATGTACCGACACAAAATATTCGTCGTGTTAATCCAAAATTATTTGCCGATGCCGATGAGGCTAAAGACGATACGGCATCACTTTATAGCCATTCAGTGACCTTATATTTAATAGATAAAGAAGGTTTTACGCGTAGCCTGGAATATACAGGGACACCAATGGAAGACTTCATTAGTAAAATCAGGCTATTAGTTAATGAATAATCTAGCTGTCGTAAAACGTATGTTTTTACTGCTATTGATGTTGCTCGTCGTTTTTTTTAATACCAGTTATGCCGACAATCAACCTACTATTGAAATTGAAAAATTTTGGGTTGTTTTACCACCTGCAGTTGCTAGAAGCACCGCAGGTTACGGAGTAATTAGAAATACCGGTGAGGCGTCAGATACCTTATTGAATATTCGTAGTGATGCCGGTTCAGTGATGTTACACAAAACAGATATCGAATCTGGCATGGCTCACATGCTACATATGACAAATAGCGTAATTGAGGCTCACTCAGAACTTACTTTAGAGCCTATGTCATATCATCTGATGTTTACCGAACTTTGTCCTATCGTTTTTATTGAAGGAGGAAATACTACGCTGTGGTTCGAGTTTGAAAAATCAGGCGTTATTGAAATTAAGGCGCCTATTCGTCCAAGTTGGTAAACGTGGGTGTCTTACTCATCTGATGTCTAGGTGAAAGTAGTATAAAAACTAAGTTTAGAATTTAATAGGAAAAGAAGATGAAACAGTTGGAAACATTTAAATTAACCGCACTTTTTACGGCATTGAGTTTATTGTCTCTATCATCTGTAACGATGGCTGAAGATGCATTCATGGATGCGTTAACAATAGGTAAAGTAAGTTTTTCAACGCGTGCTCGTTATGAATCTGTCCAACAAGACAACTCACTTAAAGATGCGGATGCTTATACGATTAGGACGACACTGGGTTATAAAACAGGTGCCTTCTATGGATTTAGTGGTTTTGTTGAAGCTGAAAATGTAGCTGAACTAGGCAGTGGTCATTTTAATGATAAGGTTAATGGTGATACAGCCTACTCTGTGGTTGCTGATCCAGATGGCACAGAAATGAATCAAGCTTATCTGCAATATAATGGCTTTGACAGTGAATTTAAATTTGGTCGTCAAGAATTAACGTATCGTGCCGCACCGTTCCATCGCTTTATTGGTAACGTGTTGTGGCGTCAAAACCATCAATCGTTTGAAGCATTTACCCTTGCCAATACATCACTTGCCAATACCAAATTAAATTATGCTTATATAGATAAAGTAAACACCATATTGGGTGGGGTAGATCACATGGATTCTCACTTGTTTAATGCACAATATAGCGGATTACCAATCGGTAACTTGGAAGGCTATGGTTATTTCCTTGACTACAATGATCTTGCAACAAAGGCAAGTTCATCACAGACATTAGGATTACGTTTATCAGATATGCAAGCTGTAAATGGGGATTGGAAATTAATCTATACCGCTGAATATGCTAATCAAAGTGACTATAAAGACGGCACGATGGACGAGCAAAATTACTATTTAGCTGAGCTAGGCGGTAAATATAATGGTTGGTTGGCTAAATTCTCTTATGAAATGCAACAAGGTGATGGCATGTCTAGTTTCAAGACGCCATTAGGCACTAACCATGCGTTCCAAGGTTGGGCGGATATGTTTTTGGCGACGCCAAGACAAGGGCTACTAGATATGTATTTCACGGTAGTCGGAAACGTGATGGGGGTTAAATTAGTTGGGGTTTATCACGACTTTGAAACGGACAAAGGTAGCTTAAATGTAGGTAATGAACTGGATTTATTGGCAGAAAAAACATTTAAACAACATTACACCCTAGGCATTAAGTATTCTGACTATAATGGCGATAATGAGATGCTGAACTATAAAGATACCGAAAAATTCTGGGTGTATGGTCAAGTTAGGTTTTAAATAGGACTTATCATCATATACAAAGCAATCGGTGATACTCCAATTGCTTTTTTTTGAGAAAAATAGGCTAAGACTATTTTGCTAATAAGCGAGTAGCAACTTAAATTATTAGATGTTTTAGTTACCCATAGATTGACGAAAGACCATCATTGATGAACGAGAAAAGCCATGTTTTTGATAAAATCGATGAGCTACTTCATTGTCATGGTCAGTGAGTAGTGTCATCCGTTTGCATCCTTGTTCCTCTGCATATGTCAATGCAAAGTCAATTAATTTTGAACCCACGCCATAACCACGAGACAACTTGGAGATCACCAGATCTTCAAGAATGCCTACACGAGCACCTAGAGCAGTAGATACGGTATAAAGTATATTAATCATGCCGATTAATTCACCCTTGTTGCGAGCCACAATAATATTACCTGTATTTGGATTATTGATAATGAGCTCAAGACCTAGCGTTTGTGCTTCAAGATTAGGTTTGAACTCTACTTCTTGTTCAAAAAGTAAATCTAATAATCTACACAATGCTGGTATATCAGTGAGTGTCGCAAGCTCAAATTTCATAATATCCTCGATGTTATTATAGCTAGTTAATGTGTTGATTATAAAGATGTCGATAATTGAAGTTAAGCTAATCAAATAATCAACTTTATCAGTTTTGAATGGCAAATGATCTTAGCTTGTTTTTTAATTTTCATTCCTAAAATTTAAGCTGTATTTCGTTTTTTTGAGCGCTAAAGTTGCCACAGCATCTGAGTAAAGCATCTAGTCAATCTCAATTTCATTGAGGCATCCGACTTAGGTATTAATTAGGCGACGAGACAATAAATAAAAGACTATAGTAGTCTGAGAACTTGCAATAAAAAATGGTACAACCACCAAGGAGAGTAAAAATGGTAACAAATACCAGTAAATGTCAACAACACTTTAAAACTGACCCCTTTTGGCTTTAAAACACCGGTTTAAATTTGACCCCCTTGAGCAGAATCTTCATTATTTTATCGCACTGGGTGCAATGCCCACTTTACGTTTATCTTTCAG
>Ga0209390_10001961_pt1 | contig 37663 bp, 28 predicted proteins | sample BON01_FD_187212 | JGI IMG/M metagenome (GOLD analysis project Ga0209390, IMG submission 187212) | Freshwater microbial communities from Lake Bonney liftoff mats and glacier meltwater in Antarctica - BON-01 (SPAdes) (version 2) | ecosystem: Environmental > Aquatic > Freshwater > Ice > Glacier...
TATCTGTTTTGTAGGTATTGGTGCAACTTCTAAATAACCAATGGGGTACTAAATCTAAAATTTGTCGAATGACTGGTTTATTGTTATTTTTGTTTCGCCTGAAGAGTCCCATATTTGAAAAGTTTTTAGTAGAACTCAAAAATACGTGATTCTGAGGGCTTTTTAAAATCCCGACTTTCGGATGCTAGTGAACCTAAATAAGAAATAACTAAAATTGATTCTTTACTAAAAACCGCTAAAGTGTATTTCCCATTAAAATCCGTCTGAATCCCATTTAGTGTACCTTTCTCCAGAATATTTGCTCCAGGTAAGGGCATGCCAATTTCATCAGTTATAATACCTGATACTTTAACGTTTTGTCGATTATTATCGATTGAAATGTTTTCTGTCTCTTTTATTTCAATAATATTACCATCAGACAACTTAAAATTTAGCTTATTCCCATGAAGACTCTGTTTTAATAAGTCTGTAACCTTTATAACACCCTTCTTCAATTTCACTTTAGGTTTATTTAAAAATAAATCCTGAGGATATAAAAATCTGTATTCTGTCTGCTGTTGAATAATAACAAAAACTTCATCAACTGACACTATCTTATCTACATCAATAGTTACTTCCTCTTGAGAGAATGAATTTTCTGAAGAGAAACCAAAGATAGTAGTACACAACATGAATATAAACGTTCTCATAATAGTCAACAATATTCGTTTTCGAACGAGATAACGAATCTTTATTAATTTAATTTTCATAAATTTACATAGTATTAATTAGACATTAGTTTAGTTATTACAATCTAGAGAGACGGAGTTGATTCACTGCAAAATGTTTGACTTCGCTCTCTTTTTTTATTTCAATATGACCCTTTTATTTATGATTTCAAAATCTTTAATTATTTCGAAATTTTTAATAATTCTTAATATGTCTTCTATATTTTGATCTTTACCTAAAGTACCATTAAACCCTACTTTCTTTAGTTCTGGATTAACAAACTCTACATCGATATCATACCAACGAGATAACACTTTCATAATATCTTCTAAAGACTTTCTTCTAAAAATGAATACTCCCTCTTTCCATGAAACCTCGTGATAAACATTAACGTTATCTATCGTTATTGAGTTATCAATAAGATTGAGATTGGCTTGTTGTTTTGGTTTTAAAATTTGATTTGTAGCTCCTGAATTGACAGAAACTTTCCCTTCAACCAAAGTTGTGTATATGTTCTTTTCGTCTTTATATGCTTTGATATTAAATTCTGTACCTAACACTTCTATTTCTTGAGATTTGTTTAACACTCTAAATTTAGACCCTTCATTTTCTGTACTTGGTGTTACATCAAAATAAGCTTCTCCATAAACTAATTCTACTTCTCTGGTTTTCCCTTCTACAAAAGCTACAGGATATTTCAATTGCGATTCTGAATTTAGCCAAACTTGAGTTCCATCAGAAAGTTCAATAAAAAATTCACCACCTCTTGGAATCGTTAAATAATTATAAGCAACTGTAGCTGGTTTTTTATCCGTAGATTTATAAATAATTTTCTCGCCATTACTATTCGCATTTCTAGTTTTAACAGTTTTTCCTTTTTCTAAAGAAACTAAAGATCCGTCAGATAATGTTAAAGTTGCTTTGTCTGTCCCTGGTACAATAGTTTTTATATCTACAATAATTTGATTATCGATATCTAATTCTTTAAACACCGCATCTTTCAAAAAATAAGCTGTTGTTAAAATGATAATTACTGCTGCGGCATATTTATACCAAGATGTATTAAAAAGTTGAAATACTGGTTTGTCTATTTTCTTTTGAGTTTTAACTTCAATTGATTTCCAAGCCCTCTCTTTATTTATTTTAGAATAGGATTCAATTTTATCAACTAAATCTTCTATTTTTATTTCTTTTGAAAATGGATATTTGGTGTTAAATTTCTTTAACTGTAATTTTTCAGATTTAGTTAAGACTTTTAACCTTTTTTTGATTAATAATTTTGATATGTGAAAAATATCTGTCATTCTAATTGGTGTATTTATATATAGAACAACTTAATTTTAAAAAGGTACTACTAAAAGTTGCTTTTTTTTATCATGTTAATAAATAAACCACTAAAAATTGACAAAAATGCTATTTATTTTAATAGTGAGTGTACCAAAAGGAGTAATTAAGTACACTAATTTTCAGAGATTTAGAAAATTGTTTTTGGTAATACAAGCGAACAATAAAATATTTTACTTGTTTATAATATTTAGGTTAATAAGAAATAAATAATGGTATCTAATCCTCTTAGTTGGTCTCTTAAAATTTTATAAGCTTGAGATTTTAAGGTTTTAACAGTTTGAAGTTTTATATTTAATTCTTCTGCAATCTCGCTATTTTTAAGACCTTTAAGACTTAATTTAATTATTTCTTTCTTCCTATTTGGCAGCACTTCAATAGCTTTGTGTAATTGACTTACTGTTTCTTCTTCAAGTATTTGTTTTAGAAATAAATTATCATCTTCTAAAGAACGTATTGTGTTTTCTGCATATTTGTTTTTTACTTTGTTGTGTTTAATTACATTATAACACTTATTACGCACTACTTTATATAAATATATCTTTAAAGAAATTTCATCTGGAAATGTATTTTCTTTCTCCCAAAGATTGATAAAAACATCTTGAACCAAATCTTCTGACTCACCAACTGTAGTCAAAAAACGATTTGCGTAAGACACAAGCATTTTATAGTATCTATCAAATGTTTTTTTTAAGTTATTTTTATCTTTTTGAGAAACCAATAGCAACTTTTTAGTCCACAAATTAAGTGAAATTATAGGAATAATTTTATTATTTAAACAAATATATTTCTATTTAACAAAGTATATTTTTAAAACTGATAAAGATTTACATTAATTTTTAAGATTTTCGTAAATTGCAGACTTAAAATCAAACATTTTTTACGAATGGAACAAATTACTCCTTACAAACCTACACATAAAGTGAGAATCGTTACAGCTGCTGCGCTGTTTGACGGCCATGACGCTGCCATAAATATTATGCGTAGAATTATTCAATCTACAGGTGTTGAAGTTATTCATTTAGGCCATGACAGATCTGTGGAAGAAGTGGTTAATTGCGCCATTCAAGAAGACGTAAACGCTATTGCAATTACTTCTTATCAAGGTGGACACATGGAGTATTTCAAATATATGGTTGATTTATTGGAAGAAAAAAAAGCAACTCACATCAAGATTTTTGGCGGTGGTGGTGGTGTAATTCTTCCAGCAGAAATTAAGGAATTGATGGATTATGGAGTTACCAGAATTTATTCTCCAGATGATGGAAGAGCATTAGGTCTGCAAGGAATGATTAATGATTTGGTGAGGTCCTCCCTTAGTCCCTCCGAAGGAGGGAAACATTCGAATGGAAAAGTTTGTAATGAAGATGGAGATTGGTTATTGGAATTAGGAAAAGAAAAAGTTCTAAAAAACTTAAAAAACAAAGATGTAAATACTATTGCAAGATTAATTTCTTTAGCAGAAAATAACCATACGGATTTCATTAAAGTATTTTCCCCTTTGGGGAAATGCCCGAAGGGCAAAGGGGATGTTCTCGGAATTACAGGAACAGGTGGTTCAGGAAAATCTAGTTTAGTTGACGAACTGGTAAGACGTTTTTTAATTGATTTCCCAGAAAAAACAATCGGATTAATTTCTGTTGACCCATCAAAAAGAAAAACGGGTGGCGCATTATTAGGCGATAGAATTAGAATGAATGCGATTAATGATAAACGTGTTTATATGCGTTCTTTGGCTACGCGCCAATCTAATTTGGCACTTTCTAAAAATGTAAACGAAGCGTTAGAGGTTCTGAAAGCAGCTGAATTTGATTTAATTATTTTAGAAACTTCTGGAATTGGTCAATCGGATACAGAAATTATAGAACATTCTGATACTTCTTTATACGTAATGACTCCTGAATTTGGTGCAGCAACACAATTAGAAAAAATTGATATGCTAGATTTTGCTGATTTAGTGGCAATAAACAAATTCGACAAAAGAGGTGCTTTAGATGCTGTTAGAGATGTGAAAAAGCAATACATGCGTAACAACAATTTGTGGCATATTCATCAAGATGATTTGCCCGTTTATGGAACGATTGCTTCTCAATTTAATGATCCAGGAATGAATACTTTGTACAAAAGCATCATGGATAAGTTGGTGGAAAAAACGGGTGCTAATTTAAAATCAAGCATGGAAATCACAAAAGAAATGTCTGAAAAGATTTTTGTAATTCCGCCAGCAAGAGTTCGTTATTTGTCTGAAATTGCAGAAAATAATAGAGCGTATGACAATAAAGTTGACGAACAAGTTGTGGTTGCTCAAAAATTATACGGAATTTATCAAACGATTCTTTCTTTGACGGATGTCACTTCGAGCGCAGACGAGAAGTCTCTTTTAATAAAAACTGGACTTGATAATGATGAGATTCTGAAACAAGTTCAGAATGAGAATTCAAATGTCATTCCAGCTGAAAGAGAAACGACTGAAGAGGAATCACAAACATTTTTCTTAAAGCTTTTATTAGCACAATTCGAAAAAGTAAAACTAAACTTCGATCCACTAAATTGGGAAATCATTTTAAACTGGGCGGAAAAAGTTCAGAAATACAAAGACCCAATTTACACGTTTAAAGTTCGTAATAAAGAAATTAAAATAGAAACACATTCTGAATCACTTTCACACACACAAATCCCAAAAGTTGCGTTACCAAAATACCAAGCTTGGGGAGATTTGTTACGTTGGAATTTACAAGAAAATGTGCCTGGAGAATTTCCTTTTACGGCAGGTTTGTATCCGTTTAAAAGAACGGGAGAAGATCCAACAAGAATGTTTGCTGGCGAAGGTGGACCAGAAAGAACAAACAGACGTTTTCATTATGTGAGTTTAGGAATGGATGCAAAACGACTTTCGACAGCGTTCGATTCGGTTACTTTATATGGAAATGATCCTGGAAAGAGACCAGATATTTATGGAAAAATCGGAAATGCAGGAGTTTCTATTTGTTGTTTAGACGATGCTAAAAAGTTGTATTCAGGTTTTGATTTAAGTCATCACATGACTTCTGTTTCTATGACAATAAATGGTCCAGCACCAATGTTGTTAGGTTTTTTCATGAATGCTGCAATTGATCAGAATTGTGAGAAATACATTAAAGAACATCAACTAGAAGAAGAAGTTGAAGCTAAATTTAATGAAATTTACGAATCCAAAGGATTAGAAAGACCAATTTATCAAGGAAAATTGCCTGAAGGTAATAATGGTTTAGGATTGATGCTTTTAGGAATTACTGGAGATTTGATTTTACCATCCGAAGTTTATCAGCAAATAAAAAAAGATACTTTAGCGCAAGTTAGAGGAACGGTACAAGCCGATATTCTAAAAGAAGATCAAGCACAAAATACCTGTATTTTCTCTACAGAATTTGCATTGCGATTAATGGGCGATGTTCAAGAATATTTTATCGAAAAACAAGTTCGGAACTTCTATTCGGTTTCTATTTCTGGTTATCATATTGCCGAAGCTGGTGCAAATCCGATTACGCAATTGGCATTGACTTTATCTAACGGATTTACTTACGTTGAATATTATTTAAGTCGTGGAATGGACATTAATAAGTTTGGACCCAACTTATCTTTCTTTTTTTCAAACGGAATCGATCCAGAATATTCAGTAATCGGTCGAGTTGCTCGTAAAATATGGGCAAAAGCGATGAAGAATAAATACGGAGCAAATTCGAGAGCACAAATGTTAAAATATCATATTCAGACTTCTGGGCGTTCTTTACATGCGCAAGAAATCGACTTTAATGATATCAGAACTACGTTGCAAGCGCTGTATGCAATTAACGATAATTGTAATTCTTTGCATACCAATGCGTATGATGAAGCAATTACGACTCCGACAGAAGAATCGGTTAGAAGAGCGATGGCGATTCAGCTAATCATCAACAAAGAATTAGGTTTAACAAAAAATGAAAATCCAATTCAAGGTGCTTTTATCATTGAAGAATTAACCGATTTAGTGGAAGAAGCTGTGTTGTTAGAATTCGATAGAATTACAGAACGTGGTGGTGTTTTAGGAGCGATGGAAACGATGTATCAGCGTTCTAAAATCCAGGAAGAAAGCTTGTATTATGAAACGTTGAAACACAATGGCGAATTCCCAATTATTGGTGTGAATACATTTTTAAGTTCCAAAGGATCACCAACAGTTCAACCAGCGGAAGTGATTCGTGCTACAGAAGAAGAAAAGCAATATCAAATTCAGACGAAGGAATTATTGAATAAAGCGAATCCGAAACGAGTAGAAAGTCAGATTGCGATTTTACAGGAAGCTGCAATACAAAATGAAAATTTATTTGATAAGTTGATGGAGGCTTCTAAAGTTTGTTCTTTAGGGCAAATTACAGAAGCGTTGTTTAAAGTTGGTGGGCAGTATAGGAGAAATATGTAAGCAGAGAACCAAAATTCTAAATAGAATTTTGTGTGAATCGCTTATACCGCTTTTGAGCGGTATCTCATATTCTTTAGTCTGCATAGCAAAATCTTAAAAATCGCTTATCGCAAATTTAATTCGGGATTTGCAGAAAACAGCTTTTTAAATAATTAAAAATCAAATTATTACTTGAAATTATCTCTTTCTGTATTTAAAAATAGAAAGGATTTATAAAGAACAGACCTCACAGGCTATAAAAAACCGTGAGGTCTGTTTATTTAAAGTAACACAAACAAAGTATCATATAAAATAAAATTTTAATATTTCGAATTGAAGCAACTTGTTATTCATCGTAAGATTCCCCTGAAAAAGTGAGGTTAGCTAACAATTTTAATTCACAGCTTCATAATTCTACGAAATTGTGTTTCAAAAAAAATAGATTTCTTTGTAATATTTTTAAAAAGTTGAATACTAATTAAGAAAATAATATTTTGAGTAGCGATTTTTACAAAACATCAATAGTACCTCACGCAGGTATTATCATTAAAATCTGTAGGGCTTACACAGATTCTCAAGAAGACTTTGAAGATTTTTATCAAGAAACTTGTTTGCAAATCTGGAAAAGTAGAAAGACATTTCAAGAAAAATCAAAATGGTCTACTTGGGTTTACAGAATAACACTAAATGTATGTTTGACGCTGATTAAAAAGAGCAAAAAAAAGGGATTTTCTAAAGAATTTTCAACAGAAGAAATAACTAAAAATCAGGCTTTTGAAAATGAAGATTTGAATTTACTATATGATGCTATTAAAAAATTATCTGAATTGGATAGAGCTATTATTTTATTGCATTTAGAGGAAAACCCCCATAAAGAAATTGCTTCAATTATTGGTCTAACTCCCAACAATATTGCAGTAAAAATTAACAGAATTAAAAAACAATTAAAAATTTTATTAGATGGAAAAATCAATTAATGACATTTGGACAAAAGGATTTGAAAATCCAAACGAATTATCAATTCCAAAAGTAATGAACCTTTATAATCAAAAGTCAAAACTTTTGTTGGAAAAGATTAAAAAAACATATCAAACAGATAATAAAAGTTTAATTCCGATTGCTATTTTATTCGCTGTAGGATTGAGTCTTGCAGGACATATTTTAATTGGTTTTTACGGAATGATTTTAATGATAGGACTATTTTTTTTCAATATAAAATTATTAAATAATTTGGAAAATATCCAAATAACTTCAAGTAATTATGATTATTTAATTGCTTATAAAAAAAATATGTCTCACGTTATTAACGCAACAACTAAACTGTTAGGTATAGGTTTACCTTTTGCAGTTATACCTAGTTTTTGGCTATTTTACAGAAATACAGAAGTGTACTTTAATCTAATAAATAAAACTTCTTCACTTAATTTAGTTGTAATAGTATTAATACTTATTGGATCAATTTCTCTAATAGGAACTATTATTTATAAAATATCAAATAAGATACTGTATGGTAATCTTTTGAATGATTTAGAAAATATAATTTCTGATTTGAAGTATTTGAAATAATTACAAAAATTAATTTACTTAACAAATTTCTATTCCATAGTTGTAAGTATTACCTTTAATAAAAATAAAAAATACATGACATTATTAGGAATAGGCTCAAGGATTAACCATCCAGAATACGGGTTCGGAGTTGTAACAAATATTGACAGCAAACAATATTGGGTAACTTTTCAAAAAAACGGATTGGAAACAATTGAAATTGATAGCGATTTTGAAGTGATTGAAGCGGTTGAAAATGAAGTTGATTCTGTGAGTTTTATGGATGTCGAATCGAGTTTAAAGAAAATTTTAAGAAATTGGTCTGATCTAACAGAAATTGCACCAATTGCAGACAAATGGAAAAATGGAACGCTCATTTTACAACCAAAAGATTCTAATGTATCAAGTAAAGAAATTCCGATTGACATTTTTTTTAATAAAATTGTAATGGTAAGAGACCGAATTCGGGTAATGGAACAAAAAATTAATTCGAGTAAAAATCTAGATAACCAAGAAAAGGTAGATTTACAACAATATGTAACTAGAATTTACGGTAGTTTGACTACTTTTAATGTGTTGTTTAAAGTAAAATCAGATTATTTTGTGGGAGTGAAATCGAAATAAATTAGATTTTGTTACCCAATCAAGTTGAGAATAAATTTCACAGGAATGAGAGTTTAACAGGAAATTTTGAGTAAGTGCGAAAAACTTTCTTTAACTTTTAAATCAGCTAAAATCTATGAATTAAATATAAAAACAAATAGTATGAAAAACCAAAATTGTACTTGCGAGTGTGATTCTTGCAAAAGAGGAAATTGTTTACAATGTACTTGTGAAAACTGTACATGCAGTAATTGTAATTATTAAAGAAACCTTCATCCTATGTTTAAAAAAAGTATTAATGAGTAATTTATTTCAATTAAATAATAACTCAATAATTAATCCTCAAATAACTTATTTCTAAACAAAAAAATCCCGATTTGAAAACTTCAAATCGGGATTTATAATTATAGAATCTTTGATTATAAAGAAGCTGCGTGAACAACTAAATCAACAATTTTTGTTGAGTAACCAAATTCATTATCATACCAAGAAATTACTTTAAAGAAATTCTCGTTTAATTCTAAACACGCATCTGCATCAACTACAGACGTTCTTGTTTCTGAAATAAAATCTGTAGAAACTACCATTTCTTCTGTATATCCTAAAACACCTGCTAATTCGCCTTCAGAAGCTTTTTTAAATGCTGCTAAAATTTCTTTAAGTGAGGTTGCTTTTTCAGTTCTAAACGTTAAGTCGACTAAAGAAACATCTGCAACCGGCACTCTTACTGCCATTCCAGTTAATTTTCCGTCTAAAGCAGGAATTACTTTCCCTACTGCTTTCGCCGCTCCTGTTGAAGCAGGAATCAAGTTATTTAAAACAGAACGTCCTCTTCTTCTATCAGAATTTGGACTATCTACAATTCCTTGTCCAGAAGTTGCAGCGTGAATTGTAGTCATTAATGCTTCTACAATTCCGAAGTTATCATGAATAACTTTTGCAATTGGTGCCAAACAGTTTGTTGTACATGAAGCGTTAGAAATAATAACATCTTCAGCTAATAAATCTTTATGATTTACGCCCATTACAAACATTTTTGCATCTTTAGAAGGTGCAGAAATTATTACTTTTTTAGCACCACCATCAATATGTTTTTGAGCTGATTCTTTTGTAGTAAAAAAACCAGTACATTCAATTACATAATCTGCTCCAGCTTTATCCCAATTCAAATTTGCAGGATCTTTTTCTGCAGTAATTCTAACATGTTGTCCGTTTACTACTAAATGCCCATCTTCTACCTTTACATCGCCATCAAATGCTCCGTGAACAGAATCATGCTTTAATAAATATGCTAAATAATCTACGTCTAATAAATCATTAATTGCTACTACTTGTACATTATCTCTTGTTATTGCAGATCTAAAAGCTAATCTTCCAATTCTTCCAAATCCGTTTATTCCAATTTTAATCATATTTTTATTCTTTAATTATTAATACTTATTATTTTAGGTTGACATGATATCAGAAACTCGTAAAAGTTCCATGTTTACTTTATGTCCGCCTTTTATCGCTTCTTCTATACTTGTGTATATTACTTCATTATTCTTTAAACCAACCATTAAGTTTGTTTTGTTATCAATTAACAGCTCAACCGCTTTTACGCCTAATCTACTTGCCAAAACCCGATCAAAACAAGATGGAGAGCCGCCACGTTGCATGTGTCCAAGAACAGAAACACGAACATCATATTCGGGCATGTTTTCTTCTACATATTCAGCTAATTCGTAAACATTTTTACCAGATTTATCGCCTTCTGCAACGACAACAATACTAGAAGACTTCCCAGAACTCCTGCTTTTTTTCAAGGATTCTAGCATTCTTTCTAATCCTAAATCTTCTTCAGGAATCAAAATTTCTTCTGCACCAGAACCAACTCCTGCATTTAACGCAATAAAACCAGCATCTCTTCCCATAACTTCCACAAAAAATAATCTATTGTGAGAAGATGCGGTGTCTCTAATTTTATCAATCGCTTCAACAGCTGTATTTAATGCAGTATCGTAACCAATTGTATGCGATGTTCCAAAAATATCATTATCAATAGTTCCTGGAATTCCAATTACTGGAAAATTGAATTCTTTGTTGAAAATTAATGCTCCTGTGAAAGAACCATCACCTCCAATAACAACCATTCCGTCTACATTATTATCTATTAAATTTTGATATGATTTTGCACGCCCTTCTTTCGTCACAAAACCTTTTGAACGCGCAGATTTTAAAATAGTACCTCCTTTATTGATAATATGATGCACACTTCTTGCATTCAAATCAATAAAATCGCCTTCAATTAAACCCTCATAACCTCTGTAAATTCCCAAACAAGCTATTTTGTAATACGCACAAGCTCTTACTACAGCTCTTATGGCAGCATTCATTCCTGGAGAATCTCCTCCAGATGTCATTACCGCTATTTTTTTCATTTCTTCCATATAATATTCCCGTAAAAATACAGAATTTTACTGATTTTAACGAATTAAATGACGAAAACGATTTCGAGTTGAATAGGTTTTTGATTGTTTACTTCTGATGAAAATGTTTCCAAATTACGAAGCAAATTATTGTTGTTTTAAAAAAAATAAAATGTTTTCGCGCAAAGAAGCAAAGTTGAATTGATAATTATTTATCCTTATTTCTTAATTTGCAATAAACAAAAAAAATTAAATTTAGAAATTCCCAAAAATTAAAGCTCAAATGGAAAAAGTCTCAAAACATGAAGGAAAAACTTAAAACTTCTTTGCGTCTTTGCGTCTTTGCGTCTTCGCGTCTTTGCGTCTTCGCGTGAAATTATAGTGTTTGCGAGGATAAAGCTTGTGCGTTAATTAAAAACAGAATCTAAAAAGAAAGTAAAAACCAATGTTTAAGAAGTTATACCTTTGCAAGATTAAATAGCAGCTATGAACTTTAACGATCTACAACTAAAAAAATCAATTTTAAAATCTGTAATTGAAAGCGGATACGAACAACCTACTCCAATTCAGCAAAAATGTATTCCGTTAATTTTAGGAAATAAAGATATTATAGCAACTGCACAAACGGGTACAGGTAAAACTGCCGCTTTTGCATTGCCTATTTTACAAATGCTTTTTCCGTATCAAGATGAATCAAATAAAGATAAAAAAATTAGAGCATTAATTGTTGCACCAACAAGAGAATTAGCGGTTCAAATAAATGAAAGCTTTTCTAACTATGCAAAATACACCAATTTAAGAAGCGCTGTTGTTTTTGGTGGAACGTCACTTGATCCACAAATAGCTATTTTAAGAAAAGGAGTTGATATTTTAGTGGCAACTCCCGGGCGATTATTGGATTTGCACAAACAAGATGAAATCAATCTCGATTACGTAAAATATTTGGTTTTAGATGAAGCCGATTTATTACTAGAAATGGGTTTTATTGATGATGTTAAAAAGATAGAACGTCTTTGCCCTGCTAAAAAACAATCCTTATTATTTTCTGCTACAATGCCAGATAAAGTAGTTGATTTAGCAAATACAATATTGAAAAGCCCTACTAAAATTGCAATTTCTCAAATTTCATCCGCAGCAAAAAATGTACAGCAAAATTTATTTTATGTTCCTATAGAAAGTAAAATAGAATTGTGTCTGCATATATTAGAAGATAGGATTAAAGAAGGAACAACTATTATTTTTAGAAGAACTAAATACGGTGTAGAAAAATTAGAAGAAACCTTACTATCAAATGGTTATTTAGCAAATTCCATTCATGGTGATAAATCTCAATCTGATCGGCAAATCGCTTTAAATCAGCTTAAAAACAATGAAATAACTATTTTAATTGCGACAGATGTTGCTTCTCGTGGTTTAGACATTCCGAGTCTGGATTTTGTAATTAATTTTGATATTCCTAATATTCCCGAAATTTACGTACACAGAATTGGTAGAACTGGTCGTGCAAGTGAGATGGGAGTTTCTTTATCGCTTTGTGCTGCAGAAGAAAAAAACTACATCAAATTGATAGAAAGTTTGTTACAAACTTCTATTCCTGTTGATTCAAATCATCCTTTTCCTTTAGATCCAGAAGAGAAAGCAATGATTCATAAAAAACAGGGAAGTAAATACAGACAAGGCAGAAAATCTGAAGGTTCTAAAAAGAAGAAAAAACGCTGGTATTAATTTTTTTGAGAGCAATTTAGAAGCAAGAATTTTTTGAAACACGACCCAAGATAGGTTTGTAAACTATTTTTATATCCAAACTACTCAATTACTTTTTTAGTATTAATATAAGGTGATTTTATAATTGTATCTCTTGGTGTTATTGGTTTTTCTTTCTTTTTTCGGTCTTTTCCAATTCCGATTTTACCGAGTAAACCTGACAGCGAATTAAAATCGACTTGGTAAGACAAACCAACGCCTTGCGTGTAGCCTTCTTCTTCTGTAGAATATTGAATTTCATTTTGCCTGTTAAAAACAACCGCTCTAAAATTGCCTTCTTGCGTTAATAAAACCTCTACTTTTACTTCACCAACAACACTAGATTGTGTTGCTGTACCAACGGGAACACCAACTTTTCCATTAATTATTACCCGATTACTAACTTGTGTAGAAACAGAAACATCCACCTGATTGTCTGTGTTTAAATTGTCCACTTCATTTTGACTTCCTTGCGTATAATCTACGCCTAATTGGAATTTTCCACCATCAGAACTAATTAAATCTGTTAGCACATTTGCCAATAAATTGGATGTAGTACCTGCCAAAACAGCATTACTATTAAACTCTGCTTTATTAGGATTTGAGAAATTACCAAAAGCCAATAAAGAGAAGAATTGTTTTGCATTATTATTCACATCATTTTCATTCAATACAAATTCTAATTCTGATGCAATGTTTGAATTTGCATTCGGTATTTTTATTTGAAATTCTTGTTTGGATGTAAATAATCCACCAGAAATAGAAATCACTAAATTCACAGGAATCTTTCTATTCGTATTAAAATTCTCTAAAATTACAGCCGGATTTGCCTTTGTTTGATAAATTGCGGTTACATTCAAATTCGCATCCGCTGGATCACCACTCCAAGAAACCACACCACCTTGCTGAATCATAAATGGTCTATTTATAATTCCGCCATATTTAAAATCATACACGCCGCTATCAATTGTATAATCGCCATACATTTCAAACTTTCCTCTTGTATTGATGTCTATCCGCAATTCTCCACTTCCAGTTCCACGTAATTTACTTCCGTTCACTTCATCAATTACCACTTCTGCTGTAGCATCTTTGGTTACTTGTAAATCGATATTTAAAGAAAGTCCTTTTACTGCATCCAAGGCAATCTCTTCTTCGTTTTCTACATTTTCTGATTTGAAATGAATCAATCTATAATTACTTATTGTTTGCACATCTTTTAACGGAATTACAAATAGCGTTCCTTTTTCTGTACGCCCATTTACATCAATTGTTAATTGATCTGTTAATCCAGTAATACTAGCGTTTCCAGTAATAAAAGCAGTTCCAAAATACAAGGCTTCTTCGGTATCTTTTGTATCTAAAACCAACATATTATTCGCTGCAATATCCAAATTCATAAACCAATATTTAAAATTTCTGTGCGTAATATCTCCCACTAATTTTCCTTTGGTTTTGTATTTAATATCTTGTAAATCTATATCTTGAAAAATAAAAGATTGTCCGTTTAAAGAAATAGTTGATTCTCCCACAAAATCATAATCAACATTCAAATAGGGGAATTTCATTCCTGCATCTATTAATCTTAAACTTCCTTCCATATCTGGGTTTCCCAAGCGTCCTTTTATAGTAAAATCGCCACTTGCTTTTCCCCGAAGTCTGGATATCACTTCACCACCCAACGGCGAAAATGAAATCAATTGAAAGCCTTCCATAAAAACATCTAAATCTATTTGAGGTATTTCTGACGAAAAATCTAAAACTCCCGTTGCTCCCAAACTTTTAAGATCTTTATTTTGTAGCGATAAATCTACAGAATATTGCTCGTATGAATCATTTCCTTTTATGGTTAATGCTAAATTTCCTTGTTCAAATTCGTTAATTTTAAAATTTTCTATTAACAAAATTCCTTCCGGATTGTATTTGCCATCTTTCTGCACAAAATCTACTGTTCCATTTAAAATTCCTTGAACCTCTAAACTATCTATAACCGGTAAAAAATTTCGTAATTCTACTTGTGTAAAATCGGCTAATAATTTTTTATTATTATCTTGAATACTTCCTGTAAACTCAATTTTTTGTTTGTTAGAAACTAATTTAAACGGACTAAAAATAAATTCATTTGTGTTTAAATCGAACACAATTTTATTCTGATTATCACTTTCTGGATTTATAATCCACTCGTTGTCTTTAAAGTTTAAGGATGATTTTTCTAAACCTAAAACCGATTTTTCATCCTCGTTAATTGTGTAGAAAAAATCTACATTATACTCTTCATTTTTACTAGTTTTTGTATTTTTTTCTGTGTTTCCTTTAAAAATAGATTTGAAAAATAATGTATCATTTTTAGTTCTACTTAATAAGTTAAACTTACTTACATTATAAATTTTAGAATTAATTTCTGATGCCGTTAAATGAGAATTATATAATTTATTCTGATTGTCCGTTCGCAATAAAATATCTTTAACCTCAACCTCATAAGCCACAATTTTTGGCGATGAGATAACGAGTTTGAATTTATTATCATCTGCATCAATTTTTCCTCTGATGTTGGTATTACTATCTATAATAAATTTGGGGAAAAACACTTCTACAATCTGATTGTAAATAGAAAAATTAAAATTTATAAATCGATTTGACGGAATTTCTTTTGGCACATAATTGGTATAAATACTTCCCAATGCATTTTGCGACATTGGTACAATCTCATCAAAATTAAAATTACCTTCTAATTCTCCTTGAACAATATCTTTCGAATCTATTTTTATGGTTTTAATGCTGTCCTTTACAGATGATGTGACAATAAACTCTTTAAATTCGTATTCTTTTTCTTGGTTGGTGTAAAAAACATCTGTAAAAACGGCTTTTCCAAGAATGTCATTAAACGTATTTCCATCCACATCTAATTCCATTTTTCCTTTTAAAAGTGCAATGGAATCTCGTTTAAAGAGATTAATTTTATATAAATCGGCATATTCTATGTTTGCACGAAAATCAAATTCATGAACTTCTGATGATAAATCTGCCAAACCTTTAAACTCTAATTTTAAATTTGGGTCGTCTATTTGTAGTTCTCCATCAAACAAATTATTACCATATTCTCCATTTACATTAATATTTTTATATGGATATTCTTTAAACTCAAACTTGCTAAATTCACCAATAATACTTGTATTAATATTATCTAAAGTAAAACCACTTCCATTGATATCTCCTTTAAAAGAAATCTTACCAAATAACGGATCTCTTAAAAACTGACCAACATTAAAATTAATAAATTCTACTTTTCCGTCATAAATAGCATCATCTATATGCGTAACATTTGTGAGTTTTAAATTGGTATTAATTCTACCAAGCACAGAATTTACTTTTAAATTTGCATCAATATTATCTTCAGTAATTCTAGTTGTTCCAGTCAATGTAAAATCACCAAATCGTTGCATTTCTGATGGTAAATTTTTACCTAAAATTCCTGGTAAAATATTTTTTAATCGAACATAACTAGCAGTTACTTTTTTAAGATTCCCTTTAAAAACGAAACCTTTTTCTCTATCAACTGCATTTTTAAAATTCAAATCACCTATTATTTGCAATCCATTTTCTGAAGAAATATCTAATTCATTTAAAGAAAAATCATTTATTTTACCTCTAAATTTTCCTTCAATATTTAAAATATCATTGCCACTTAATTCGTTGTAAAATTTTCGTAAATCAGAAATAGCCAATGTACTTTTCGCAAAATCTGCTTTAATTTCAATCTTGTTATTAAAATCGGCTAAATCTCCCTTATTATAAGAAAACGTGATTTGTGATTCTACTCTAGATTTTGGTGTTTGCAAATAAAAATCATTAAAAATCATTCCAGTATCAGAATATTTGAAATCTGTAGTTAAATTTACTACTTCTAACGTCCTGTTATCGATAAAATACAAACCGCGCAATTTTGCAGCAATTCCGGAATCATCAATAATAAAGTTCTGAATATTACCCCCAGTTTTACTTGCAGAAAACGGAATTGGTGTTTCCTTATTCTGGTTTTCAAATTTATAATTGAAATTGTCCAAATAAATATTATCTGTTTCTAAATAAAACGAATTCAAACTATCTTTTGGCGCATCATTTTCAAACGCATCTACAAAAACATCTAAATTGCTATCTTCTTCATTTTTATACGTTTTCATATAAAAATAAGCATCTGTAAGGGCAACACTTCCTAAATTAAAGTTTCCTTTTCCTAAAGAACCAACATTTAATATGGAGGTAGATAATTTATCAACAAATATTAATGTGTCTTTGTGATGGTCTTTAATTTTGACACCTTTTAAACGAACCGTTCCTAAAAAGGATAAATCTACTTTTTCTATAGAAATATCTGTACCAAAATCATTGTTAATAGAAGTTGTAGCGTAATCTGCAATTTTAGTTTGTACCCAAGGTATGGACAACAAAATACTTAATAGCAAGCATAAGAGTAACAAGTACCCAATGATTTTTGCGAGTATTTTTAATGTTTTTTTGATGATAAATTACTATTAAATGAATGATTTTTTATTGATAGAATCAAAAATATTGCCAAATGCTACAAAGAACGTGCAATTTTTAATGACTATTAAATTTGAATCGATATTTTTGCAGTAAATATTCATTAATTTTATGTTTTTGAAAACTGAAAATACATACATTTTAGGCATCGAATCTTCTTGTGACGATACAAGTGCTGCGGTAATTCACAACGGCAAAGTGTTGAGTAATATTGTGGCAAACCAAGATGTTCATGCAAAATACGGTGGCGTTGTTCCAGAATTAGCGTCAAGAGCGCATCAACAAAACATAGTTCCTGTAGTGCAACAAGCTTTAGAAAGAGCAAATATAGATAAATCCCAGCTTTCTGCAATCGCATTTACACGTGGACCAGGTTTAATGGGATCTTTGTTAGTGGGCACTTCTTTTGCAAAATCATTGGCTTTAGGTTTAGAGATTCCGCTTATTGATGTAAACCACATGCAAGCACATATTTTAGCTCATTTTATTATTGAAGACCATGCTAAAATTCCGCCTTTTCCATTTATTTGTTTAACAATAAGTGGCGGCCACACTCAAATAGTAAAAATTACCAATCATTTTGAAATGGAAATTTTAGGCGAAACCATTGATGATGCAGTTGGAGAAGCGTACGATAAATCTGCTAAAATTTTAGGATTGCCTTATCCTGGCGGACCTTTGGTAGATAAATATGCACAATTGGGAAATCCACATGCATTTGAATTTACAAAACCAAAAGTAGGCGATTTAGATTTTAGTTTCAGCGGATTAAAAACAGCAATTTTGTATTTTATTCAGAAGAAAGTAACAGAAAATCCTGCTTTTATCAGCGAAAATAGAAATGACATTTGTGCGTCAATTCAGTTTACAATTGTAGAAATTTTGATGGATAAATTAAAAAATGCAGTTAGAGAAACGGGAATTAAACATATTGCGATTGCAGGTGGCGTTTCTGCCAATTCCGAAATTAGAAAACGATTGCAATTAGCCGAGAAACATTTTGGGTGGACAACCTATATTCCTAAATTTCAGTACACTACAGATAATGCGGCAATGATAGCAATTACTGGTTATTTAAAATATTTAAACAAGGATTATGCAAATAATTCCATTTCTGCGAAAGCAAGATTAAAAGTTACCGAATAATGAAAAATGCGCTGAATAGAATTCTTTTTTGTAGTTCTTATTTTTTATTTTGGATTGTGTATTTTGTTTTTGCTCGGTTGTTTTTCTTGTGCTATTATTTCGATAAAACAAAAGAAATCGGATTTCTAAACTCGGTAAAAACATTCTTTTACGGTTTTCTGTTGGATGCTTCTTTTGCAGGCTATTTATCGTTGCTTCCTTTTTTATTGATTGTATTTTCTATTTTTTATTCACCTAAAAATATTTCAAAAATAATTCGAATTTACACCTTTTTACTTTTAGCAATTCTTAATTTATTATTGGTTACAGATGCTGGATTGTATTTAGCTTGGGGAACTCGTTTAGACGCAACTTTGTTAACCTATTTAAACACACCAGAAGTAATGTTAGCGAGTGTTTCTGGATTTCAATTGCTATCAAGTATCGTTTTTTGGTGTCTTGCTTCTGCTCTATTTGTGTTTATTTATCAGAAAAAAGTGCAGCAAATTGCGAAAGAAGTTTTAAAAGGGGGGTTAATTCAGCTTCCTATTTTCATATTTGTTTTTGCCCTTTTAATTATTCCTGTTCGTGGCGGATTTCAGACAATTCCCATTAACGAAAGCAATGTTTATTTTTCTGATAAAATGTTTGCCAATCATGCTGCAATCAATTTTAGTTGGAATTTTTTAAATGCGATTACCAAAAAATCTGATGGAAAGAATCCGTATGTATTTTTTGAGGATACAGAAGCGCAAGAGATTATTGAGAATACTCGGAATCAATTGCTAACTGCAAGTACCGATACCGTTTTAAACACAACAAAACCAAATGTAATTTTGATTGTTTGGGAAAGTTTACCAGCAAAATTAGTTGGTGTTTTGGGTGGCGAATCAAATGTGACTCCAAATTTTAATCGATTATCCAAAGAAGGAATTCTATTCACTAATTTCTACGGAAACGGCGACAGAACAGACAAAGGAATTCCTGCAATTTTGAGTGGGTATTATCCGCAACCGACACAAAGTATTATGAAAATGCCAGCAAAATCGAGAAGTTTGCCTTTTTTAACCCAAAAAATGATTGATTTAGGGTACAACACTTCTTTTTATTATGGTGGCGATTTGAATTTCGGAAATATGAATACCTATTTAAGAAATGGCGGAATTACAAATTTTATTGATGGAACTGATTTCGACAAAAAAGACTGGAATGCAAAATGGGGTGCTCACGATCATGTTTTTATGAAACGTTTCACCGAAGATTTAGAAAAGCAAAAAGAACAACCTTTTTTTAAAATTGCATTGACGTTAACGAGTCACGAACCTTTTGAGTTTCCGCGTGACTATAAATTTGGGAAGGATACAGAACTCAATAAATTCAAATCTTCACATTATTATACAGATGAAGTTATTGCCGATTTTATCAAAAATGCAAAACAACAGTCTTGGTGGAAAAACACGTTGGTTGTTATTATGGCAGATCATGGGCACAGAATGCCACAACATGAAGGTGCTTTTAATTCGCCTAAAAAATTCCAAATTCCAATGCTTTGGTTGGGTGGCGCTTTAGCGAAGAAGAATGTTGAAATCGATAATATTTCTTCTCAAATCGATTTTTCGTACACATTATTAGATTTATTAAAAGCAGATAAGTCCGATTTTAAATACGGAAAGAATATTTTTAATTCTTCAGAGAATCAATATGCACATTATATTTTTAATAATGGATTCGGTATTTTAGATAAAAACGGAACATTTGTTTATGATTTTAAAGGTGATCAAATTATTTTATCCAAAGGAAAATCTGCACAAAAATTAGATTCTCTAGGGAAAGCAATTTCTCAAAATGCATATCAAGATTTTTTATTGAGAAAATAGTTTCTATTAAATTTTAGTAAGATTCAAAAAGTCCTAAATTCTCAATTATAACCAGTCTAAATTCTCAATTCAACAAAAAACAACAATCTAAAAGGGAAACTTCTTTTTACAATTTTTTTATTCAGATATTTGTAGAACAGATTTTTACTTTATAATGATTGATAATTCCACATTACAAAACTTACATAATTCACTTTCTGGAGACGTTTTATTTGACAACTTAAACAAAACTATTTACGCCACAGACGCTTCTGTGTATCGTAAAATTCCGTTAGCAGTTGCTTTCCCGAAAGATGAGAATGATATTAAAATTTTAATTGATTTTGCGACTAAAAATAAAATTACCTTAATTCCTAGAACTGCAGGAACATCTTTAGCAGGACAATGTGTAGGAGACGGAATTGTAGTTGACGTATCAAAACATTTCACCAATATCATTGAATTTGATAAAAAAAATAAAACAATTACACTTCAACCAGGAATTGTAAGAGATGAATTAAATCTTTATTTAAAACGGCACGGATTATTTTTTGGTCCAAACACTTCAACCTCAAATAGATGTATGATTGGCGGAATGGTTGGAAATAATTCCTCTGGAAGTACCTCAATAAAATATGGAGTTACTCGCGATAAAATAGTACAGATTGATGCGATATTAAGTGATAGTAGCGAGTGTATTTTCAAAGAAATTTCATCCGAAGAATTTATTGCGAAAACAAAATTAGAAACTTTAGAAGGTAAAATATACAAATCGATTTATTCTGAACTTGTTTCAGAATCTGCTCAACAAGAAATTAAAAACCAATTTCCCAAAGAATCCATTCACAGAAGAAATACAGGTTATGCCGTTGATGAATTTTTAACTTCCGATTTATTTGGCGGAACACAAGCAATTATAAATGTTGCTAAATTTTTATCTGGAAGTGAAGGAACATTAGCTTTTTCTACCAAAATAAAAATACAGTTAGATGAATTACCACCAAAAGAAAGCATTATGGTTTGCTCTCATTTTACAACGATAAATGAAAGTTTAATTGCAACTGTAACTGCAATGAAACACAATTTGTACAATTGTGAATTAATGGATAAAGTAATTTTAGATTGTACTAAAAACAACAGAGAACAAGCGCAAAATCGGTTTTTTTTAGAAGGCGATCCTGGAGCAATTTTAATGTTAGAAGTTTCTGCAAATACACAAAAAGAAGTAGCCATTTTAGCAGATAATTTAATTGCGGATTTGCAACAAAATAATCTTGGATATGCGCATCCAAAAGTATATGGAAGTGATATTGAAAAAGTACATCATTTACGTAAAGCTGGTTTGGGTTTATTAGGCAATATTGTTGGCGATAAAAAAGCAGTTGCGTGTATTGAAGATACAGCGGTAGATTTGCAAGATTTACCAAATTACATTGCAGAATTTACTAAAATAATGGATAAATATCAGCAAGAAGCAGTGTATTATGCACATGCTGGTGCTGGCGAAATCCATTTACGACCAATCTTAAATTTAAAGAAAAAGGAAGATGTTGTTTTATTCCGTAAAATCACAACGGAAACTGCTGAATTAGTCAAAAAATACAAAGGTTCTTTTTCTGGTGAACATGGAGACGGAATTGTACGTGCCGAATTTATTCCGTTAATGATTGGTGATAAAAATTATCAATTATTAAGACGCATTAAAAAAGCTTTTGACCCAAATAATGTTTTCAACCAAGGAAAAATTACAGATGCTTTTCCGATGGATAAAAGTTTGCGTTATGAAGTGGATCGAAAAGAACCTCAAATAAAAACTATTCAGGATTTTTCTGATAGCGAAGGAATTTTAAAATTAGCAGAAAAATGTAATGGTTCTGGCGATTGTAGAAAACCAGTTTCTGCTGGCGGAACAATGTGCCCAAGTTATAGAGCTACCAAAAACGAAAAAGATACCACACGTGCAAGAGCAAATATGTTGCGTGATGTTTTAACGAATAATAATGCTGCAAATAAATTTGATTCCGAAGAACTAAAAGAAGTTTTAGATCTCTGTTTAAGCTGTAAAGCGTGTGCAACCGAATGCCCAAGTAATGTGGATATTGCAACAATGAAAGCCGAATTTTTATATCAATATCAAGAAACAAACGGATATTCTTTTCGCAGTAAATTATTTGCGAATAATGTAAAATATAATAAATTAGGAAGTATTTCTCCGTTTTTGACCAACGCTATTTTAGGAACTTCTGCAGCAAAATCTTTTATGGGAATTGCACAACAAAGAAGTGTTCCTAAATTGGCAAAAAAGACATTAAAAAGTTGGTTTAAAAAGAATTATAAATCATCTAATTCAAAAATTGTTTATTTATTTTGTGATGAATTCACTAATTTTTACGATGTAGAAATCGGAAAAGATGCTGTTTTTATTTTGGATAAATTAGGTTATAATGTGAAAATTGTAAATCATGAAGAAAGTGGAAGAAGTTTTATATCTAAAGGGTTTTTAAAAGAAGCAAAAATAGTTTGCAACAAAAATATAATTTGTCTTAAGGATATTATTTCTGATGAAGCGCCTCTAATCGGAATTGAACCTTCTGCAATACTTACTTTTAGAGACGAATATTTACGTTTGGCAGATGATAAAACATCCGCAGAAAAAATTGCAAAAAATGCATTTACAATCGAAGAATTTTTAGATTCAGAAAATAAAAAAGGAACTATTGATACGACGTTATTTTCATCCGAAGTAAAAGAAATAAAAATTCATGGACATTGTCATCAAAAAGCATTGTCTGGAATGTTACCAACATTTTCAATATTAAATATTCCGCAAAATTACAATGTAGCCATCTTAAATACAGGATGCTGCGGAATGGCGGGAAGTTTTGGTTACGAAAAAGAACATTACGATTTAAGTATGCAAGTTGGTGAAGACACCTTGTTTCCGAAAATAAGAAATTGTTCAAAAGAAACAGAAATTGCAGCTCCAGGAACAAGTTGCAGACACCAAATTTTTGACGGTACAAAACGGATTGCAAAACACCCAATTACTATTTTAAAAGAAGCGTTAATTTAGTATTCAGTTTTCAGTTGGCAGTTTTCAGTTGGCAGTTTTCAGTCAAAGCAACATATATTATATTCTCAATATCAGGGTTAATAAACTCTTTGAATTTTAAAAAAAATTGAATAAAAGTTATGAGTGAAAAACAAAAATACATCGCAAATTCTAATCGCTACGAACAAATAAATTACAGAAGAACTGGAAAAAGTGGACTATTACTTCCAGAACTTTCTCTAGGTTTATGGCATAATTTTGGTGAAAACGACGATTTTGAAAATGCCAGAAACCTTTTAAAATGTGCTTTCGATAACGGAATAACACATTTCGATCTGGCAAATAATTACGGCCCGCCTTATGGTTCTGCGGAAACCACTTTCGGTAAAATCCTAAAAAAAGATTTTAAAAGTTACAGAGATGAACTGATCATTTCTTCAAAAGCAGGTTATGATATGTGGAAAGGGCCTTACGGCAATTTTGGTTCAAAAAAATATTTGGTAGCGAGTTTAGATCAGAGTTTACAACGTATGGGTTTGGATTATGTTGATATTTTTTACCATCACAGACCAGATTATGACACGCCTTTAGAAGAAACGATGGGAACCTTAGATTTGATGGTAAAACAAGGAAAAGCATTGTATGTTGGTTTGTCTAATTATCAACCAAAAGAAGCTGAAAAAGCATTCAAGATTTTAAAAGATTTAGGAACGCCTTGTTTAATTCATCAACCGAGATATAACATGTTTGATCGTTGGATTGAAGATGGTTTATTAGATACGTTAGATGAAAATGGTGTTGGCGCAATTTGTTTTTCGCCTTTGGCGCAGGGAATGTTAACAGATAAATATGTAAACGGATTTCCAGAAAACTCAAGAGCTGTAAAAGATGGACGGTATTTAAAAACGGATAAAGTTGAAGAAATGCTTCCGAAAATTAAAAAATTAAATCAAGTTGCAAAAGAAAGAAATCAAAGTTTAGCGCAAATGGCAATTGCTTGGATTTTAAAAGACAAGCGAATTACGTCTGTTTTAATCGGTGCCAGTAAAACCGAGCAGATTTTAGATTGTTTGCAAGCAACGAAAAATATAGATTTTAACGAGAGCGAATTAAAAAGGATAAATGAAATACTTTTATAAAAATGTTATTTAAAAGAAGTACAAATAATAAGTTACCAATTTTTTCCTTTCTTATTAAACGTTAAATTTTGTATTTTTACGATTTATAACTGCAAAATAAAATTATTACAAATGTTAGATAACAAAATAATTATTAAATACGCACTTTTAATAACCCTATTAATTGGTGCTTTTTTCTTTTTAAGCAAACTTTTAGGGTATGCTGGAAATGAATTTCTTCGTTTTTTAAACTTGTTATTCGTTTTATTAGGAATTCATGAAGCTATAAAAGCGAATATTTTTATAAATAAAGAAACCAATTACGCTACTAACTTAGGTTTGGGCATTGCTACTTCTGCATTGGCTGTTTTATTTTCTATTTTTGGAGTTATTATTTATACTGAAGTAATTAATCCAGAATTTTTTAGCACATTACAAAGTTCTTTTTTAATTGTTGGAGAGTTATCTATGGCAGAAATTATTTTTACGTTAGCTTTAGAAGGAATGGCTTCTTCTGTTGTTGGCTCTTTTATAATTATGCAATTTTATAAAAATCACGATAAAAAAGATATATCAAATGATAAAGAAAAAATATTTTAAATTAAGGCTTTTCAATAACACCGTCATCTGCTAATAAAGCAAACAATTTATCTAGATTTGGTAAAATTACAATTCCAGTTCTTCTGTTTTCTGCTCTGTTTTCATTCGAAGTGTTTTGCATTAAATTCAACTTGCTGTATTAAACAATAATTTATCTGAAACAGAAATTCGTAACCACAGCTTGATTGATTTCAATATTTACCATAAGAACTTTCTAATTGTATAGTTTTTTAGTCACAATTATAACGTCTGCAAAAAAAAAACCATATTATAGAGTGTCTCAAAATTTACTCTTTTAAGGAGTTCTTTAATGAGCAATGTTAAAAAATTAATAAGAGAAGGTTCTCATGAATTTTTGTTGATTTTTTTTCTTGTTAACTCAGAAAGGGTTTAAAACCCTTTCTGGGTTAAATCTTTAAACCTTATTTCAACGAATTTAAACTTGTTATAATAGTCTGAATTTTAGACAATGTATCTTCTTCTTTCTTCCGTTCTATTTGAATTACTTCTTCTGGCGCATTATCAACAAAACGTTCGTTAGATAGTTTTTTTTGAATCCCAACTAAAAAACCTTCTGCTCTTAATAACTCTGCTGATAATTTTTCAATTTCGGCTTCAATATCAATATTTTCTTCAGCTATTGGCACAAAGTATTCGTTTGATTTTACTCGGAAAGAAGCTCCGTCTACTTTTTCCGATACGTGTTTTATTAATGATGCGTTTGTTAATTTCATAATTACCGCATCAAAATCTCTCGATTTTTTATCATTGTTGATGACAAACAATTCCACTTCATCTCTAAACGGAATATTTTTATCTTTTCTAATCGTTCTTATTCCTGAAATCACTTCTGTAGCATAATCAAAATTGGTAATTAACTCTGAATTAAATTCTTCTAGTTTTGGGTATTTAGAGATAATTAATGCTTCTTCTGGGGTTCTTTCTGCAATAAATTGCCAAATTTCTTCAGTTAAAAAGGGCATAAATGGATGCAATATTTTTAAGTTATCCTCCAAAATAGCAATAACTCCATCAAATGTTTCTTTATCGATTGGCTGTTGATACCCAGGTTTAACAATTTCTAATAACCAAGATGAAAAATCATCCATAATTAATTTGTAGATCGTCATTAACGCATCAGACAATCTGTATTTAGAAAAATGATCTTCTATTTCTGCAAATGCTTTTTGAAATTTAGCTTCATACCACTCCAATCCAATTTTTGCCGTTTCTGGTTGATCTAAATTTCCATCAACTTCCCAACCTTTTATTAAACGGAAAGCATTCCAAATTTTATTTGCAAACTGTTTTCCTTGCTGACATAAATCTTCATCGAACATTAAATCGTTTCCAGCGGCAGAACTTAACAACAAACCAACTCTTACGCCATCTGCACCATAATCATCAATTAATTTTAAGGCATCAGGAGAATTTCCTAAAGATTTAGACATTTTACGTCTTTGCTTGTCACGAACTAAACCTGTTAAGTACACATTTTGAAATGGTTTTTCATCTCTGTATTCGTATCCAGCAAAAATCATTCTCGCCACCCAGAAAAATAAAATATCTGGTCCTGTAACTAAATCGTTTGTTGGATAATAATAGTTAATTTCTTTGTTATTTGGATTTCTAATTCCGTCAAAAACCGAAATTGGCCACAACCAAGAAGAAAACCAAGTATCAAGAGCGTCACTATCTTGACGAAGGTCGGCCGCCGACAGCGAATCATTTCCTGTTTTCTCTTTCGCAAGCTCAAGAGCATCTTCAATATTCTCTGCAACTACGAAATCTTCTTTTCCGTCGCCATAATAGAAAGCAGGAATTTGTTGTCCCCACCACAATTGACGAGAAATATTCCAATCTCTAATATTTTCTAACCAATGTTTATAGGTGTTTTCGAATTTCTTCGGAAATAAATTAATTTCTGGGTTTTCACTTAAAACAGCATCAATAGCAGGTTTTACCAAATCTTCCATTTTCAAAAACCATTGATCAGATAATTTTGGTTCAATTACTGCTTTTGTTCGTTCGGATGTTCCTACTTTATTAAGATGGGATTCTGTTTTAATTAAAAAGCCTTTTTCTTCTAATTCTTTGGTGATTTCTGAACGAACTACAAACCTATCTTTTCCTTGATAATGCAATCCGAAGGAATTTAAAGAAGCATCATCATTAAAAATATCAATCACTTCTAAATTGTGTTTGTCGCCAAGGTTTTTATCGTTTATATCATGCGCTGGCGTAACTTTTAAACAACCTGTACCAAACTCAACATCAACATATTCGTCTTCAATAATCGGAATTATTCTTCCGCAAAGCGGCACAATTGCTTTTTTCCCTTTTAAATGCGTAAAACGTTCATCATTCGGATTAATACAAATTGCAGTATCTCCAAAAATAGTTTCTGGACGTGTTGTTGCAATTGTTAAATATTCTGATTCCTCTCCCAACCTCTCCGAAGGAGAGGAGTTATCACTGTTATGAATAGCTTGCTTTTCAACTCCCTTTCCCTCGGAAAGGGTTGGGGATAGGATTTCTTCGGAAGAATTTGGGGATAGTATTTTGTACTTTAAATAATATAAATTTCCTTGTCTTTCTTCATGAATTACTTCTTCATCAGATAAGGTAGTTTTTGCTTCAGGATCCCAATTTACCATTCTAAAACCACGGTAAATTAAACCTTTATTATACAAATCAACAAACACTTTTATTACAGATTCAGACATTTCTGGATCCATCGTAAAAGCCGTTCTTTCCCAGTCACAAGAAGCGCCTAATTTTTTAAGTTGTTCTAAAATAATTCCGCCATATTGATCTTTCCAATCAAAAGCATGTTTTAAAAATTCATCACGCGTTAAATCGCTCTTATTAATTCCTTGCTCTTTTAACTTTGCAACCACTTTAGCTTCCGTAGCAATAGACGCATGATCTGTTCCAGGAACCCAACATGCATTTTTGCCCAACAAACGTGCTCTACGAATCAAAACATCTTGAATTGTGTTGTTTAACATGTGTCCCATATGCAAAACTCCCGTCACGTTTGGTGGCGGAATTACAATTGTATAGGGCTCTCTGTCATCTACTTCTGAATGAAAATAATTATTTTTCATCCAATAGTCATACCATTTACTTTCTACTTGACTCGCTTTGTATTTTGATGGAATTGTCATACTTTGGAATAATTTTTGTGATATAGTAGGCAAAAATACAACTATCTCATCCAATTGAAAAGCAGTAAACCTTGTTTTTAAAACAAATTTAAAATCGTATTTTTACCAAAAATAATTTCTTATGAAAACACTTATTTATTCTTTATTTTTTTGTTTAATTTCCGCAAGCGGATTCTCTCAAATTGAAAATTCTTCAAAAGCTGAATTCAAATTCGAAAAAGAAACGATTGATTATGGAAAAGTTGCAAAAGGATCAGAAAAAACAAGGGTTTTTAAATTTACAAATATTGGTAATGCACCTTTAATTATTAAAGAAATTCAATCTTCTTGTGATTGTACAATTCCAGAAAAGCCAGAAGCACCAATTTTACCAGGCGAAAAAGGAGAAATTAAAGTTTCTTATGACACCAATAAACCAGGCGGATTTTCTAAAATGATTTCTATTTTTTCTAATGCGAAAACACCTAGAAAAGTAATTAAAATTAAAGGTTTTGTTTCTGATAAAACTTTTTTAGAAAAAGAGAAAGGGATCCTTTCAGATAACTAATGCTAATTTAACCTTATAAAGTCGGAATAAATTATTTCTTTTTCGCTTACTTTTTATCAAAAAAACTACCGTAACAAATGCTATGCTACTTGTTTTTAATTTTAATTAATCAAAAAATAATTCAATTTATTTATACGTCATTATAAAATTAAATTGGTGTAAAATATTTTTTTAAATCGAAATTGAAATCTCATTTTGTTACCATTTTTATTTATAGAAATAATAATTTTCTTACTGTCTTTGCGCTCAAATAAATGCTAGATTTAAGATATAAAAAGCAATACAAAATTTTTCTAAAAAATAAATATTTAACGAACCTTTTAATACTAAATTTCAACTGTTTTTAAAATAATTTTCCGAGATTTGCAGTTAATTTTAATTACTATTTTATGCCTTCAATTTCAAAAAAAGGGCTTCAAATGCCAGAATCACCAATTCGTAAATTGGTACCATTTGCAGAAGAAGCAATCAAAAAAGGAAAAAAAATATATCATTTAAATATCGGTCAGCCAGACATAAATACGCCACAAATCGCATTGGATGCTATAGCAAATAATGATTTAAAAATTATTGCATACTCTAGATCTGAAGGATCTGAAGAATACAGAACTAAAATAGCAAAATACTACGCAAAACATGATGTTTTTGTAAATCATGATGACATCATTGTAACTACAGGAGGAAGTGAAGCATTACTTTTTGCCTTTGGAAGCGTTATGGATGCTGATGATGAAGTAATTATTCCCGAACCTTTTTACGCAAATTACAACGGATTTTCTACATCTTCTGGAGTAAATATTGTACCGGTAATTTCTAAAATTGAAGATAATTTTGCGTTACCACCAATTGAAGAGTTTGAAAAATTAATTACGCCAAAAACAAAAGCTATTTTAATTTGTAATCCTGGAAACCCAACAGGATATTTATATAGCAAAGAAGAAATTCAAAAATTAGCTGCAATTGTAAAAAAACACGATTTGTTTTTAATTGCTGATGAAGTCTATCGTGAGTTTGCTTATGACGGAATTAAACATCATTCTATTTTAGCAGATTTTGGATTGGAGGAAAATGCAATTGTAATTGATTCTGTTTCTAAAAGATACAGCATGTGTGGTGCAAGAATTGGTTGTTTAGTTTCTAAAAACAAACAAGTAATTAAAGCCGCATTAAAATTTGCACAGGCAAGATTAAGTCCGCCAACATTAGCGCAAATCGCTGCAGAAGCTGCTTTAGATACGCCACAAAGTTATTTTGATGATGTAATTGAAGAATATGTTGCAAGAAGAAATACATTAATTGAAGGTTTAGAAAAAATTGAAGGTGTAAAAGTTGCCAAACCAAAGGGTGCTTTTTATTGTGTGGTACAATTGCCAATAAATAATTCTGATAAATTTGCACAATGGTTGTTAGAAGATTTTGAAATTGATGGAGAAACAGTAATGGTTGCACCAGCTGCAGGGTTTTATTCTACACCAGGCGTTGGGTTAAATCAGATTAGAATTGCATATGTTTTAAATGAAACTAGTTTAAAAAGAGCAATTTTTATTTTAGAAAAAGCACTTCAAGTTTATAAGGATTAAGTGAAAATTCAAGAAAATATATCGCTTAAAAAGTACAATACGTTTGGCATTGATGTAAATGCCAAACGTATTGTTTCTATAACCTCTTTTTACGATTTACAACAACTTCTAAAAACAGAAAAAGAAATTTTCTTACTTTCTGGCGGAAGCAATATGTTGCTTACTAAAGACATTGATAAATTAGTTGCACATATTGATATTAAAGGAATTTCAATTGACAATCAAGATGATAATTATGTTTATTTAACTGTAAATTCAGGTGAAAATTGGCACGAATTTGTTTTGTTTTGTATTGATAATGATTTTGGCGGAATAGAAAATTTGTCATTAATTCCTGGAAATGTTGGTACTTGTCCAATTCAGAATATTGGTGCGTATGGTGTTGAAGTAAAAGATACCATTACAAAAGTTGAAGCATTAGAAATTGAAACAGTGAAACTACATACTTTTTCAAATACCGACTGTAATTTTGGATATAGAAACTCCGTTTTTAAAAGCGAATTAAAAGGCAAATTTATAATTACAGCCGTCAGTTTTAGATTAACAAAAAACAAGCACAATTTTAATACTTCTTATGGTGCAATTGAAAATGAATTGTCTTCAAAAAATATTCAAAAACCAGATTTAAAAGCAATTTCTGATGCTGTTATTGCAATACGAAAATCGAAATTACCAGATCCTAAAGAAATAGGGAATAGTGGCAGTTTTTTTAAAAACCCTATTGTTTCATTTTCTGATTTCGAAAAATTAAAAGAACAATATCCTGAAATTCCGTCTTATAAAATATCCGAAAGTGAAGTAAAAGTTCCTGCTGGTTGGTTAATTGAAAAAGCCGGTTTTAAAGGAAAACGATTCGGCGAAACTGGAGTTCATGAAAAACAGGCATTAGTTTTAGTAAATTATGGCAATGCTACTGGAAAAGAAGTGTATGAATTGGCGCAGAAAATTCAGCAAGAAATTAAAGAACAATTTAGAATTTCTTTGGAGATTGAAGTGAATGTTATTAAATAAATAAATACTAAAATTAATAAAGATTCCTTATTTTCAGGCACATCAAATTTCACATTCCATTCTATATTTTGTACCTTTGTAGTTGAATTAAAACCCATAAAAATGAAATTAATATTTTTAACAATTGGTTTATTAGTGCTTGCTTTTGCTGGAATTGCAATTAAGTTGTGGGCAAAAAAAGATGGTAAATTTGCTGGAACTTGTGCTAGTCAAAACCCAATGTTAAATAAAAATGGAGAATCTTGTGGTTTCTGCGGAAAAACTCCAGAACAATTTGAAACTTGTGCAGAGCCAGAGCACAAATAAATTTCAAATAGTAACATGGTAATTTCTTTACTTTTCTACATTTTTGTGGCGCTTACCCTTGTGCAAATTTGTTATTACATCTGTTTTACTTCTATACTTTTTCATACAAATTCAAACTCAAAAAAAACCAATATAATTCCTGTTTCTGTAATTATTTGTGCTAAAAATGAAGAAAAAAATCTTGAAAAGAATTTAGCCTCTGTTTGCAACCAAAATTACCCAGAATTTCAAATTGTGCTAATTAATGATGCTTCTTCAGACGAAACTTTAGAAGTAATGGAACGTTTTAAAACGCAATATTCTAACATAAAAATTGTTAATGTAGAACCAAATGAACGTTTTTGGGGAAATAAAAAATATGCGTTAACTTTAGGGATTAAAGTTGCAAAATACGACCATTTACTTTTTACTGATGCAGATTGTGAAATCCCTTCTAAAAATTGGATTATCGAAATGACATCTAATTTTACAGAAGAAAAAACTATTGTTATTGGTTATGGAAAATACAAATCAGAAAACAAATCGCTATTAAGTTTATTGGTTAAATTTGAAACGTTAATAACTGAAATTCAGTGTTTTAGTTACGCGAAGTTAGGGAATCCATATATGGCAGTTGGGCGGAATTTAGCCTATAAAAGGTCTGAATTTTTTAAAGTAAACGGATTCATAAAACACATCCAAATTAATTCTGGAGACGATGATTTATTTATACAACAAGCCGCAGATAAAGACAACACAGCCATTTGTTTAACAGAAGATAGTTTTACTATTTCAGACGCTCCAACTACTTTTAATAATTGGTATCATCAAAAAAGAAGACACGTTTCTACAGCAAAATTCTATAAATTAAAACACAAATTTTTATTAGGTTTTTTTTACATAACTAAAGTATTATTTTATCTATTGGGTTTCATTTTATTATTTGCTTTTGATTGGAAAATGATACTTCCATCAATCTTTGCCTACATACTTGTATTGTATATTTCTATTGGTTTAGCTGCTAAAAAATTAAAAGAGCAAGAACTAATTTGGTATTTACCTTTTTTGGATTTTTGTTTAATGTGCTTTCAATTTATTATATTTATAAAAAATAAACTCTCTAAACCTGCACTTTGGAAATAACAGAAAAAGATATTTTACTTAAAATTGAATTAGCGAAAAATGGAAATCAAGCTGCCTTTCGATTTTTATTGGATTATTTTTGGCAAGATGTTTATAATTTTCTTTTAAAAAGAACTAAAAACGATAACGATTCCGAAGATATTGCAATTCAAACTTTTTCTCGTGCTTTTGATAAAATCCACACATTTAATGATAAATATGTTTTCAAAACATGGCTAATCACTATTTCTAAAAATTTACATATTGATATTCTTCGTCAAAAAAATTCATCTATATCTATAGAAACCACTAAAGAACAAGAAGCAAAAGTGTATGCCGTTGCAGATGAAAACCCTACTCCAGAAGATGAAATTATTCGAGAACAGAATCTTGCGAAACTGTTGTTAGATATTAAACAATTAAAACCTAAATATCAAGAAGTGATTAATTTACGGTACTTTCAAGAGTTGAGTTACAAAGAAATTGCTGTCCAAATTGGAGAACCAATAAACAACGTAAAAGTGAAGTTATTGCGCGCTAAAAAACTATTGGCAGAGATTATTAAAAAAGAATAACCGCAAAAAATTTAACCAATTAATACCATTCCTTATTTACCGAATATTCTAATCTTTTCTTCGTAAATTTGTAATTCAAAATATAAAGATGGCGACAGAATCTATAATACTTCCAAAAGAGAAAACAAAAAAACCAGATTGGTTGCGTGTAAAATTACCTGTTGGTAAAAAATATACGGAATTAAGAGGTTTAGTAGATAAATACAAACTAAACACCATTTGTACAAGTGGTAGTTGCCCGAACATGGGCGAATGTTGGGGTGAAGGAACTGCAACATTTATGATTTTAGGAAATACGTGTACCCGTTCTTGCGGATTCTGCGGCGTTAAAACAGGACGACCAGAAACGGTGGAATGGGATGAACCAGAAAAAGTTGCACGTTCCATAAAAATTATGGGAATTAAACATGCGGTTTTGACTTCTGTAGATCGTGATGATTTAAAAGACGGCGGTTCAATTATTTGGCAAGAAACAGTAAATGCAGTTCGTAGAGCGAATCCTACCACAACTTTAGAAACTTTAATTCCTGATTTTCAAGGAAACACAAAACAAATAGATCGTATTATTGAAGTTGCTCCAGAAGTAGTTTCGCATAATATGGAAACCGTAAGAAGATTAACTCGTGAAGTTAGAATTCAGGCAAAATACGACAGAAGTTTAGGTGTTTTAAAGTACTTAAAAGAAAAAGGAATGCGAACTAAAACGGGATTAATGCTCGGTTTAGGCGAAAAAGAAGAAGAAGTTATACAAACAATGAAAGATTTACGTGAAGTAAATTGCGATGTAATTACTATTGGGCAATATTTACAACCAAGTAAAATGCATTTACCTGTAAAAGAATTTATTACACCGACTCAATTTAAAAAATACGAAACGTTAGGTTTAGAAATGGGCTTTATGTATGTAGAAAGTGGTCCTTTAGTAAGATCTTCATACAAAGCGCATAAACATGCGAAATAAAACTTCCCTTTGTTTTATTTTAGAAAAGAAAGAGAAGTTGACTTTAGTTTGATAACAATTTTAAACTAATGATTACTAACTAATAAAATCCTAAACAGAAACTATTAGAACTTATTTTAAGAATTTTTTTTTCGAATACTACAATTAAACCTTTGTATCGGTCGTATTTAAATCTTGCATAATTTCAGCGAAAAGTTGGTAAGACTTAATGCGATCTTCACTACTGAAAATATTAGTTACCGCAATAATTTCATCAACTTGTGTAGTTTCAATAAAAGCTTTTACTTGCTTTTTAACGGTTTCTTCACTTCCGATAAAAGAATATTTAAGCATTTGATGCACAGAAGGATGCTGAATCACCTCTCGCATTTCTTCATCCATTTCCATAGGTGGCTGCATGTAATCTCGCTTTCCTGTCAATAAATTGATAATCATTTTGTATAAAGAAGTAGAAATTTTCTCTGCTTCTTCATCAGTATCAGCCACAATAATATTTACACCAGCCAACGTATAAGGTTTTTCTAAAACGCTAGACTGCTTAAATTCTTGGTGATAAATTTCAAGTGCATTATTTAAATGAGCCGTTGCAAAATGACTAGCGAATGCGTAAGGCAATCCTTTTTTAGCAGCCAAATGCGCACTATCTGTGCTAGAACCTAGAATATAAAGCGGTACATTAACACCTTCTGCTACATTTGCACGTACTTTTGATGTTGCATTTTCTTTGGAAAAATAATTCTGAATTTGTTGCACTTCATTAGGAAAGGACATCGCTGCTTGATAAAAATCAGATCGTATTGCTGCCGCCGTTGCTTGATCTGTTCCAGGCGCACGCCCCAAACCTAAATCAATACGATTGGGATAAAGTATACCTAAAGTACCAAATTGCTCTGCTATTATAAGTGGAGAATGATTGGGCAACATAATACCACCAGAACCAACTTTTATATAATTAGTTTCCGATGCTATTTTACCAATTAACATAGAAGTTGCACTACTACCAATGGCATCAGAATTATGATGTTCTGCTAACCAATACCTTGAGTAACCTGCAGCTTCTGCAGCTTTTGCAAGTGCTATTGATTGATCGAATGTTTGTTTAAAAGAATATCCTTCAGAAACGATGGCTAGGTCTAAAATTGAGTATGCTATTTGCTTTTTTGACATGAATTTTATGTTTGTACATTTAAAAGTATCGATATATAAGTCTAAAAAGTTAGAGATTTTCTAATGAGCTTCTATATTGATTCCAAATTACCTGATTGATTGAATAGTTGTAATTTCGACCTACTTTATGCTGATCTATAATTTGAGATTCTACCAATTTTTTAATATGATGACTTATAGACGGTTGCGATAATGACAATAAATTACAGGCATCAGTACATTGTACTTTTCCTCCGTTTTTTTGCATATACTGCAAAATTTTTAAACGATTAATATCGCTTAACGCTTTAGAAATTTTTTCTACTTGTTTTAATTCCATCATTAAATACATTGATACATGTAAATGTATCGATAATTTTAGTCAAAGTAAGTTAACATATTGGTAAAGTAAAGATTAAGTCTGTAAATCAAATCCAATCGAAAAGATAAGATTTGAATTTTACGACTTAAAAAATAGTGTTACTATTTAAATATAGGCACTTAAAAAAATTTACTAGTTTTGTGAACTTTGAATCTTATTTGCAACTTCTTCAACTTCATCTAAAACGCGTAATAAATTTCCGTTCCAAAGTTTTGCAATTTGCTCTTCTGTGTAACCTCTTTTTACCAATTCTATTGTAACATTTAACGTTTCTGAAGCATCATTCCAACCTTCGATTCCTCCTCCACCATCAAAATCAGAACTAATACCAACATGATCTACTCCTATTTTTTCGATTAAATAATCAATATGATCAACAAAATCTACAACATTTACTGGAGGAAATTCAGAAGAAATCATTTTTATTTTAGCTTCTTTAGACAATCTCACGTAATCTAAAATTGCATCTTCTCTTTCTTTTCCTTCTAACTTTCCGATTTCTTCTCTTGGAATAAGTGTGATATTTTGCTCTTTAGCTAATTCGTCAATTTTTTTGATCAATTCTTCTTTATACTTTTTATCTTTTTCTGTATTTATGTATGAAGCAAATGCAACAGTTTGCACAACTCCACCATTTTCTTTTAACCAACCTAATTGCTCATCATCTAAATTTCTACTATGATTACAAAGTGCTCTTGCAGAAGAATGCGAAGCTATTAATGGCGCTTTAGAAAGTTCAATCATGTCCTTCATCGCTTTTTTTGATGGATGAGAAACATCAATCATCATTCCCCATTTGTTCATTTCTTTGATCACTTCTTTACCCAAATCGCTTACGCCGTTGTGCAACCAAATATCATCCGTTTCACCAGTATTTGAGTCGCAAAACTGACTGTGACCATTGTGAGACAAACTCATATACCGTGCTCCTAAATCGTAGAATTCTTTTACTCGACTAATATCAGTGCCTAACGGATATGCATTCTCCACACCAATCATTGCTACTTTTTTTCCTGATGCATAAATAGTTCTCGCTTCTTGGGAATTTACTGCCAAACCAATTCGATCTGGCGCAATATCTTCTGTTAGTTTGTGAATTGCATCAAACTTACTAATTGCATTTTTATACGCTTTATCATATCCTTCTTCATTCAATTCACCTTGACCTGTATAAACTATAAAAAAGGCAACGTCTAAACCACCTTCTTCCATACTGGGAAGATTCACTTGATTCTCTAATTTTTGAGAATAATTTATCGAATCTGTAAAATTTGCAACATTAATATCTACATGCGTATCTAACGTCATCACACGTTTGTGAATTGCGGTTGCTTTTTCTATTAATAATTCGCCTTCCTCGGTTTTTTCTTTTTTACAAGACGCAAATACGGTTAACACTATAAGACATTTCAAATACTTCATACTTTCTGTTTTTTGTTATTTGTTATTTGTTATTTGTTGATTTAGCGGTAAATATATCAAACTATTATTTAATTGCTTCAATCAAAAAAACCATCTCTTCCAATATTTCTGAATGAGATGGTTTTTTGGTAATCTAATAACTCAAGTTTCGCAGGTCAATACCCCTTGAAAACAAAGAGAAAAAGAATAAAAAAAGTAGCATTTTTATTCCTTTAAGTCACTAAATTTAAGTATCTTAAAGGCGTAATTCCAATACGCTAAAAATGCTACATACTAAAGATATTAAAAATTTATCAGAACTTAGTGCTACTTTTTGTGATACCCATAAAAAGTCAGAATTTTTCACCAACTATGTGTCGATATTAAAATTAGGAAAACTACACGCCATTTTCCAATCGGGA
>Ga0209390_10001967_pt1 | contig 37601 bp, 31 predicted proteins | sample BON01_FD_187212 | JGI IMG/M metagenome (GOLD analysis project Ga0209390, IMG submission 187212) | Freshwater microbial communities from Lake Bonney liftoff mats and glacier meltwater in Antarctica - BON-01 (SPAdes) (version 2) | ecosystem: Environmental > Aquatic > Freshwater > Ice > Glacier...
CTACAGTGATCAACTCACCAAAGTCTTAATCCCCTCCATGTTCGGGGCAGCTTCGGGACTCTACAACGCAAAAATCTTCAATTTTTTCAAAGTCTTGTAGACTGCAGAATAGTGACTGTTTTCTGCTCATCAAGTTGCCTAGTATTTGACCAGCTAATATCGCGACAGCTTCCTAATATTGACGCAACTTGCGAAATTGAGCAACAACCTGCCCATCACATACAGAACCCAAGGGACTGAGGTCGTTAACTCCTGCGGGTTCAAGTACATGTGGGGGGCAGCCGCTATCAAAAACGCCTTCTAGAAACGGGTTCGTGCCCCACAGATGAACGGGTTGCCGGGCTGCAAGTCGATACAAGCGAAGATCGTCTTCCTGGTGCTTTATATAGACCGACAATTGTTTTTCGAGCTGCATCAACTCCAGTGGTGTGCCAGACCAAGCGAACACAGATTCCTGCACAGCATAACCCTGAGTACGCAAAAATCGGTACAGTCGCTGTAGCCGTCGTGGTGAGCGCATGTCATAAGAAATCAGGTACCAATGCCGAGTCGTGTTCAAGCGGCTTTTTCTTCGAGCGTATCCAGGCGTCGCGCCACCCACCGAGCGGTGGAGTCTAGCTGGCGTCGCCAGACATCCAGTTTCTCGTTGTACTGCTCATAGAAAGTTTCTCGTCCCTGCTTGCCCAGTAAACACCCGGCCTGACTTTTCGTGAAATGTCGGCGGGAAATGCGACCGTCGTTGAACATCGATACCACCCAATATTCTACATGCGGTCTTACCGGTTCCATCAGGTCGCAGGCAAGAGACTGCCGGGCATACGCGGTTCGGTGATAAAAACCCAACTGAGGATCAAGTCCATGCTTCAGGGCCTGTCGTACTGCCTCGTGGTGCACAAGCGTATAAGTAAGGGACAGGGCTGCATTCACTGGATCGGGTGGTGGTCGACGTTGTCGCGTCCGAAATTCCAGCTCAGGAGGGAGGTGCGAACGCCAATGTTCAAAAGCCAATCGCTGCACAGCGCCTTCCGCGCCACGTAGCCAATGTTCCGAGGGGCAGTGGTCAAGCCTTTCGAGGCTGGCAGAGATACGTTCGCGTGCTGCGTTTGTATTCTCGAACTCTCGAAGTAATCGCTCAAGCACTTTGAACTTGTGGCGACACAGCTCAACTGCAAAAGGGAGTCGGCTATTTGAATGATATTGCCATTTATACTGCCGACAACGACGCTCTACCTGGGACTGTTGGTTTGCGTAGAGCGCGAAACTGTGCGCGCTGTGGCGTTGGTTCAAAACTATCAAATCGATACCCCGCTTATGGAGTTGGCCGATTAGCTGTGTGGTTAGCGTAACGCTATGCATACAGACCAACTGGCTCAGGCGCTGCAGAGGAACGCTCCGCGGGGATTCATCCCGGGCACGAATGAGCAAGCAATCCGTCTCATACTCCAGTGACACCCTGTGCCGATCAATTATGATCCTCGTCATCTTCACTACTCAGTTGATCAACAAAAATTTTTTCAATGGTGTCATTGTGCCCGTGCCCAGCTGGTCGCATAGACTGTCGCGATCAAGGCGGGCACACAACAGCCTGTCGGTGGCAGGATCAAGCAGAGATTCCAATTCCTGACACAAGGCCTCCTTATTGCGGAGTAAAAGCTGCGCTTCAAAGACGGAATTCTGGTAGCCAAAACTGTACTGCCGCAATTGTTGCAGGGCGCGCCGCCGATTTCGCTGGTCACTGATATCGTAGGCGATCACATAGTAGTGGGCTGTAATAGGCACTCCTGTACGTTGTAGCAACGTACTTGGGCACAGAGCTCTGCAAGTCGCTCTGCGCTGAGTTCCCGCCCGCGATCTGCTGGGGTAAGTGGTACACACAGGTGCCAGTAACGAATTCCGCGTTGGATGAGTTGGGCCGCAATCTGCAGGGGAATAGTGCCGACTACGCGGTCTCCGCTGCGCAGTGCCCTAACATCCAGATGCGCCACAACTTCTCCCTCGAAACCCAGCTGGGCGAGAAACTCGACAGCGCCTGGGTGACGTGTCACGATCCATGTCTTATCTGTTTTCACCTGATCATCTCCGCTTGTATAGGCCAAGCTTACGGCGCCTGGCGTTTTAATTGTCAGCGCCAAGCTTGTTGGCAGGGGGCGGTTCGGAATCGATGCATCACTTGGGGTGGGCTTACGTGGAATCCTTACTATTGGCTGTTAGCGGCATGTCACCCGCCGTCATTACAGAAACACTGTATGGCATTGCTGGGCGTGGGGAGGATTGGCCGCAAGCGCTGTGTATTGTCACTACCTCCAAAGGCAAGGAGCGGCTGTGGCAGGGCTTGGTGGAGCAAGGTCATCTGACTGCTCTGTGCCAAGAGCTGGGGCGGCCCGAGCTACCACTATCTGCGGAAGATATCTTGGTAGTGCCTGATGCTGCGGGTGCGGCGGTAGCGGATGCACGCAGCGCGGCGGATCACGAGGCGATGGCGGATTTCATCATAACCGTTGTTCGCAACCTCACCGGCTCAGACAACCGACGAATTCACGCCTCAATTGCCGGCGGACGCAAGACCATGACCTTCTACCTTGGCTATGCGATGAGCTTGTTTGGGCGTCATTTCGATTGTCTCTCGCATGTTCTGGTGAGCGAAGGCTACGAGAATCATCCAAATTTTTATTACCCCACCCGCGCCACACGCATTATTCGGTTGCCCGATGGACGTGAACTGGACACGCGTCATGCAGAGGTGACGCTGGCTGATATCCCTTTTATTCGCCAGCGTCACTTGTTACCAAGTTTGCTGAAAGATGAGGGCGAAAAGGTCAGTTTCAGGCAGACGGTGGAGCTAATTAACCTTGGGCAACAGCCCGATGATATTCGACTCACTGTAGATGCCCCAGGGCAGCGACTGGTGCTCGGCTCAAGCGCTGATCAGAATCTGCGGATTGAGATAGAGATAACAAACGTCTGGTACTGGATGTTCTACTTGTTAATTCTGGAAGACTCTTGCAAGTCGGTAGATGAGCGAGACGGATATACCCGCCCCCTCAAAGAAGGCGCGGACAAGTCGCTCGCACTGCTGATGGCTCTTAAGTTGGCCCACGTGCTAGAGGTGCAAATCGCGGGGGATGATTTGGGTCAGTTGGCGACAGCACTGCTGGAGCTAGACCTGTTGGCCGATAGATATCCCATGCTGGAGCGGAGCCTACGAGCGGTGAAAGAAAAGGACGGCGTCACCGGCTCCCAGTTCAGCACCTATGTGAACGAGCTTCAGGAGTCACTCAGCCAACTTTTGCCGGAAAATCTCGTAAAATTGCTGGTGCCCACTCAGGTTTATGATGCGGAGGGTGAGCGCCTCCAAACGGTTGGCAAAATCAAGAATAAAGGAGCGGCCTATGGCGTGGCGCTACCGGACCCCGCTCGGCAGATCAGTTTCTTGTAACGGGCGGCCAGATAACCAGCGATACGCTCGGCTGTGGTAATGCTTAACTGCCGATTCGAAGAGACCTAAACAACTGCTTCAGTTTTTCCTCAAGTTTTTGTCGTGTTTTGAGGGATTTCCGGATGCTTTTATCCTGGTTCTGCGATCCGTGTGCGACGGTATTTCTTAACTTGTTAAGCTCTCGGTACTCGCTCTTAAGCCTGCTCAAATTTTCGCTGGATTCATGGCGCGCAGCAACAGTATCGGGGTTGAGTTTCAAGCGATAGGCTTCGGCCGAGATCAACCCCTCCAACCCCAGAATTGACGCCCGGAGATAATCGCCGCGTTTCAGATATTCTCGCGCCAGATGCTGCTCGCGTTCGTGTCGCGTTGGTTTTCGATACCATGACAGGCGACGCTCAAGCTCCGGTGCAAATAGGGCAGCTACTGGGTTGTCTCTATCTATCTCGGTCTGACTCCAGGTTTCCAGTTTCTGCTTTGCGCTCGCGGTATTGTTTACACGTTCAAAGAACGCAGCTTCCTTGAGCAGGTGAGCGCCATCTCCAAGCAGTGGCGCGAACACGCCGTAGTCGCCATCCTGGCGGTAGGAACTCATCGCCGATACCCAGTCCGCAATCTGCAGCAAACCACTCAAGTTAATCACCGGGGTGACGGCTTCATGTGCGAGTTCGTGAGCGCCGTACCAGATCCCTTCAATATGTACTTCGCTGACCTCGCGCAGATACATGGCCGCAAGCAGTCCCAGCATAGGCGTACTGCGCAGCCCGTGGGTCACATCCAGATGGACTTGATCGCCGCGCTTCACTTGGTCGGCCATACACTTTACCAACGCCACCTGATCCTGCGTGGTGAGCCCAGTTGGCACCAGTTCCAGCTGCACATCTATCTTTAGCTTGTCGGCCAGCATCGGTTGCAGCTGCTTTAGCTGTTCCTGCGTGACCACGCCCGACTGAGCGGCATCGCTGAGTGCTAAGCGTGCTTCAAACTCTCGCTCGCCAAAATTCAGGTCAGTATCGAACAACTGATCCCAGCGGCTGCCGCTGGTGCCCAGTACTACCAGTCGTTGCGGCGCCAATGCCCAGCACAGTGTGTAGCCGAGTAGACTTGCCTCCCTGTATATCTCACCCTCGATCTGGTAGCGGGTGGTTTGATAGCTGCTGCCGATATTTCTGGTGCGTCCCAGGAAAGTAACCAAAACGGTTTCTCCCAATTGCTTCATTAGTCTCTTTCCTACGATTGTGTTTTCTGTGTGGTTTGGGCTCGAACGCTAGTTAACGCAGCACTTTGCGTATCGCTTTGTCCAGTTTGCCCTTAGCCTTTCCGAAATTTTCCACGAGTGTCTGGCCGCGTTTCGCCAGCTCCTGCAACTGTTCCTGGTAGGGCGTGTCCTCATTGGCCGCCAGAGTCAGTGCCTGTAGGAACCCCTTGGCCATGTTGCCTTCAATTGTCTTGCTGAGCCCTTGCGTCTGCGCTTGTTCCAAGCCGTCGGCGATATCCGCCAGCGCGCGCTCAGCTTCGGTCATATCCGCCTTCTCCTCACGGCGCTGTTCGCGGGCCTGCTGGCCCCGCTGGCGATCTTCATGCTCGGCCAGTTGCACTTTTCCTTTGGCTAGTAGTGATTGGATGTCGACGTTACCCGTGCCAGTTTCGACAAGCCCTGCTTGTCGCGGCGCGCGAGTGATCTGGTCTGGGGCTTCGTAAGGTAGCAGACGCCAGTTCTCATCGCGTTTTTTGGCGTCGGCAAACGCCTTGGGCTCCTCCGGATAGACCAGTGGCTGGGTCAGTGGCGGCGACACTGCCGGATCTGTCATCGCCAATAACTGTTGGACCTGTTCGCTTTCTTCCCAGTTAGCATCGGCCGACCCGGTTGCTGCGCGCCAACTCGTGTTCATCATATCGTGAAAGGCTACCCGCGCGGCAGCCAGTAGCTCGTCGTCGCTCGCTGGCGTGGTCTGGTTGAGCCGCAGTGATGCTCTCGTCAAGGTGAGGCTGACCTGCCCAAAGCCCAGCGGTTTACCTGTCCCCAGGCTGTGGTGATGGGCACTGCGTGCCCCGAAATCCAGTACCCACAGGAGCGCCCCGAGCTCGCACAGGCGCAGGTTGTGCATATGAATTCTGCCGCTGAAGGTACTACCCATAGGCAGTGTCTCCAGTTGCACCTGAACCTTGCGATTAGCTTCGACCTTTGAATTTAGCGATGGCATGGTGATATCATAGCGTTCCCTCAGCGGATAGCGTTTCCAGCCAGCAAGTTCAGCATCCTGATCCATTAGTGTCTTGTAATCTCCACTTGCCTTCTGACGAACATACGCTGGGTAGAACGTAGGCTTGGGAGTATTCAGTACAGTTGCTGCGGTGCGACTTGTCGCCGACTCCCCGTTAAGCAATGCGGTTTCGATGCCGACGCGACCGCGCAGGCTGCCCCCCTCAAGATCGAGCTGACCGAACAGCAGGTCAGCGAGGTCCGGTGCATTATCATCTATGTGCCCTGGCTGGGTGTGGCGAATTGCCTCGTGCAAGCTGTGTTCGTAGGCTAGACGGTACATGCGGGCCAGGCCTAAGGATTTGACTTGCTTTTGGGTATCGTAATGGAAGAATACGGGGATTCCGGGTGATAATTGCGCAACCCGCTGACGCCAGAATGTCCACTCCTTGCTGTCTTCATGGATTAACATAAAATCAGCCATCACGCCGTGGCTCACGCGCTGTGTTTCATCCCCGGGCGCCGCAAACAGGAATTCCCGTTTTTTGCCGGACTTGTCTTTGAAGCCTTTGCCAGGTTGTCCAGTAATCACCAGATAAGCCTCATGCTCATGCTCATGCTCATGCTCAGCCTCATGCTCGCAACGGCCCACGTTGTGGGCCTCTTCCTTGCAATCGTATTTGTACGACTGAATGTCGAAGCGAATTTTTTGCAGTGGCCCTTCGACCAACTTATAGCGCTCGATAGCGGATTGGTTTTTGCTGTCCAACCATTCGCTTTCCCTGATGCCAAAACAGCGAATAATGTCGGTGTGATGGATGCGCACATAATGGCGCTGACAGGGTGTCAGTTGCCAGCTGCCATTCACGAATTGCAGCCAGCCTGAATAGACCTGTGATTGATTCATCTGTTTGCTGTAGAAATTATCCGCGCGACTGATATCGCGTACACCGAGGCGCTTGTCCTGTACTTGCCGAAAGTGACCGAACCCGGCGATAGCCAGCACATTGCGCAGCATGCCTTTCAGGCTGGTGCCGGGTATTGCCAGCTTGCCATCCGGTGTGCGGTAAAAGTACACTTGAGCAGGGTTGTCAGCGCTGGAGGCTGTTTGCTGCCCACCTATGCATAGCGGCGAATGTGCCTTCAGCTCTATCGACAGATCGCCAGAAACACCGTCCGCAAAGGGGTGGTCATGGCTGACCTGCGCGGCCCAGTCGGGGCGCAGTATAAAAGGCGACAACGGTACAAAATTGTAGGGACTTCCCAGCGGGTTCATCGCGCGTTCTCCTTCATATCCACGAGAATGGCAACCTCGACATACGGTCGGCCACTGTCATCCAGCGTCCAGAGCTGGTGGTATTCCAGCGTGTCCCAAGGTTCTCCATCGGCAAGGTGCTGGACGGCGCTTGCCAAGTGCGTGGCATGCTCACTATCGGAAAGCGTCACCTGGAAGCGGTTCAGTGCCCATTGCCCATCGCCTGAGTAATGCAATTGCCAAGTTTCATCACCCACCAGTGCCTCAGCCTGCAATGCCGGGCTATCGTCACTCACCGATGCGGGCAGCCGGACAACCTCACTGGGAAACATCAGCCAGCCTCGACCCTGCGCTAGTGTTGGCATCACATCGGCAAGCTGGGCCGGCGACAATGTCTGGTGGTTTTCGGTCAGCTTTACAGGAACAAGATCAGGTAGCACCAGATTGGAAGAAAGTGTTTCGAGACCTTTCTGCAAATGCTGCCACTGTTGTGTCATCAAGAGCACGTTCATGCGGCATCCTCCTTGTCCCAGCGTGTGTCACTCCACTCCAAGGTGCCGGTGAAGGTGCCCAGACCGCGGGCGCCTCCAGCGCCCAGAGGCAGCCACCCGCGGGCGAGGTCGTCCAGCGTCGCAAGCAGTGCGTGACGGCTGTCACTGTTAATGCCATCGGGATCGCTGATCAATATTTTTATCTCCAGCGGGGTTCGCCAGAACACTTCCTCTTCGAACAGGGCCCCATCAATTACACCCCCGGTGTAGTGGTCTATACGGTTATGCATCAGGCGTGCACATTGCGGTTTATCGAGATAGATATCGTTGATGACAAGCTTGCCAACACAGCTCTCGACATCCGTGGTATCACTGGCGCTACCGAACAGTTGGACCACGGCCAGACACTCGCCCTGGAGCGCCGCTGCGGAATCGACAAACTCCCCGCGCAGGCGACGATAGTGAAAAGCCACGCGATGTGCTAAAGCGCCCTTAATGGCGCTGGCAGGCACAACGGGTACTTGCTGAACCAGTTTGCCGGTACTGCCCGCCTCCCAGCGAATGACGGATTCCGATTGAGGGAGCAGGTCGGGCGGAGTCTCCTGTTCGTGAAACGACAGCTCGCCCCCTCCGACACGCCAACCACCGAGTGCCTGCAGCTTTAAAATACAGTGGAAAGGTTCTACCGCGTGAGATGTTGAAAGGTTGCTGGGCGAGAGCCCCGCGGCGTCACCGCGGCTGCGCGGACGAGCGCAGTAAGCGTCGCGCCCCTCAGCCGTGGTCAAGTCCCAGCGAGCGCTGCGCATCTGATGCACACGGAAGCCCCCCTGGCCTGAGCGGGTGCCGTGCCCGATTCGCAAAACCGGGCTGTGCAGCAGCCCCGCCAATTGCATGAAGGCCTGCTCCTGCTCTGTAGAATCGTCACTCCAGTAACTGATGAAACCGGTATACCGTGTGCCTGCCGGAATCAGTGTGGTGTCGAATTTTCCGCCGTCTTCAGCAGCGCCTCGCGCCTTCAGACGCACACGCTGGCGCACCAGCGGCTTATCCTGCGCCAACCACGCCAGCAAAGGGTCGGAATCGCGAGCTTGATGGACGCTCTCAACCGGCTGGTTAGTGCTGTCGTGCACCAGGCACCAACTAAAACACACGGGGCTGGCCTGGCCGTCGTCTCCAGATGCGTAACCGAATAGCGCTGCGGTCTGCTCGATACCGAACTGCGCGTGATACAGGTGCCGGAGTACACCAGCAAGACTGGTCGCAGGAATGGCAGGCAAGCCGTTGGCATCGCGCACTAACAGCACATCGTGCGTACTATCGCCGCGGCCGGACTGTATACCGTGCGCCGTCTCTGCTTCCAGCGTCACACACAAATAATGAAAGATCGGCTTGTCTAGCGTCATGCATTTTTCTCCTTCAGTTCAGTGGCGCCCGATACGGCATTTGCCCAGTTCAGACTGAGGCCGTGCACCGCCAGATGTCCGATCACATCTGCCAGTTGTGGATTGTCTTGCAAGCCATGGCTTTTCAGGATCTCGTGCATACCTGCGGCTAACGTGGTCGAGGGCCCCGTCGCCAGATTCCACCCAGAGCGGTCACGGATGACAGCCTTGTCACCGCCGAGTAGCGCCCGCCAGAGCGTTTCTGGCCGGTCGCGCTGATCGCTGGCAAGCTGTTTGATCCCCCCCCACTGGCTGCGACCGGGCGCTGCAAGAGGCTGTCCCAAAGGTAAGCCGTTCCAGACGCGAGCTTGCTGTAGCAGAACGAGCAACTGATTGAAGATGGCCAGAGCCAGCGTCTCAGTTTGTGTTTTGTCTCCGGCCAATGCAGCTCGTCTTAGTAACAGGGAAACCAGTGCAGTTGAGGGGGTCGACGCTGTGATAATTGTGCTCGACGTGCTCCGTGCTGTGAGCGGTTCGAACGTTGGGTGTCTCCCGTCCAGCAGTGATGGGTTAATAGCGATGCGACCAAGCCCGCTTTCACGATACAGGCCCGCACTTTGCACTCCTTCGGATTCCTTCGTGTCCAGAGCTCGCGGCAATTGGTAGCGCAGCACACTGCCGCGATTCAAAACTTGTCGTTCAGGGTCATGACAGCGACGTTTGCCGTTATAGGGGCTGTAGCGTCGCGTCCTGATGTAACTGCGCTCGCTCAGCCAGGTGCTACCGGTTGGCAAGCCTAACAGTTCAGGCTTGGGCGTCAGCGTGGATTGGCCATTAGTGCCCAGCAGCGCGAGGTCGCTGAGCAACCACAGCGTGAGCTCGGTACTCGCCACCGTCGAGCAGCGCGGTGTCGGGGTCTCGCCATCGATCGGCGTAATTATCACTTGGCCGTATTGTGCCGAGCGTGAGCGGCCTATGCTGGCCGGCCCACCAAGCCACTTTACGGCTCGTGTGAATAGGGCTTCCGCCGACGCTTCTGCTTCCAGATGAAACAGGAACACTTGTCCCGCCCGCAGCGCCTCGTAATTAAACAACTGGCTATTGGCGGCGCGACCGGTAGCGGGGTCTATTGCTGTCTTCAAGCGCTGATCAAGCAATGGCTGGCTATATTGGCCGCACTGAGTGATGTAGCCGCCCCGCAATTGGCGCTGTTGCCGTATGGATTCGGTGGCAGTTGATAGTGCTGGATCGAACAGTTGGCCGGCAATTAGCCTACTTTGGTCGTTGATGAAGCTGTCGCCCTTGTAGGCATGCAACGACAAAGGCAGCGGATAACTGGGCGCGCCGTCGACACAGATACTGGCGTCATTAAAGCGCACCGCGCCACTGTGAAACAGCGTCCAGGCCTCCTTCTCGTCGAGACTGTGATAGCCGCGAGAGGCGACAATACCCAGGAATACCGAGCCGGATAGATAATCCAGTGACCGGTGTTGCCCACTTGTAGCTGTCGTCGCACTGAGAATTACATCCTGTTCCAGCACAACCTTAAATGTTTGTGAAAGCGTCATGTTAAATCCTTATTCACTCGCTCGGAGGCTGAGAACAGCCTCGCCGAAACCGCGACTGCGATGTGCTCCTACGGCATCGACTAGAGGCAAGCACTGCGACAGCCAATCCCAACACCCCGACTGCTCCAGCCAGCGCGTCTGCTGTGTCCTGTGACTATCCTCCACTGCGGTTTTCAGGAGTCGAACATTCGCATGCAGTTGCAGCGGCACACAGACCTCGATACCTCGCAGGCTACCTTGCTGAGCACTCCCGCGTTCGTTAATCGCCGTACTGTAGAGCGGTTGATATAAGTGCCCAACCAGCTGCGGTTTATCGCTTAGCCAGGCCCTCTCCTCAACAGAGAGTAAGCCATCGCTGAATTGCAGCATGCCCGTTAGCGTTTGGTCGCGGGATGTGGATTGCGTCAGGGTGCCAAAAAGCAGAGTCTCGAGAGTCTCAGCTGGGCCTGCGGGCGCCTGCCCCACGGGCCAACCCCAGGCGCTCGCACGCCGCAGGGCATGGCGCAAAAGACCTTTTAGCTGGCGTCCGCCCACGAAGGGTAGTCCCTGGGCATTTTTCTCGGTCACAGCATCAAGATAAGTCCCGCTGCTCTGACCACAGCCACTGTGCCAATAGCTATTAATCTGAATACGCAGATGTTGTTCATGCACGGGCAGAGTCCTCCGTTACAGAGCGGTGTATGGACAGGTAGCTGAGCAGGTCAGCCAATGGGCTATGGCGACCGGCAATATCCATTGGGAGCGAATCGCTCGTCGGGCCGAGTAGGCGTTCCAATGCGCGGTCGAATTCCCCCAGAGCATTTGCGGTCACGTCGTTAGTCCCTGCCAAATCGCGCCAGCGCGCATAGTCCTGCCGTGCGAGGTTGTTGTCTGAGTGCAGCAGGGTAGCCAGATTGCGCAAGCGACTAGCGTTAAGTTGGTTAGGGCCAAAACACTCCGCAAGTGCGTGGAGTGCTGCCAGAGCGGGCATGCTTGTGTTATCCTTCAAGCCATAGGCGGGCAGCCCCAGGCTAAGAGAATTACTCTTATCAGTCAGGTCATGTACACAAAGCTCACGCTGAAACAGTTGCTCGGCGCTACTGAACATCGTGCCCTGCAATCGGTGGAAGGCCAGGCTGGAAGGAATGGGTTTACCGGGCTCCCCCTGCTCTCTTGATTGCTGTTTGGCGCGGCTACACAGGTCTTCGGCCAGCGCATAGCACTGGGCAAATGGCTGGCTGTCTTTCATAAAGATGATGCCGGCGCAAGCGGTAAGCTGCGAGGGCAGCTCTGCGATCGCGGCCTCCGGCAGCTTCATCGCTTGCATATCGTGTCTGAGCTGCGTCAAAAAGTCGCGCGTCCGTGATTCAAAGTGCAGGAGGTAGCTACGAGTGAATGGCAGTGCGTGATCTGCGCGCACCAGCACGGTGAGATCGTCGCCACCCAACACCAGTGGTCGAGCAGGCATCACACCTTCTTCATTGATTCCGGGTGCCAGCGTTTCACTACAGGCATCGCTTGCAGCCAGAACAGTCGCTCTTTCCAGTCCATCGGAGAAGCTACGGTACAACCGAATATAGTCTGCATGGTCTGTGTTGTTGGTCGCTGCCGAGAGTCCGCGCAGTATCTGCCCCACGCCATTGCCATCCGCGTGTACAAGTCCGACAAGCCGATTTCGTGCCAGCGGGAAGCGGCGATGACTCGCCGCACTGGCCTCAAAGTTGTCTGGCCAGTGCACGTTGTTGGGCTCACCGTAGAACCGATCAACTAGTCGCGATCCTTTAGGACGGTTAAAACGCCGTGCGATCGCGGTACCTGCATCCACTAGTTCACCTGTTTCCTCAGCCACTGCCACAACACCACTGCGCTGGTTGCGCCGCGCCAGTGGTGAGGCACCGGGGAGCTGGGCGTGCGGCCTGTTGCGAGCACTGCGAAGCGCACGCAATCCCCGTTCAACCGCTTCCCGTGCCGTGTTGCCCGTCGCCAAGGCGTCCACAGCTTCCAGGCCCGGTAGCAGTTGTGCTACGCATATTGACCAGAGTTGCCGGAAATGTTGCGCCTTGTCGACATCATCAATTACCAGGTAAAAAGCCGCTCCTGCGCGACGTGGGCTGTATTCAGCATCGCCCAGACCACGAAGGCCACATGCGTCCAGTGCTTCGTCCAGAGGTTCCTGACAGAGGTAATCGATCAGTTCACTGCCGGCGACCATATCCCGGAGTTTCCCTGTGGCAAATAGTCCAGACTGGATGCCGCGCAGTTCGAATAAGTAGGCGTGTACAGTCATGGGTGGGCCTCCAGCCCCGGGCGATTCAATGGTTGCGGAACATTCCGCGTTCCGAGCGAAGCTTGCTGCGGTCTGCTTGCTTGTTGTACCGATGCACTGACGGCCAGCTTTCCAAGGCCCAGAGCAGTCTTGCCTCCGCCATGCAATACAGCGCCATTGGCGAGTAAGGGTCCGAGACAAGCTATTGTTTCCTCGTTCAGGCTGCGGATCCACAATTTGCCCTCCACACCGGATAGTGGATGCGGTCCACCTTGGCGCTGTGAATGCCGTTTCCACTCTACATCGCGCAATTCACTCAGGCATTCGGTGGCATCGGCGATAGCCAGTAATGAATTTTTGCTGGGGATATCGAGGCCAAGACTGAAATGCTGCTCCACGACATTTTGACGGTGGGCAAGCCCCACCAAAAGATCGTGGAGACGAAAGTGGCTAGCATCGATGGCGCGGCCGTGCCGTTTGATGAGCCACGGCGTCTCCAGGATGATCTCCACACCGGCAGGGCTTAAGGTAATACTCTTGGCCACCGGTTTTGCCTCACGCAATGTGAAGGGGCAGTGCAACTTGCCGATACCCTGCCTTAGCGCTTCTCGCAAGCAACCCAGTATGCCCTGCTGCAAAGTCGGGGATAACCCAATCGTATGTAACTCAAAACACCACGAGTCCCCCGCTTTTAGTTTGCCTCCGCCTGCGGGAGTGCTGAACAACAGTGCGGGCAACCCATCCTGACTATTGCGACGGTAACCCTCAAACAAATGCACATAGAAGCAGTCAGAGGTGTGGACCTGATCCTGACAGCGGCAGAACCGTTTCAGTAATGCATGACCCAAGGCACCGCGCAGCATGCTGCCACCATACTGTGGCGCAAGGAACGCCTGATCAGCGCTTGCGGTGATTGCAAACGTAGCGATGCCGGAGTTGGCCTGATAGGCGTGCATGCTGTTTTCTACAGTGAACATATTATTGTTGTTTGCCCCTGGTCCCAGAGTAAGTTAACCCGAAATAGTTCAATTAGTAAATGTGCTTAGCTGCAAAACGTAGACCCACATCAACAGTGGGTGCCTGATCACAGTGATCCGGTCCTCAAATCTATCGCATTCTCGCTTGGCTTTGTCTGCCGCCAAGCTTGGCACCCTATCAGAGCAAAGACAGCGGCAAGCTTGGCGCGGCACGGGGCCATGATGCGCAGACGTAAGCTGCGTTCGTCAACTGTTGGAGACGGGTAAAGTGCGAAAGGAAATTCTGGTCTTGGCCAAGTCACGAAAACACGGTGGTTACTGTGTGGCCGGACTTGAGGTGGTTACGCTGCCCGATGGCCATAAACGAATCACCCACAACTGGGTGCGTCCGGTATTGCTAGAGAGCGATGGGGGTGCCACTGGGGCGCTGCCCAAAGCGTGGTGTGACTCTTTTAGGGTGTTGGACTGTATTGTGATGGATGTTAAAGGCTTGGCCCCTGACGCCGTGCAACAGGAGAATTGGCTGCTAGTGAGGGCTCCGGTTAAAGGCGACTATTCACTGTCGCAGGTCGCCTGGTTGGACGGCGTCGCGGCCAATGATGACCTATGGAGAGACGCTGCCAGCCATCGTGATGATCGAATAGGTGCACTATGTGCACAGTCTGCTGGCCGCTCTTTGGTTTTGATTCAGCCCCAGTCACTGCAGTTTCAGCTAAAGTTGAGTAACACCCCCTATGGCATCAAGAAGAGGGTACTCGCCTCCTTTGTACACAATGGCCGCGCCTACCAGAATATTTCGGTGACGGATCCTGCGTTGGACCGTGTCTTCTTCAGGCAGTTTCCAAAAGAGTTGGGTGTTATCTTTACCAAAACACTCTTTCACTCAGACAACTATTTTCTGACACTGAGTTTGTCGCCGCGCTTTTTCGACGGTTACCACTATATGATCGGCGCGGCGGTGATCGATCGTACCGGTTACCTCAACAGGACCTATGCATGAATATGTTTACGATTGGTTTCACGCGTAAGAGTGCAGAGTATTTCTTTCAGTCGCTCCGCTTGGCCGGGGTTGCACGGGTTATTGATGTTCGGCTTAATAATGTTTCGCAACTGGCCGGCTTTGCCAAGCGCGAAGACCTGCGCTTCTTTCTACGTGAGTTGTGTGATGCTGATTATGTACATCTACCCGAATTAGCTCCCGAGGCAGGTATGTTGAAGGCCTACAAACAGCGAAAGATATCCTGGCAAAAGTACGAGGGATTGTTTCTGGATTTGCTTGCGCAGCGCAATGTTGAACGAACTGTGACCGCTAGCTTTTTGGATTTTGGTTGTCTGTTATGTAGCGAGCATGAGCCTCACTATTGTCATCGCCGTGTAGTGGTGGATTATCTCAACGCGCACGGGCACAGCAATCTTGTCGTAGAGCACTTGCTGTGACGCCCCGTATTTTTATTGCCTATCCTGGGCTTTTCAATTGTGCTTCCAAGTTTGCTCGCAAGCTGGACAGCATCACCCGGCGCCTGGAAGCCTTGGAGATTGTCATGTGTGCGGATGCCAACGGCTTGGTTCGGGCATATGTTGAAGGAAAGCGGAAAATCATCTCTACAAGGATAGTTACAGCCCTCGATGGTGCTGGAATTACTCATGTTGTTGTCTTTGACGAAGGAGAAGAAGCTAGCGAGTTGGTGGAATGGACCCGTGGACAACGATTGCCTCTGCGGCGTATCACGGTAGCTATCACACGAGCGGTCAATATCAAGCGAGAGCCGGAACATCACAGTGAGTCTAATAGCGCTACCTACGAATATATCGGTCGCGGCTCTTACTGGGGCAACCCTCACGCTCTGTTCGAGAACGGCGAAACGCGAGAGGATGTCATGCGCAAGTTCAAATATGACTTCGAATATAACAAGTTTCTCAATGTTGATGTCACGCGAGTACACGAGTTGGCGGGCAAGCGCCTCGGCTGTTTCTGCAAGCCAGCACCCTGCCATGGCGACATTTTGGCCGAATTTCTCAACAGCTATGATGACGGTGCATAGGTGCCGGGCGTGTCGGCGCAAGGGCACAACAAGCTATGTCGGGCTGATTGCACTGCGGTAGACCCTGTATCCTACGTGCCTTAAATAGGCTTGGCGCGGATACCCAGTACAACAGATACGCTCACTCGTCACCAGCAGCTGTCTTCAACAGGTATCAACAAGCAAAATCATGGCATTATTTTTAGAATTTCTCTCGCAGCAGTGGATGGCAAGCCCCTAGTTTCCTAGAGACTTGATAGCTTCTCATATGAAACCTCGGTGTCGCTTATAGCCCCGCTGGGAACGAATGTCGGCTTCTCGCATAATGCGGTGCACGCGATTTTTACCGCAAGATTCACCGTGGTCTTTCAAAGTCGACAGAGTCGACAGGGTCAGGTCTTACATTTCACTCTGCTCCCTCGGCACTATGTGAAATGTAAGGCCTGACCCCATAAGCCCTCTGCTCCCTCGGCACTATGTGAAATGTAAGGCCTGACCCCATAAGCCCGGATCCTCACGCGCCGCCAGGGGATCAATTAAGCCTCAGCGTTCCATTTCAAATTTGATCGCCGCAACAGGATCTGGCAGTTCCATCGAAACATGCTTTGCTTCGTAAGCCTCGATGAGTGTAACCATGACATCCAGTTTTTATCGGTTTGATGTCCATAGTCGATTCTCCGGCAAGTCATGGGAATGAATGCCCCTTTTTCTGTACGATTTGATTAGAATCAGCCAATGTTAGCAGGCAACCCTAAATTCATATCAGTAGTGTTCTAAGCAGTTACAGTAGGCTATGAAAGTACAACACATCAGCAAAGCAGTGCTTGCGCGCAGTCTGCATACAAGCAGAGGGACGGTAGATCGCTTTTTTGATCTAGGCTTACTACCCTCGGGCCATCTGCACTGCTTCCCATCAGTGGTTGATGAGCCGACAGGCAACGCGGTGAATGGGGCCATCAGCAAGGCCTTTATGCGTAGCGTGGGTGAAGGTTTGTTCACGCTTGCGGCTAGAAAAAATGGCGATAACCTCTCCCCCTCTTTGCGATACTGGCGCACCTTTGCCTGCGGATATCTACGTGAACGCTGCCTCCTGGCGCCGGCGGTTCCACACCAGCCTGATCCTGTCAAGCCATTCGCCGCCACCGAAACCCTGCCACTACTTTTGAGTGCGCCACCGATGCGTGGGGCCGAGTATCTCTCTGCAGAGGTGCTACAGGACATCCGATGCACACTTGATACCTGGGTATGCCTACAAATACAGGATACTGGGGGGCTGGATGCACTGCTTGCCGATAGCGCACCCCAGTGGCATCAGGTGGGCCGCGTCTGTTTCCATCTGGCGGAAAATAAAGGTGACCCGGACTTTCCCTTCGCCTTCATGGCCACCTATGCCCCCGAACTCTCAGAGCAGGGTCGTATCCGATACCAACCACTCAGCCGTGCTTTGCAGGAATACGCCGGTGCAAGAAATAAACAGGCCTTGATTCGTCTGCTTTCACCGGTTCAGCTGGCCGCACAATCAAGCGCTGTGATTAAAGATCTGGTAGATACCGGCGACATCTATCACCCCCTGGCCTGGTCAGCCGCTGAGGCCTATGAGTTTCTGAAGGATGCGCCACAATACGAGCAATGCGGCGTGGTGGTCCGGCTGCCTGACTGGTGGAAAAAACGGAGCAGGCTGCGTGCCAGCATTACCATTGGTGAGAAAAAGCGGCAGAACTTCACTGCCGACTCACTGTTGGATTTTGACCTGCATGTTGCCCTAGGTGATGAGTCGCTCAGCAAGGCCGAATTGAAAAAGCTGATGGCGGCGGGTAATGGCCTCTCTTTTGTGAAGGGACAGTGGGTTGAGGTGGATCAAGAGAAGTTGAGGGAAGCCCTAACCCATTGGGAGAAAGTGGAGGCCGAAACGGCAGGCGGCGGGCTCACCTTCGCAGAAGGGATGCGCTTGCTGGCAGGCGCTCCCGCCGATTTGCGAGAGGATAATCCGCAAGAGAGCCAGGAATGGTCTCTCGTTCAACCGGGCAAATGGCTGGGTTCACTGTTGGAGGAGCTGCGCACGCCCGCTCAGCTGAAAGCGGCCAACCCCGGCAAAGCACTCAAAGCGACCCTACGCCCCTATCAACAGGCGGGCGTGAACTGGTTGTGGTTACTCTCTCAGCTGGGACTAGGGGCCTGCCTGGCAGACGACATGGGCATGGGTAAAACCATGCAGATTATTTCGCTACTGCTGATATTGAAAAAGAAGCGCTCTGACAGACCGTCTCTATTGGTACTGCCCGCCTCACTGATTGGCAACTGGAAAGCAGAACTTGAGCGCTTTGCCCCTTCTCTACGCCATCTGATTTATCACAGCTCACACCTCAGCCTGATTGAAATGGAAGCCACCGCGAATGGCACCGGCACTCTGGATAACGTCGATATTGTGTTGACCACCTATGGCACACTGATGCGTCAAGACTGGCTGCAAGCGCAACAGTGGCAACTGTTGGTGCTGGATGAGGCCCATGCCATCAAGAATCCAGCCGCCAGGCAGAGCAAAGCGGTCAAGACGCTCAATGCCAAAGCCCGTGTTGCACTAACTGGCACACCAGTAGAGAACCGACTGTCGGATCTCTGGTCACTGTTCGACTTCCTAAACCCTGGCCTGCTTGGATCAGCGACGCGGTTCAAGGGATTTGTGAAATCCCTTTCTGAACGGGAAAGCGACCAGTATGCGCCTTTGCGCCGTCTCGTAAGCCCCTATATCCTGCGCCGCCTGAAGACCGATCGCGCAATCATTAGCGATCTGCCCGAAAAAACTGAGGTGCCCACCTACTGTGGCCTGAGTAAAGATCAGGCTGCGCAATATCAGCAGGCCGTGAATGAGATGACGCATGCCATCGAGAACATTGAGGGCATCCAGCGTCGCGGTCTCGTGCTCTCCTACCTGCTGCGTTTCAAGCAAATCTGCAATCACCCATCACAACTGCTCGGGGATGATGAATACGATCCGAAAAAGAGTGGCAAATTTCAGCGTCTGGCTGAACTGTGTGAAGAGATCGCCTCACGCCAGGAAAAGTTGCTGGTGTTCACGCAGTTTCGTGAAATGACCACACCACTGGCAAACTTTCTGGCACAGCAGTTTGGTCAGCATGGCCTGGTGCTGCATGGCGGCACTGCCGTAAAGCACAGACAAAAACTGGTTGATCGCTTTCAGGATGAACAGGGGCCGCCCTTCTTCGTTCTCTCTCTCAAGGCGGGCGGCACCGGACTCAACCTTACACAGGCATCCCACGTGATCCATTTTGATCGCTGGTGGAACCCGGCGGTAGAAAACCAGGCCACCGACCGCGCCTTTCGCATCGGACAGAAAAAAAATGTACTTGTTCACAAGTTTATCTGCCAGGGGACGATAGAAGAGAAGATAGACGCCTTGATTACTGAGAAGACAGCCCTCGCCAATGATCTTCTGGAGGGTGGTGCGAACACGTTGATCACGGAGATGAATAATGAGGCATTGCTGAATCTGGTGTCACTCGATATTGAGAAGACGCATGTCTGACGGGGAACACACATGAGTTACGGTGACTGGGAACCCTATGTGCCTGTCGCAGCGCGGCGTGCCAGAGCGGCCAAAGAAGTAGATAAACTACGAAAAAAGGGCACGAAAGTTGAACCCATCGAAGTTCAGGGACGTAAGATCGTCCGCACATTCTGGGGTGAGGCATGGTGCAGGCAACTGGAGAATTTCAGTGATTATCAGAACCGCCTGCCCAGGGGACGCACCTATGTTCGCAACGGTTCGGTTTGCCATCTGGCCATCTCCAGCGGCAAAGTAGAGGCGATCGTCAGCGGTTCACAGCTTTATAGGGTCAACGTAAGTATCAGCCCATTGCCTGTACAAAAATGGGAAAACGTCTGCAAAAAATGCACCGGCCAGATTGGCTCCGTACTGGAATTATTGCAGGGACGTTTCTCCAACCATGTCATGGCGATAGTGACCGATCAGAATCAGGGGCTATTCCCCAGGCCCAACGAGATAACGCTTGCCTGCAACTGTCCCGACCGGGCAAAGATGTGCAAACACGTTGCCGCCGTTCTGTACGGTGTTGGCGCCAGGCTCGATCATCAGCCTGAACTACTTTTCTTACTGCGCGATGTTGATCATGAAGAACTGATCACCCTGGAAATGGACATTCAGTTAGCCACGTCTGGAAAAGGAAAAAGCCGCCGACTGGCAGGGGCTGACCTCTCCGATGTCTTTGGCGTAGACATAGAAGAACCGATAACACCAACAGCGGCGACGGTGACAAGACTGCGCAAGAAATTTGGGATGAACACAACACAGTTTGCAATGTTAGTGGGCGTAAGCCCCCCTACTGTAACCACCTGGGAAAACGGCAGTGGCAAGCTCAATCTCCGCCAACGCTCTCTGGATGCGCTGAGCCGAGTCGCTGAATATACGCCGGAGCAAGCCGTGCGAAAATTGAAGCGGGGCCGATAGAGACACCGAAATTGTGACTTGCAAGCTTGAAGATTCTAACCAGACTAGTAGATTAGTCTCTTCTATATGCGAGGGCCTATCGATTGAGCAGCTACGATGCTGCCTATTTGGAATTAGCTCTTAGAGAAGGCTTGCCACTGGCTACTCTCGACAAAGCCCTGCTCAAGGCGGCCGTGCTCAATCAAGACCGGCATATGCCTATCTTCAGGCGTTGAGCCATAAAAGGAACGTTTATGCCCCGTTTGTTATTTCTGGCTGCCCTGGTCATCCTGGGTATCACCGGCTGCTCCAACGCCCGCTCCTCGTCACAGCATGATGATGCAGCCACTACATACGCATACAGCATGCTTGCGCCCGGACAGAATGGCAGCACGATTATCTACGCACGCATCGTTTTGGACGCCGTAAACCAGGCATGACCGATACTGACGGAGTCGACAGGGTCAGGTCTTACATTTCACTCGGAGTCGACAGGGTCAGGTCTTACATTTCACTCTGCTCCCTCGAGTCGACAGCGAGTCGACAGGGTCAGGTCTTACATTTCACTCTGCTCCCTCGGCACTATGTGAAATGTAAGGCCTGACCCCATAAGCCCCTAAGCCCGTGACCCCATAAGCCCGTTCGACGATACATCAGGAGAAAACAAAGGGCGGAAAGAAAATCAAAACTACGCCATAATCTGGCGACCAGGGTGGGTCAGTTTTAGATGCAAATCCTGGGTCAGTTTTAAGTGCAATTCAACAAATGATCACACTGAAGGCCCGAGCAGGCCTCCGTGTTTGCGTCCATAAGGCTACTGCAGGTGCAAATGGATGACGCTTTACAGCTGTTGGAATGAGCGGCATTAGATCTCTTCTTGAAGTTCTGATTGTCGAATTTGCATAATATCGCGGTACACAAGAGATGACCTGAACGGCTAGTCTGTCTTTGTAGTGACTATTGCAAGTACAGAGCTTATATAGTGAGTGTGTCGACCAGCTTGTCTAGTCCGGCTTGCGACCCTATGCTACGCGTCGCCACTATTGGAGTAAGAGATGGCAGAGATCGAAACCGATTACTTGATTGTAGGCACGGGTGCACTGAGCATGTCGTTCGCAGATTCGCTGCTCGATCACTCCGATGCCCACATCACCTTCATCGACCAGCACCCCCGGCCGGGCGGTCACTGGAATGTAGCGTATCCGTTTGTAACCCTGCACCAGCCAAGCGCCACCTATGGGCTCAATTCGATGGACCTCGACGATGGCCGAATCGACACCGTAGGGCTCAATAAGGGCTTGTATGCGCTCGCCACTGGCACGCAGGTGCTCGGCTACTTCGAGCGGGCGATGAACGAGCGCTTTCTGCCCAGCGGACGAGTCAGTTATCACTCCATGTCTCGCTATGAAGGCAACGAAGGGGGCACGCACCGTTTCACGTCCAACATGTCGGGTAAGGAAACCCGCGTCAATGTCCGGCGCAAGCTGGTGGATGGCAGCGCCTTCACCGCCTCCGTGCCCGCAACCCATAAGCGCAAATTCACCGTCGCCGAGGACGTCCGTGTCACCACGCCGGGCGAATTGCCCAATACATGGCTCAGCGGTGCGAAAGCGGCTGACCATTACGTCGTAATCGGCGCAGGCAAAACCGCAATGGATGTCGGCGTCTGGCTGTTAAACATGGGGGTCGATGCATCCGCCATCAGCTGGGTACGCCCACGCGAGACATGGATGATTAACCGTGCCTCCACCCAGCCGGGTGCACAGTTCGCGGGCAATACGGTCGGCTGGCAGCTGGAACAAATGCGTTGCGCGGCAACAGCCACCAGCGGCGACGATATCTTTGTGCACCTTGAAGAACACGGCCATATGCTGCGGCTCGAGCCAGACAGCCTGCCTACGAAGTTTCACTTCCCCACGATCTCGCAAGGCGAGGTGGATTTGCTGCGCCGCATCGACCGGGTGCTTAAAATCGGCCGCATCAGCCGTATCGAACCGGGAACGCTGCACGGTGCAGACAGCGCAGCCGACGTGCCTGAGAATGCGTTGTTTATTGACTGCACCGCCACCGCTGCCCCGCGCACAGCAGTGTCGCCTATCTGGAATGGCGACACGATCACGCCGCAATTACTGCAGGTTCCGCTGGTTTCGCTGAGTGCATCGGTTGCCGGGTTCATCGAAGCCACGTTCGAAACTGATGAAGAAAAGAACGCGCTGGCTGTGCCTGCGCACATGACCGATACCCCCGCGCATTATCCACAAGCCCTACTCGCAAACGCCATCAACCGGATGCTGTGGTCGCAAAATGCAGCGGTCGCGGCATTTCTCAAGACTGCCAGGCTCGATCCCGCCCAGCGTATGATGGCGGTCATGGGAGAAGTGAACGAGAACACGCGCGAGCAAGCCGGCCAGATCCGCGCTGCAACGATAGCCGCCGTGCCGAATTTGCAAAAGCTGATCGCCCAAAACCAGGCCGCCGAAACGTCACCAGCACAGGCTTAGCGCGTTTGAGAACAACGGCAACTGGCTTGGGAATACCTTCTTTCATTGCCTCGACTCATATTAAAGAATGCTTTAGTATCGAAACAGGTAATTAAAGAGTGCTTTAGAATGACCCGTGCCACTGGCACCTACGCGATCTCGACAACTCTGGGGGAGTCGGTGCGTGCGTTCGTACCCCACCCACTGCCTCCACGTGAGCCCGCTTTGTTGCCCGCAGCCTATCTGGATCTCAACGGACACGCGGAACTGGCCTTGGCGCGTTTGGCTGGGGTGTCCGGCTTGGTGCCGTCAGTGGACTGGCTACTGTACAGCGCAATCCGCAAGGAGGCCTTGTTGACCTCACAGATTGAAGGCACGCAGGCCACGCTGGCCGACTTGTTTGATAATGAAGCAGGCTTCAAGGTCAGCAATACCGAAGATGTTGAGGAGGTGACCAATTATCTACGAGCATTCCGCTGGGTTCAGGAACAACTACGTGAGCCGACAGGCTTGCCCATCAGTGTGCGGCTGTTATGTGAGGCCCATCGACTGCTGTTAGACGGCGCGCGCAGCGCAGGCAAGCAACCGGGGGAACTGCGCCGATCACAGAATTGGATTGGCGGAACACGGCCTGGCAATGCGGTTTTTGTGCCACCACCGCCCGAGCATGTTGGGCAATTGCTCGCCAACCTGGAGCAGTTCATTCACGAGCCTGCCAAGGATTTGCCGACCTTGGTCAAGGTGGCACTGGTCCACGCCCAGTTTGAAACCATTCACCCTTTTCTGGACGGCAACGGGCGCATCGGTCGATTGCTGATCTGCGCATTGTTTGAGCACTGGGGGTTACTGTCTGAGCCATTGATGTACCTCAGTGGCTACCTGAAACGGCACCAGGCAGAGTACTACCGTCGTCTTTCGATCATCCGCTCCGAGGGTGACTGGGAATCTTGGGTAGCGTTTTTTCTGGAGGGCGTGGCAACGGCCGCTGCCGACGCTGAGAAAAATATCATTGAAGTGGCCAGCCTCATCGCGGCTGACCGCAGGCGGCTGTTGCAGTCACCCAAAGCAGGACCGGCCAGTTACCGGCTGTTTGAAATGCTGCCGATGATGCCCCGTTTCACCATTGATCGTGTTCGCCAGCAACTCGATACCAGCTTTCCCACAGCGACGGCGGCCGTGAAGTCTCTTGAATATCTGGGCATCGTGACAGAGGTGACCGGGCAGAAAAAGAACCGAAATTACAGTTACCCAGCGTATATAGACTTGCTAACCCGATGACAAATCCTCATAACATCACTGATCTCACCGATCGACGCGCCGCCAAGGGAAAGCACCCACAGCTTTGCAGATACTCTGCAGCTCTATGACTCCTCGTACAGAACCCCCCATACGCTCGGACTGGCCCTTCGACATCCGCCGCTTGCCGTTTTACTACGGCTGGCTAATCTGGGTATTCAGCACCCTGGGCATTCTCATCAGTATCCCCGGCCAAACCATGGGCATGGCCGTCTTTACCGATTATCTGATCGAGGCCCTGGACTTGAGCCGCACCCAGCTTTCCATGGCCTACCTGATCGGTACCGTCGGTTCATCGCTGCTCCTGACCCGGGCTGGCCGCTGGTATGACCGTCTGGGTGGCCGGCTGACCGTCACCGCTGCTAGTGCTGCTCTGGCCGTGATGGTCCTTTTTATCTCAGCGTCCGACAGCCTTGCCGTGCACTTCGGCGGTGGCGTTGTGGTGAGCTTTCTATTGATCACTGTGGGGTATTTTGGTGTGCGATTTTTCGGCCAGGGCATTCTGACCAGCGCCTCGCGCAATGTGTTGCTGGTGTGGTTTGAAAAGCGCCGCGGCTTGGTGAGCAGCGCCCGCGGCGTGTTCGTGAGTTTCGGGTTTGCCATAGCCCCTCTCGCGCTGTCGTGGCTGATCGCGTGGGGCGGCTGGCGTGAAGCACTGTGGGGGCTGGCCTTTGTCTGCCTGGTCTTTGCGGGCCTCGCTCTGGTCTTTCTGAGAGACAACCCCAAATCCTGTGGCGTGCTGGTAGACGGCCATTCCCACGAGGACCAGCTACCTGTAACCAGCGTGCAGCCTAGCGCCACGCTTGAGCAGGCACGACGCACCCCCGTTTTCTGGCTGGCAACCCTGAGCCTCAGCATGCACTCCCTGCTCGCCACGGCGGTGACCTTCCATATTGTCTCAATATTTGCAGAGGCCGGCCGCAGCCAGACAGAGGCCTTCGCGTATTTTCTGCCCACCGCAGTGTTTGCCACCACCACCAACCTCTTGTGCGGCTGGCTCTCAGACAAGCGTTCGCTCAAGCCCTTTATGATTCTCATGCTGGCCAGCTTCCTGGCCGGCGCAGTGGGATTGCTCTACCTACAGCATAACTGGGGCTACCTGTTGCTTGTCGTTGGATTCGGAATCGGTGGCGGGCTCTGGTCGGTGACATCAAACCTCACTTTTATCCGCAACTTCGGCCCTCTCCACCTTGGAGAAATCACCGGCCTGTGTACCGCGATTTTGGTGTTTGCCAGTGCCATAGGGCCGGCCCTGTTCAGCCTGGGGCTGGACTACTTTGGCAGCTACGCCGCTGCCCTGTGGGTGTGCATCGCGGCACTGGTGCTGTTGCTCGGGTTTGCCATGGTCGTTGCGCAAAGCAGGCCCAATGAAATGGGGAAGGCTGCCTAGATATTGGCGGCCTCAAGCGCCACATGCCCCTACATACAAGACTAAAGCGACCCTTGGCAAAGCTTTCGCGGCGCAGCTCCTGCATGCCCGAAACCTGTTGGTAGCTGTGGTTATGACGACTTGAAATGTGTCGCTCAGAGGGGCAGTTTTTCCTCATTACCCATCCTTTCCCATCCTTTCCCCTCACATCATTCGCTCCATCTAAATGTTCTATGTGATTATTTTAAACGGTTGTTTTATATTGATTTTATCGCCCTATAACTGTATGTTTATACAGTATTTTAACAAAAATACCGAGGGCTCCCGCTATGCATCAATACGCCGTTCCCGCCACTCAATTTCCGGCCCGCGATCTGGCCGTACTGGAAGACGAAATCACCGAACTCGCCGCGCATCTCAACGCCGCGACCTACCGGCTGCTCACATTGATCCGCGAATTCGACGAGCGCCATGGCTGGAGCGGCGAGGGCTTAAAATCCTGCGCCCACTGGCTGAACTGGAAATGCGGTATCAATCTGGGCGCAGCGCGAGAGAAGGTGCGCGTCGCCCAGGCGCTGCAACACCTGCCGCAGATCAGCTTGGCCCTGTGTAACGGCCGCATCAGCTATTCCAAGGTACGCGCAATGACACGCGTTGCTACCCCGCAGAACGAAGACTACCTGATGATGATCGCCGACCACGGCACGGCATCCCATGTAGAGCGACTGGTGCGCAATTACCGCAAAGTGAAACGCAGCGAGGCGCTGCAGCGGGACAACCAGTACCACGCACTGCGCGAACTTACCTGGTATGTCGACGACGATGGCAGTTATGTATTCAGGGCACGACTGAGCCCCGAACAAGGTGCGCGTATCGCACAGTCGCTCAATGTGGCGATGGATACAATCCATGAAGAGCAGCGCAACGCGGCAGAAGACGTTTCCGCGGAAACGCCGATTGCAGCGAAACGTGCGGATGCACTGGAGCGCATAGCCGATTGCTACGTTTGCGGAGACATTACCAGCGAGCCTGACGGCGAAAGAGTCGTGGTCAAAGGCGGCGACCGCTGCACACTGCACATTCACACGGATATGAACACGCTACAAGCAGACGGCGACGGCGCAGAGTCGGAGCTGGCATCAGGCGGATGCGTTTCCGCGGAAACGTCGCGGCGGCTGGCGTGTGATTGCGCCGTGGTGCAATGGCTGGACAACGCAGACGGCACAGCACTGAATATCGGTCGCCGCACACGCAGTATTCCACCGGCCATACGCCGCGCGCTGGACCGCCGCGACAACGGCTGTCGCTTCCCCGGCTGCACTGCACGGCATCATGTCGACGCGCACCATATCCGCCACTGGGCCGACGGTGGCGAAACCCGCCTCGACAATCTGCTGCAGCTGTGCCGTCACCATCATCGCCTGGTGCATGAAGGGGGTTACAGCCTGACTTTGGACGGGGCCGGTGGGCCGGTATTTGCTGCGCCCAACGGCAAGCTGATCCCGAATGGCCCCGATACACGTTTCTGCGGGAACGTGTTTGCACTCACCACGGGCAATCAACGGGAACGGCTTGGTATCGGGGCGGGAACTCTGGTGCCGCTGTGGTATGGCGACAATATGGACGATGGGATGGCGGTGCAGGGTTTGATTCAACGGGAGTGAGCGCGAGGTGTCGCCAGACCTTGAGCGTATCCTCGATTGCTGTGTTAACACCGGCATGTTGGGTTGCCCATATCACGCGAGTTCCTCGCATGCTTAGTCAGGATTCTCCAGAGCTCGCATCCAGGGTATGCCCCCGCTTCTAAACTATCACCCACTGCTCACAACACGGCCACAAACTCACCAATAACTGTTAGCTCTAACTGGTCACTACTGTCCAGTACGATGTCTTTGAACGCTGCTACCGTACTCATCGGCCGCAATAGGATTTTGCTGTGCTCCCATTCGCCGTCAGCGGTGATTGATTTTTCACTGTGGTAACACTTGATAGTATAACTGCTGCCCGTTTCTGCGTCCTGGATATCCGATGACTGAACCAGTACGATTTTATCCTCTCGTGAACCGCCCTGGTCCGGCTTGAACAAACACCAGGACCCATTGGGTATACGTCGGTTCATAGACTCACCAACCACCTGTGCAACGAAATAGCCCGCCTTATGCGCAAGCGGTTCAGGCAGTCTTACCCAGTCACAAACTTCAACGGTTTGCGCCATGCTGAAATCACCTGCAGCGGCCCTGAGATTAACCAGCGGGACGGCTGTCACATAGCGCTCCTCCGGCGCGACATCCACCACTACCAGCCGCAAGCCCGGATACGTTTCTTTCACAGCAACCAACCGCGCCGGTGAAATCGCTTTCGCCCTGGCGTTAAAGTACGCATTGGTCTCTGGGTCAACACAGAATAGGTAGCAACCCTTCTGACCGCGGGTCATCAAGGTGCGGTAAGTATTCTTAATAATTGTATCGGCCTTTTCCTCTGCTGCCACCGGATTCTCCTTCAGCAGCTTTTTGAATCCTCGGATGGAAGCGTCCATCTTTGAGCGTTTACCAGCATCAGTGACCACTTCTTCATCGCGAACAATCAGGTCCTCGCCGACAATGACACCAATGTAGTCCAGCTCCAGGCCCTGACAGGTATGAATACAACCAACTTCGTTGACAGAATTACCTGCCATAATCCACAAGCTACCATCGTTGGCCAGATTCCACTGCGCCTCAAAACCGGTTTCGGGAATTACAATATCCATAGCCGATGGGTTATTCGACTTCTTTCTTGAATCGCTGATCCAGTCCCAGCAATAGCCGGCCACCATACGTGCCTTGTTGCACTCGAGATTCTTCTCCCGGATTGCTTGTCGCATAGCGACTGGGTCATCAAAGACTTTGAACTCATAATCGATGCCCTCAAGGGTGGGATTCGCCGTTCCCTGAATCTCTAGCACGTCATCCACCCAGGCAAGATAGCCGTCTGACCCATTGCATCGGAACTGGGAGTCCAGGCGTAACTCCTGTACCTGTGCCCCAAGGGAATCCGCCCATTGGTGAATTTCTGCCTTGGTACCGATATCACTCCAGGTCACCATCTGAGCTTCATCAATAAAAAATATCGCCAACTTGGAAGCGCCGATCAACTCTTTAACCTGATTTTCGCTGTCCTTGTTGTAGCGGTTATTTGCGATGAGCCGATGTGCCTCATCGACGATCAGTGCATCAAAGAACCCTGTATCGACCCCAGTATACGAAGCCGACCCCTTAAACAGATTATCAATACGCCCTCTCGTAATCGAACCCTTTAAACGCGCGGCGTATACCATTCTCGGCGCCTGATTTTTGGAAACGTACTGCGCCACCTTTCCTCTTTTCGTAAGCTCAACCAGTAGGTTAATTGCCACCACTGACTTCCCCGTGCCCGGCCCGCCCCCTACAATCAATACCTGTTTTTTCTCACCTGCCCCCTTCGCCGCAAGATCGAGCGCCGTCTCATAGACAAGCTTTTGATCATCGATCATCAAAAACTCGGTATTGCCCTGTATCATCGACACAAGGCTGTCTGCCAAATTTTTGGAAGGCTTGATCTTGCCGTGCTCGATACGGAACATAATGTCGTCCGCATCACCGGTCTTAACAAACTGTTTGAGGAAGGCCGCCAACTTTTCTACATCTTTGGAAATAAACACAGGGGCTTTGTTGATGTGCTCTTGGTAGAACGGGTCTCTGATAGCTTCGTCAGAATCCAGATTATGCAAATAGGCACAGGGCTTGAGTGCTATGGATTCAAATCGGACCGTTTCGTTATAATCCTCTATCAATGCTGCATAGGACCAAGCCTGATAAGACGGATGGCTGGTCTCTCGAATCCCTCCGCCCAGTGCCGTACTCACAATGGCATCCTTATTGGATATGGACACCTTAGACCATTGTTTCAGCTCAATTATCACGGCGGTCTCCACGCCATTGTGATCCCTACCTGTTAAGATAAAATCGACACGATTGTTAGTTAGCGGGATGTTGTATTCAATAGAAACGCCCGCGTCGGCGGGAAGCTCGGGATCACTAACAACCGATTCCATAAACTGCATGGAATTACGCCATGAAGCGATTTCATTTTCAGCGACCTTTCGACCAAGATTTCTCCTGAACTCAGCAAGAATTTTGTCATGTATAACATTCGTGCGCACATCATCGACAAATTGTTGTTTCTTTGCAGAGTAGACAATCATTCGTCGTAGTCCGTATATTTTTTAGAGCTTCCACGCACCTTTTCTGCCGGATACTTGGCCCGGTTGATGTCAATCTTCTTCCGTGCACATTCCTCCAAATCGAGATCAAGCAGATCACAAAGGCGGATTAAATAATTGGCAACATCCCCGATTTCCTCGGCCACCCTGATGTACTGCTCAGAACTGAGGTGTTCGCTTTCTTCAGGGGTCAGCCACTGAAATATCTCCAAAAGCTCCGACGCTTCGACTGAAAGTGCCATAGAAACATTCTTTGGGGTATGGAACTGTTCCCACTCCCGCTCAGCCGAAAATTCCCGAAGTTCTTCCGCAATATCCTGAATCATCTCAATTCCACCGTGATTGGCTATTCTTTAATGTCCCTAGAGTTCTGGATGTAACTACACCGGCCAAATCTTCAATCTAAGCCACATAAGCCAGCATGCACCGAACAAATCCGTTGCTGAATCTACACAACGGCAAGACCAATCTCGGCCAGATAGTCATAGGTGGCGTCATAATAGCTTCGAGGCCTTGTTAAATCGCTGTCATCGCCTTCGGGCACAACGACAATCATTCCCTGACGAGCCCTCGTTAATAAAACTCGATAGGCGTTCTTTTGGTACATCTGGCGCTCTTCTTTCTTGATGCGCTGCCATTTGTTGCCTCCAAAAGACCAGTTTTTCCAACCATCGGGCGCATATCGAAAGTCCGCATCCCACACCAAACATGCCCAATCCAGTTCTAGGCCTTGCACGTGAAACTCAGTCGCCACATCTTCTAAATAATAGGATGAACGCACGTGATCTTTACCATCTAAAAACCAATTGACTGGATTCACCGGAGCTTTGACATGGACACCTAAGGGTCGCAATCTTTCAGCTTGGGACGAAACGACAATCCCGTATCGCTCCGAACCTCTCGCGTTCTCTCTCAGCCATTCGCGCCCACTCTCAAGGTTGCGAGTTAAGCAAATGGGGTAGTTTGAAGACAATTCTCTAAAAGAGACTTGCGCCTGCGCCAATTCACGATCAAGCAACTGCTTCACGAAAAGAGACACATTCTCGCTTCGGAAAGAGCGCATAGATGATTTTAAATGCAATTCGGGAACAAACTTAGTGCCTCTGATCGAACGTAAGCCCTCAATAGTGGAATGACCACCATATTCTGCATCGAACAACTGGTCAGACGCATATATTTTCCAGTCCGGAAAAGATTCCTTAACGGCCTTCGACCAACCGAAGATGCCTGCTTCCCCCTTGTTGATTTCCTGACCTCCACCTACCAGGCATACCACGACGGCCCAGTCCCCATGTCTATTCATACACGAAATCAAAAACTCAGGCTCAGACTGATCAAAGTTTGGCTGGCCCTTCTTCCTTTTCATGAAATCGACAGTTTGGGCACGATCCCAAGCTCGTTGCGCCTCATCGAAAATAGCAACATGTTCTATAGGGGCTCTTTCAAGATTTTCTAAACCCTCATCACGAAAATGATGGACGTTTTGAATGAACGCCTTCACTTCGCTTCTCGCTTCTCCCTTACGAATTTTTTCACTTTTTTCCTCTCCACGCGCGACTTTATCTCTAGCCAAAGCTTCTTGAAGTATGGACACCAAAGGACCGTTGCCTGACAAAAACACACTATAAAGTTCATCATCCGAGTCAATGTGCGCAGTAGCCACATTTAGGCCAACCAATGTCTTCCCTGCACCCGGGACGCCCGTGACAAAGACAATCGCTTTCTCACCGCTCTCTCGTGACATTTTAATAATCTCTGCAACTGACGCTGATGTTTTACTTAGGTTAATTGCACCAGCATCACTACGAGCTATATCTACCACGGAATGTCCGTTGTATAAGGCAAGGGTTGCTTCAATGATCGTGGGTGTAGGTTTATACCCACTCGCTTCCCAAGCAGGTATATCAATAGGCCCTTCCGTGATTAGCGCCAATACCTGAGTAATTAATCTGCCTAAGTCAGAACCGTTGCAACAGATCGGCGCAAACAGCTTGTCTTTCAGTTGACGGATAGTAGTGCGTGCTTCACCTTCAAACTCAGTCGAAACCAATATTGGAGCAATATGAACTTCGTGACTGCCTTCATGGAAATTTCGCAAATCGAGTGCATAGTCAGTAACTTGATCTAGATCTTGCCTAAAAAATAAAGCGGCTCCCACCTTGAATTCGACCACAAATATGGCATTTTCGATAACCAACAATACATCGATGCGCTTGCCCATCCTCGGGATCGAATATTCAAAATAGATATGACCAGTAAACGCCTTCAAGACTGATTGCAACAATTTCACTTGATCAACCCAAGCGTCCCGCTGTGTGGCTAACAGAGCAAAAGGGTGCTCATGCACCATCGTCCCAAGTATATGAACTGGGTCTTCATCAAGGAATTCAGCAATACTACTTTTATAATAAGCGCGATTCATGGGCTTAGTTTACCTGCTCTCAGTCTCTAACCTCGGCTTGGTAATGCTCCAACAAGGGAACATCTGCCGGAGCACATTGAACAGAATTGAGATCATCCACGACTAACCAGCTCAAGTCATCATGGGCAATCAACTCAAAGCCACCCGATAGATACTCTACCTGATAAGCCATTAGACGAACAACCTTGGCACCATAATCACAAACGCTTTCCCCCAAAAGGAACCTATTCTCGTATTGATATTGAATTCCTCTTTCAACTCATGGGCTAGGCAGTGCTCATGAGTCTCGCTCTCCCCAGACTTACCACCGAGGAACTCCCAGTATCCAGCTAGATGCGTACCTGATCTGCGGCGAGCGGCGCGCCCTATTATCTTTGACGATAATTGCAGCCGTGGCATCGATGCGCTTTTTCATATTGCGCCTTCGGATCAATAACTGACGCCAAGTCTATATGTAATTTCAATTTTCCTCTTCATTAAAAAAATTTACCGAAGCGGCCACTCCACCAACTGCTGATCCGCCTTAAGCCGCGCACGCTGGTGCAACATGGATGTATAAATGTCATCCAGCACAAGCGGTCCATCCGCCAGCCTCGGCAGCGAGGATTCAGCTTCCAGCAGAAATTGCTGCTTCAGTGGTGAATCGATATAGGCGATTCGCCACCAGTCGAGAATACGGGTATGCGCATCGCTCATGGCAAGGCCCGACGGGAGCTTGTCGCCCTTGCTGATATTTATCGCATCGTTAGTGGGTAGCAGATTCCAGAGATCATTATTGAACCAGCGGGACCAAGGGAAGCAATGGTCAATATGCACGTTGCGCAATTTCGCTGCGGACCAAACGCAGTAAAGCGATGCATTTTCCTCGCGGAGCGCCGCCACACGTTTCGAGACCAGCGAGGTATCGCGCTTCCCTTCCTGCCACTCGAACGCGTCGAGATTCGCCGGACCGTAATCTGCCAGACCCCACCTTGCAGTCAAACCCGACCACTCCCTGATGATGGCAGGCTCCAGCCAGCAGGCATACTGGCTGAAGGTTTGCCACAACGCCGCTGGTACTCGAAAGACGCCAAATGTTGTCAGGTGCTCCTTGCTGAGGGTTATACGCTCCGGCTTTCTTCTTACGCTGCGTGTTTCGCAGTCGAAGATGGCTCGATTCTGTCCGGGATAAGTGATGTATCTCGCAGGCATGGCCTTGATATTTACGCAGGCATCACGAATCGCTCCTGTCACAATGGCGGCCCGCTCCCCTTCGAAACTTGCCCCCACTCTCAGATCGTAATTGGAGATTTCCTTAAGCTGGTAAAAATCGTCTTTCGCGAAGCCGTAACCGGAGTGCTTGTTTGGATGCTGGCGAATCCCATGCTGAAGCACCAGTGGCTTGTATTGTTTGAGCCAGTAAAGGCCGACAATACCAAACGGGATCTCCACATAGTCATCGGTTCTGGCCGTCACTATACCCGGCGCACTCTCCGCGATGCGCGTTAGCGCGCGCAGCAAACCAAGCTTGTAGGACGCCGCCTTATCATCATTGACAATAATGTGCCTTAGCAAGGGCAGACTACCCGTCCCGTCATCGGGCACGGTGAAAACGAGGGTCTCCCAGGAGACGTGGTCACGTGACTGATCTGGCGTGCAGAAACGATCGGTGAGCGCCACCGCACGAGACCTGGCGTATTCAAGTACCTCCTCTGCTGGCACGCTATTAAACCCGCGCAGCGCATTTTCCTGTTCGTCACTACCGTGGCGCAGGGTAATAACAAGTACACCGGAAGGCTTCAGTAATTCAGACAATATCCTGAACGCTCTCTCCCGCGCAGAAGGCGATACGTGCATCCAGACTGCGCTGAGCAATATCAGATCAAAACGATGACCCAGGGAGCGCAGCTTATTGAGGTGAGGCAAGGCATCATCAAGCCAGGTAACACTCGGGAGAGAGGCTTGCATGGCCCGCTCGCGCATTTCTGCACTGGGCTCCACCGCCACAACATCCCACCCTTTGGAAGCCAGCCAATTGGCATCCCGCCCTGAGCCGGCGCCGATATCGCAGGCAAAGCCAGGCGTCTTCGATAGATGGTTCTTCAACCAGCTTCGATGAATGGCCTCAGACGCAATGGCGTTGTACTGGTTAGACAGCGCTTCGGCATGCTGGTCGTAGTAGCGGGTACTTTGCATCATGGCAGCGTAGCCGACGCTGGTAATTTATCGACCCACCAAGCGGCCAAATGTCGTATTCGAAACCAGTGGTGAACTTTTTTCTGACAATCCAAGGCTCATTACCGCGTGATTAGATGAGGACCTTTAACCCTTTGTCAGCCACAATGTTTAGCAGCTTTTGAGCAATACCGTTCGGGTGCTTTAAGCCCTGCTCCCATTGGGAGATGGTGGACTTGGTTGTGTTTAGATACTGAGCGAAAACGGCCTGACTAACGCCAGCCTGCGTCCTTAACACTTTTATCTCATTCGCCTGAAGCACTTTCACCTTCGGCAAGCAGCTCTCATCGAAACCTCTCATCGTCTCTTTGTCTATCAGTCCGCTGTCGTGCAGGCCAGACATGCTTTCGTGAATAGCGGCCAGCATGCTATCGGTCGGGTCGTTCATGCCGACGGTTTCAGTGAATACTTTTATTCTCTGCTGCGGCTTCGCCTTCGCTTTGCGGACAACAGACTTCTTCCTCGCCGGACCTTTCGTCTTGGCTACACGGGTCTCGTTACGGGCCTCCATGATATCGCCTCCTCTGCATTGTGCGGGCATGCCAGTTCTATCAGCGCCCGCTCTTGTATTTAGTAGTTTTCCTAGATTTTCTTTACATGGCCGGCTTCTACGGCCTTCTTCATTTCTTCGTCAGTCTGCGCTTTCCAAACCTTTGCGGCATCTTTGAATGCCTTTAGTGCCTTCTTTGGAACCACACCCATTTCAGATTTGTCGTAACCAAACATATAAACGACACGGTCTCCGTGGTTCCAGGCTAGCAACGTTCGACTGCCGCCGCTTTTACCTTTGCCTTTCTTGGCAGCGATCCGCTTCTTGTAGACCCCAGCGCCCTGGTCGCCGTCGTTCTGGCCTGCGGCCACCTCTGCCGCCGCATCCTTCAGCGCCGTGTTGGTGACCCCATTGCTTTTAGCCCATTTTTGAGCCTGCTTGGTCAAGTAGACATCCACTGTCTTAGTATACCACTAGGTGCTATGAATGATTGACGTAAAAATGTATCACAAAGTGGTATATGGTGTACACCGCTACCCCATCATAGGAGAAACAACGGTTAGCGAACTGCCACCCTGAGTGCTCTTACTCAGATCGATTCTAATATCCATCTGCTCTTTGAGCTCAGACACATGCGAAATAATTCCCACCATGCGGCCCGCCCGCTGGAGGTCCATCAAGGTGCTCACGGCAAGCTCCAGAGCCTCGGAGTCCAGAGTGCCGAATCCCTCGTCAACAAAAAGCGTATCGAGCTGAATGCCGCCGGTTTGGGCCTGAACAACATCGGAGAGGCCTAATGCCAGGGACAGTGCGGCCAGGAAACTTTCACCACCAGAGAGCGTTGCCACGGAGCGCGATTCGCCGGAATAGTCGTCATACACCTCAAGATCCAGCCCGGAGGCTCTATTGCCCCTGCTGGGGTCCAGCTTGCGCCTCAACTGATAGCGCCCATCACTCATTTTCATAAGGCGCTGGCTGGACTGCACAAGCACGTCATCCAACAACACGCCCAATATGTAGCGTTGCAAACTGACCTTCGAGCCTTTCAGGCCGCAGGCCACATCGGCCAGGGTACCCACCACCCGGTACTTGGCATCAAGCTCTGCCATCTCAGCGTGTTTGGTCACGTAATTTTTCCGGGTGTCTTGCAGTCGGGTCATAGTGCGATCCGCTAGGCGCCATGCGTCCAGAGCTGCGTCTCGCGTTTGTTTAGCGGCCTGTTCAACCTCTAGCAACTTGGGCAGATCAGCCAGCTGCTTGCCCTTCAGCTGCGTTTGCAGCGTTTCACGCGTGGCTTGGCTCTCTAGCAGGTCCCTGTCATATTGGGCGAGCTTTGCGTCCAGCGGCTCCCGCTCACTCTCTGGCATCGACGCCTGTTTCACGTCCTGCTCTGTTTTGAACACGCTTAAAGACAGAGCCTGGGCCCAGTCTGCACTCGCTCTGGCAAGCGTCTGTTCGTTCGCTATTTTATTACGTTGCAGCCCTGTGAGTACTACCTGTGCCTCACCTCTGGCCTTATCCGCCTTCTGGAAAGCCTGCTGCGCGTCCTCTAACGATGTCTCGAGGCGCTTCAGCATTGCGGTCGCTGCCGCCAACTCCTGTTCGAGCTGGCCAACTGCCCGATACGGCTCAGGCAGTGCTTTCTCTGACAACTCAAACCGGGTCTGCGCCTGGCCTAACTCTGTTTGCGCTTTGGCCACAGCCGCTTTAGCCGCATCGGCGGCTTGCCGCAGTGTTGTCGCCTGCTCAGCGTGCCGCTTTAACGCTGCACCTGCTGAGGCTAGCTTTGCCTGATCATCCACTAACCGGGTTGCAACTAAGGTGGCCGCACTGAGAGCCGCTTCAATCACGTCCTGCTTGTGCAGCGCCTGGTCCCCGAGAGCCGTCGCACACTGGGCGCTATCCAATTGGATGGAGGCCACTCGTTGTTCGCCACTGGACACCTTGCCACTGGCCAAAATCATCTGTGTTGTCTCAGACTCCAGCGCAGCCGTCGCCTCTTCCAATTGTTCCTCTGACACCATCTCGCTTGTCTTGGTTGCCAGCGTTGGATGATCAGCACTGCCACAGACCGGGCACGGTTCCCCTTCACCTAAATCTTCCGCCAACAGCGCGGCCTGCCCCTGATGCCAAGTCTGGCGGAGTCGCTTGAGCCGCTTATCCGCGCTGTCTCGCGCCACTTCAGCCGCAGCAAGCTGTGCCCGGGCTTTGCCCAGCGTCTGCTCTGCTTCAACCAGATCGCCCTGCAGGTCTGCAAGATGCTGTCGTGCTTTGAGGGCAGCGTCCAGCTTATGCACCTTAAGCGCTATGCCGTCTGCGCTGGCAATAGCCTTCTGCAAGGCCTCAATGTTCTGCTGAACGGGTGCTTCGCCCTGCATATGCTCAGTCACCGCATCAGCACAGTTAGCCTCAGTGGTTTTATCCCTGGCCTCATTGGCCAGTGCGCGGTCCAGCGCTACCTGCGCTTCGGCAAGTTCTTCCGCTTTGCCTGTGTAGGAGGTGAGCTGGTGTACGTTCGTGCCCGCTGCTGCTCTTTCGGCCTGCCGGCTCTTTTCTGCCTCATGCGCTGTGTCTGCCAGAGCGCGCGCTTCTTGTGCCGTCGCTAATACCGCCTGGGCGACAACCCTCTCCTGCGTGGTTCTCGCCAGCGCCTCTTCGGCTTCAGACACTCGGCTCAGAATTGGCGTTAGTTTCTCAGCGGCGTGCGCCTGCGATGATTGATCTCGATTTATCTGCACCTGAGGTGCCTCGGCCAGGAGCGCGGCTTCCCGCAGCGTCGCCTTTGCCAGGCTCTCAAAGTCTCCCTTTAGCTTGGTCGCATCGTACAGCGCCAATTCTGCTGCCGCGAACCGTGTCTGCGCTTTGTCTTTATCCGTATCCAACGATTTCAGCGCAGTGGATGCAGCCTCGATCTTCTGTGCCAAATCTTGCTCATTTTGGACGCCACCCGTCTCCAAAATATTGCGAATCACCGATTGCGCCCGCTCTACAGCATCGCGGATTTCTTTCGAATCCTCCTTCAATCGCTCTTCAATTTTGCTGTAGAC
>Ga0209390_10001968_pt1 | contig 37580 bp, 26 predicted proteins | sample BON01_FD_187212 | JGI IMG/M metagenome (GOLD analysis project Ga0209390, IMG submission 187212) | Freshwater microbial communities from Lake Bonney liftoff mats and glacier meltwater in Antarctica - BON-01 (SPAdes) (version 2) | ecosystem: Environmental > Aquatic > Freshwater > Ice > Glacier...
TCCGCTACGTGGGAAACGGCACTGCGCGCGATCCAGCCTTGGCTAATCCGTAGCGTCGACTGCTGCCCCTGCTGCCGATCAAAGTTTCCTCCGGAGGGGTTCGATTCTAGTTAACAGAGTAATACTAGTTCCAATCGAGTCGATTCGAAAATACGCCCACCCCAGAGATTTCACCCATGAAAAAGCCCGTTTCGGTGAAGAAACGGGCCAATTCAAAATGGCGGGATGGACGGGACTCGAACCCGTCATGTTTAAGGCTATATCAATTACTTAGGTTATTTAATGGTCAATAGTGGTCAACTGGTGGTCAACTATTAAGGTGCCCCAAATTCGACCACCTAAAGAGTCGGAGGTTTACTGTTATCAGGTTGGTGCCCCGCCGACTCGCATCCACCAACCAGCTTCCGCCAAATGGCGCGCAGAGCATTGGTGCGGCCAGTTCACCAGAGCCGAAATGGAGAGATTCCCTAGACGCGACAAAATCCTCCCGCGAGTGGCAGAACCTTCAGTGGAAAAAATGGCCAAACTACGATGACTGGCCTGATTACTTGGACGTCTATGAGTCAGCTGCATACCTCCGGATTTGTCCTAAGTTTATTCGTCAACGACTTTGCATCGTCGTCGACAAGAATGATGGGAACTTAGCTGAGATTCCACATCTTCGAGTTGGCGCGGTGTGGCGTATCAAAAAGCAACATTTCGAGCAATTTGGAGCGATGGGATACCCGCCAACTCAGGCGACCGTCCAGCGAAACCAACCGTTGATCACCCAAGTCGATAATCTTGCTGGGCTGGCAGAATTCATTCCAAGCCGCCCCCTGCCAAAACCCGGATCTGAATCCGCATCTCATAGTCGAGCGTGCCGCGAAAACTTCCAAAACGAACTTTGGGCTCGGTGGCCACGCGAAGAAAATTGGCCGGGATATCTTGATGTGAACGAAGCCGCCGCATTCCTCCGCATTAGTCCAAAATCAATTCGACTGAAGCTCCAAATAAAACAAACCGTAGGACGAACCAGACCACCGGAACTTCCTCACCACCGGCTCGGACGTATTTACCGTATTCGTAAAGAGGTCCTGATTGCTGCCAATGCAGTCAAAACTTGGACAAACCAGTTCGATTATGGTGACCATGAGTTCGCCAGCTGCACAGCCTGTGGTTCTATTTCGATCCAACCAACCGTTTCGCTTCATCCATCAGTGGATGCTCGAAGGCGGTAGCGTATGGGGCCAGGATGGTTGGGCTGATACGAAGACGCTTACCCGTGATGCGCCAGCGATCAACCGCGCCGTGAATCTGGCGTAGGCTGGCCAAAGCCTGAGACGTGTTCATCCCAAAGCGAGGAGCAGCAGCGAGTGCATGTGCAATGGTAGGCTCCTCCTGTTCTTCGGTAATCGCTGTTTTTGGGGTTTGGGCCCGCTCGATTTCAGGAACCGGGTTTAAGTCGTATGCCGGAGAGAGCGCCCAGCGGCCCGGAGCCTGCATGAGAAAACCGTGGTTGCGCAGATGGTCATCATAATTACTCGCGAGCAAAGAGAAGATTAGTCTGCCCCAAAGTTCGCGAAGATCTTTCGCGACGTCATGGCCAAATTGCCGAATAGCGTCTGCCATCGTCGTGTAGGCCCCGACCGCGCCTGGCGGAGAACCGGTGAGACTGGCACCGGAGATAAAAGGAATTCGTCGGCCATCCACGCGGTCAAAACGAGTGATGACAGAAACGCTTCGCCGATCCACGTTTACCAAACGGTGATCGGCCACGGTGAGCCCAGCCTCTTTGGCCAAGGTGAGCGCAAGAATTTCACCGGCGGCAATATCACGGATGTCCTCGGATTTCGGAAATTTCGCGATGGCGAGCCGCCCGTCGGCGAGGCTAACCGAGGCTTTGGGTCGAGCACCACCGAGGGGCGAGCCTTCGCCCAGCAGAAACTTGAGGTCTGCGGCGGTTTCAGTTTCACCGTGAATCGCATCGGTGGCGCGAAGCAGCGCAGCTAGGCGCACCAGTGGAGGGACTTTGGTGGGGCTAGCATCAAGAAAAGGTCCTTCGGTCTCTCTCCGGAACCGGAGCGACCCGATGCGTGAGCTATCTGCCAAGGCGAGGAGATAATCGATTTCCTGAAAAGGTTTCCGATCAAGAACCCCTTTGCGAACGGCTCGTTCAATCAGGACGCGGCCCCAGCGGTCGGGTCCGCAATCCTGGATTGCGCCGAAAAGCGACGTGCTGTGGAGCGGACCGGAGCCCAGAGCTAACGAAGTGGGATCAATTGCGAAAGTGTCGGCGCGGTTGAGCCATGTCGGCGCGTAGACAAACGATACAGACGCGCTACGCGCCGATTCGTGCAAGTGCCCGACCAAGTGAGTTTCCCCATCCCAATCGATATGAATCTCGATACTCATTAGGGAAGACTCCGAATGCGCTGAGGGACCCGTTTCTCATCGAGGTCGAGCGCCAGACTGTCCGTGGCCGGTGCCGCCAGATTAGCGAGACGGTCGTGCAATTGAAGGATGAAGGTGGCAGTGGCCAGGGTTCCCAAGGAAACGGCGGGGTCTCCTCGCTCAAGTCTCCAGAGCGTATCGCGACTGACGAAAAGCCGCGAGGCCATATCTGCCGTGGAGATCCCGCGTTTGCGTCGGGCCAAAGCGAGTTCGCGCCCCAACTTACGCAGGGAGGAAGCCGCAGGCAACGGAAGTGGACGGATCTTGGGCATAAAATTACGTCTGCCATATCTGACACAATGTCAATTAATGTCTGATTTTTCCGACATAAACAACATACTATAGGACCGATGATCTATTCGCAGTCAATGCGACGGTCCTCACCTGACGTGCGGTGAGGTGGCCGTAGGCGTCGTCATCTATCCCGAAATTTTGCCCTCCACCGGTTTATTGCCCAAGGATTGCCGGAGCCCGCGAACTAGGGCTTCTGGCAATTACCCCTGATTCAACCGGGCCTAGACGGTCAATCACGGTCGCCTTAAGCAACGGATTCCGGGAGGAAAGGAATTCAAACCCAACCGCAGCGGGTTGGTGCGATGATCGGCCACTATCTATTGAGCATGGCCGGTTGTCGCTCATTTACTCCCTCCGAAGAACGTCGCCTTTTGCGCGTCATTCGCTCCCTCCCTCCGCGTGATCGCGCGCTGCTGACGGCGCAATGGATGGGCGGGTATCGGATCTCTGAAACCCTTTCGCTGACCGTGGGATCTGTCCTGCATCACGGAAATTTGCGGGGGGTGATTTCGATTCCACCCCGGCGGCTGAAAGGCGGATACGGCACCACGCGACGTGTTCCCGTATCCAATGAATTGCGACGAGCGCTCGAAGTTCATCTTCACCACCTGCGCAAGCGGTGGGAACTCACGCCTGAGCTACCGCTGTTTATTTCACGTAAGGCAGATTCCGAGGGCGCGCCTAAGCCGCTGACGGCAGAAAGCGCCCGACTCATTGCCCACGGTGCTTTTGCGCGAGCAGGAATTGAGAATGACGGTCAAATGGGCACTCATTCGTTTCGTAAGAGTTGGGCGCGCAAGGTGTATTCACATTCCGGAAACTGCTTGATCACAGTGGCGGCCGCCCTGAATCACGCTCGGGTGACGACGACTCAACTTTATTTGGCTCCCAATGAAGATGACGTCATGGCGGCGATGCGGGCAGTTGATTTCACGCGCAAACCGCGAACCAAGGCGAAAGTCCTGCCATTCAAAACCTCTGACCAAGATACAGGAACTCAGACGCGGTTCGCCTGAGGCCACAAACGACAGAATTAAGATTTATAGGGTGACTATCTATTCAAATGCCTCGTCGACCGAACAAAAAACCACTGGGAGGGATTTGCTCGCCTCCAACTGTCCTCAATCCGTCATGCGGTCAGTCCAGTGACCGTAAACGACCTGGCTTCACAAGGGGACCCTTTGCACGCCTGGATGCGCCCAAGCCCAAGCCTGCCGACACTCCATCTCCCGTTGGCTATCTTACTCGACGCCAAACCGAGATCGTAGAGCACTGTCAGGCCCTGAGTCGAATTCATCGCTCCTTGGCGCTGAAAGGAGAGACCAAGTCACCGATAAAACCTCGACTTTTTCCGTTGCTGGCCGCGCCCACGGGGGCCGGAAAATCAGCGCTGGTTCACGCCGTGAGCGAATCGATCGGAGCCAGCTATTATAGAATTCAGCGGGGTGATTTTTACCCCCAAGGGAGTAACCGTGGCGTCCCTACCGTGATCGCGATCTTGAATCACGTTTTGCAGACCAAAGGGACCGTGCTCATCCATTTTGACGAGCTCGATAAGTGGTCATTCGGTGATCAATCGAGTCCGACGCAGGAGTGGTCGGCGTCATGTTATTCAGACCTCTTTACGGTTCTTGATGGATCATGGCCGTTTGAGGCCTACCTCGCTTCGGAGCATCGTATGAAAGCCACAAATGGGGAGCTCAGTATCGAACAACTTCAGTTCGCCGCGAGGCGTATTTTCATCGTTGGCAGCGGGACCTGGCAGAAACTTTTCGACGCAAAGCGAACACAGAAGGCCCCGTTTGGTTTTAATGTTGGATCAGCCGAAATTGACCGAAATCTTAGCGGAGAAGAAATATTCAATTCCGGGGTCATCGCCCCGGAGCTACTCGGAAGATTTAACAGTGATGTTCAGTTGATGCCTTATCCCGAGCGGGCTGAAATTGACGAAGCACTTGCCGCCACGGGTATAGCGGCTCTGGCCAAAAAACACGGATATCAGATTACCGAATACGATATCGATTTCAATCGTGGCGGGTTTCGAGTGCTTGAATCGCTCTACACTAAATTACTGGTTCTGACGAACCGCTTGAAACCGAAACCGCAGAGTAGCACTCAACCCTCAGAACCGAAGAAAAAGAGAACGAATCAAAAAAGCCCCTATCTATTGTCACAATGATTACCAACAAGTCAGTAGAGCGCCCCACTTTATCTCACCCCACTCAGCTCGGGAAGGTCATCGCCACTGGTGGCGAAGGCGTAATTCGAGAGTGCCTAAGCCACCCAGGCTGCGTAGCGAAAATCTACCATCCGCTCGAAGAAGAAGACCTATCCCAAATCGAAAGCAAGATCGGTGCGATGCTGAAGATGACTCAGCTCGCGCAGCACTCTCGCCTCGCGTGGCCACAAAAGAAACTTTACCAAAACCGAAAGTTTGCCGGCTTCCTAATGCGCAAAATTGACGGCATGACGCTCGTTCCCCTTTCCGCTGAAGTTTCCAAGCGAACTTATCTGCCAGATTGGACAACTGCTCACATCGCAAGAGTAGTCCATGATATCGCTAGTCTCTGCGCGAAGCTCGAAAGCCACGACGTTTTCCTGACTGATGTGAGTCTAACCAATTTTCTCACAAACCCGCGGGACGGAAGCACCTCGATAATCGACGTCGACTCTCTTCAGATTCGCGAGGGATCCAGGGTGTTCGGATCTTCAGTGTTCACTCCTGATTACGCGGCCCCGGAGATTCTCCGCCAACCAGAGAGGCTCGGCTGCATTGGATCAGAGCAAGCGCGGTTCACGATCGCGCTCCTATTCTTTCAACTGTATACGAACGGCTCCCCGTTCCAGGTTCTTGAATACGGCAATTTAGAACCCGCTCAGCAAATCACTGCCGGACGACATTTTCTCGGCGGTCGCGGCGTGGCCACTGGGACGACTACACCAGAGATATTCAGGCGGTATTGCGGTCTCCCTCGGAGAATCAAGTGGATGTTTAAGCGTGCATTTATCGAAGGACATCAGTCCCCGTCCAATCGCCCCAGCTTTAACGAGTGGGTGGAAGCCGCAAAGCGTCACTACCAGGAGCTGCGAGGCTAGTGGAACTAAAGCCGCTATCTATTCCTAAGTCCACAATGAGCACGACGCTCATCAAGGCGGACTCAAATCAGAATCATTAGCTAAGAATCCTATGAAAACCCATCCTCACTCGTCCTCGTCATCGATCGTGGTTCATCCCGAAATTATCGATCACGCCAACAACCCCAGCCCCCGCGTTCCGCTAGCGATCCTATGCGATACTTCCTTTTCAATGCACGGAGCACCCCTTGCGGCGTTGCAGCATGGCCTCAAAACCTTATTCAGCGAGATCCAACAAGATATGCTCGCTCAACTTCGATGTGATCCATCGATTTGGGGCTTCGGAGGGAGGGTGTCTCAACTGATGCCGTGGGAATCAACTTTCGTTGGTGCGACACCAGTGCCTGAATTGAACGCAGCAGGCAGCACCCCACTCGGGGCAGCAGTCTTCACTGCAATTCAAGCAATCAATGATCGACGAGACACCTATCGTGCAAATGCCATTCCGAGCTACGCTCCTTGGGTGGTAATATTCTCGGATGGAGTTGCGACCGACGAATGGCGTGAGGCGGCGGCTAAACTAAGCATGCTTGCCAAGAATTCCCGCTGGAATGTCGTTTGCTTGGGAACTGGCCCTGACGTCGACCTTGAATGTTTGGCAAAATTTTCTCCAGACCGGCCCCCCTTGCATATTCGAGATGCATCCTCGTGCCACAGCTTTGCCGAGTTTTTCCGTTGGCTCTCGGCCAGCATCAAAATCACGTCGCGGAGGTCGACGTCATGCCAAACGACTATGGCCCCCCTCCCTGACTGCATCGACATCGTCGAATAGTTCCTAATTTCCCGAGAACATGAAAACGAAATTCAAATGGAGTGCCGGTGCAACCGTCTGCCCCGGCTCGCGCCACATCGAAAACAAGACCTGTTGCCAGGACGCCGCCCGAGCATCGTCAAAAGGCCCTCGACCGTTGGCAATCGTTACCGACGGTCGCGGCAGCTCCAACGACAGTCAAATTGGGTCAAAATCCGCCGTAAGGATTTTTGAAAAGATCGTCCGACGATTCGAGCCAACACTTAAAAAGATCCTCGATAGCCCTAATCTAACACCTGCTCTTGTGGAGCCACCCTGGATTGAAATTGCTTCAAAGATCTTGATGGAATTCGTCGCATCGCAGCGCCAAATGTCTCGATTGCATCGGCGACCTCCGGGCGATTTTGAATTCACTCTCGCAGCAGTTGTCATTGGAGACTCTCACACTGCGATGCTCCAAGTTGGAGACAGTTGTATCGCGTTGGTGAAAAACGAAACGGTAGAACTCGCCTTCCATCCGACAAAGGGAGCCTACGAGAATGAGACCGAATTTGTCGGACAATCCAAGGATCTACTTTCAATCGTTAAAGCAGGAATTTTTCCCACCAATAATATTACCGGACTGTTTTGTTTCACCGACGGCCTTGCCTCGAAATGGATCGATAACAGCAAAAGCCAACCCGCTCCGGCAATCGTTCAGATCACCAAAATGCTCTCCGATTGCTCATGGTCCGGCGCCAACCTGAGAGCATACCTGACTCATGATTTCTGGGACCAAACTTCTGATGACGATCGCGGCGTTGGCTATCTATTCCTACCCAATCGCTCCGCCAAAGATTCAGCTACCACCACTCCAATCCCCAACCGCCATCCAACCACTCCAATGATCCCAAATCATACATCCATGCCCAAAATCACCCAATCTCAATTGGCAGCACTACGCTCAACATTCGATGCTTTAGACGTCGTGCTGCCTGCTCTCCTAAAAGCCTACAAGTCCAAGACAGTAGCCGTTGAGCGACTCGGCGACTGTATTTCCGCAGCCTGCCTCAATGAGTTCGATGCAGTAATGGCTCCCGTCTTTATCAAGAACATTCAAGCCGCGTCAGGTAAAAAGATCGGGCGCTCTGATGCTCGCCTGGTGCTCTCGGAATGTTCACGAAATCAAGCATCAGTGTCTCAAGCCGCCGGGAATTGGATCTGGGATAACACGCCAAAGGAGAACCGAAAGCAGTCATCCTCGCCAAAAAACCGGAAGCGCAAAGAGGAGTCTTAATCCATTGTGGCAGCTCGGCCGAGGATATGGAGTTCACCGATCGAGCTCAAGCAATCAAGGATACTCCGCAAGTCACCAATGCTTCACGAGGGCCAGATCGCGCTCCTCCAACTTGAGATCGCAATGTCAATTTTCGGCAACGGCTAGCTACATTAAACGGTAAACCCTGTTTCGATTTTTCAGAGAAAGGGAGATAGATAAACGTGGCGACACCGCTGATTCGGATTTTTCTAAATTTAAGGCTCTGACTTTGGAACACTGATCGGTTGCTCGAATGAATGAAGGCTATTTTGAAGTCACACGCTAAAGTCGTCACCGGATCTAACCCGGAAAATGAATTGAGAAATGATGAGGCGAGAGGCGCGTGATTGGATGATTTAGTAGAAAGTGAAGTCGTTGCGCAGGGTCATGCCACAATGACGACACCCGCTAGTTTAGACTGAGTATCTTCGAGAAATCACACGGGACTTGGCAGAGGAGCGCAGCGACAGAGAGGGGGTGACCCCGGAGGATCAAGGGTGACCGTTGCTATCAGGGTGGATGCAGAATCTAAATGAAAGTCATCCACGAAAAGGCCCCGAGGCCAGAACACACGTTGTAACACGAGGCCCTAAGGAACACAAGGTCGGTCGGGTAGTGATACGCGTCACTGATACGGAACGCCAAGCGCTCGAAGCGCGCTGCCCCAAGGATGCCGATCTCTCGACCTGGATGCGCTCGACCTGCCTCCAGGTGCTCTGCCCTGCATCCAAAACCAAGGCTAGGCCGCGGCCGAAACCAGCACCACTTCCTGATGCCGCAAGCCTACTTCGAGCACGGGCGTTAATGTCGCTCGCACAATCGATGTCCGAAATTCTGCAAAATGGGACTGCCGAAAACCCGCAAGATTTGACGCAGATTTTGGACGAAGTTTTGGCGGCACTTTTGGAGGCCTAAAATGATCACTAAATTCCTACCAAAAAATGCACGCGGAGCGTCTGCTGAATACTCGCTCGGTTTGCTCACGCAAGAAACCGACCCCCGCGAGCCCGAAATCTTGATCGGAAACAGCACGGCTTTTCTGGCTTTTCACGCTCGGTTTAACCCATTCACCGATCCATATTCGTCTGCGGTAATAAGTCTGCGTGAAAAAATCGAAGATCCTATGGCCAAGACGTTGGCTTCTTCATTCGTCGACAATGTCCTCCCGGGATCCAAACCCGGCCAGTTTGCTGTTCTAGCGGTTCGTCACAAAGAGCGATCCCCCGACTTCGATCACCGCACCGCAGTGCATTTTCATTTCTCTCACACAAACCTACTACTAGCCAAAACCAAGCGCGTTCAGCCGAATTGGGCACCGACAGACAACCGCCGAAATCAGACGTGGACCGAAATCCAAAACCTGATTCACGGCCTCACAAGCCCTGCCGATCCGGTAACGCAATGGCGAATCGGAATCAAGACCTGGCCCAACACCCCGGACGCCCGAGCGACCATTGGAACACTAACTGACGAACTGCTTGGCGCGGTTCAGCGAGGAGCCGACGGCGACGAAATATCCTCAATGATCAAGCGTCGCCCAGCCAAGGAGATCTCTACCAAAACATACAAAGATGGAGTGATTGTCTGTAAATTCGCCCTCGAGGGAGTTCGGTCGGAAATACGGTTGATGCCTCCCGCCTTTTCGCGGGTAAAGGAGTTCTCCCGGATCAAGGATCTGGTCAATCCCCGCACCGGGCTCCTACGCACTACCGAGCAACTGAGGACACTTTGGGACAGCTACGAAAATGACTACATGGCAGCGGCCAAACGCTTCCACAAAAAACACGATACGAGTTTAACAATCGCCAGAGTTAACCTTGATCGGACCCGGTCTGAGGTCGAAGAAATCATTCGAGTTGGGCTGCCAGCCCCCTTGATGCCGCAGCTAATTCATTCCGAAAAAGCCCCAGATGAAAGCAGTTGGGGGATGCATCTTATCAGCCCACCCAAGGTGCCAGATGCGTTATCGCCAAGCACGTCCCATCAACCCCAGGCCGAACAATACTCAGAGTCCAGCATGACGATCCCAACCCTGAGTCCTCCGAACTACCCTACCAATAATGAGCTCACCGGAGTCCGAACCTCGAAGGGGAAGGTCGCAGTTGGTGAGAATAACATCACACACAACGAGGCCAAAAAGTTGGACGACAGGTCACCGGACGATCCAGAGCACGACGAGGTTCATTCCACCCGACTCCTTCGTGCGGGCGGCATGCGAAAACCCGACACGCAGACGAACGATCGAATCAGTAAACAAGGGCCATCACAGATCGGGTGGTGGCGAAAGGTGTGGAAAAAGATAGATTGATCAAGATCGGTCCAAGCCGCTGGGTTCACTGGAAAGTCAAGGTCCCACGTCCAACGACCATCTTCTGGCCGACGTCACGCGGTCACATCGGGGTTACGTCGACATTGGTTTCCAAACAGGGGCGAAGATCGAGATCACTTGCTCCCACATGTAGCCAGTCGTCTGGTCGTTGGTAGATATCAAACCCCCGACCAATCTTAACGCTCCAACCGCTGCTCAACCGGACTTCACGATCATGCAACGTGGAGTTCTTTTGAATATCTAACTCCACGTTGTAGAGCTTGAGGCTGTCCGCGATAGTCCATAGTTTAGCCATGGCCTCATCCTCTTCGAGCTGATTATCGAATTTCGTAATCAGCTTTATTTTCTTCGGTGGGCCCAATCGGACAGCCGTCTCGCAGAAACGAAGAAAATTGAGAATTTGATGATGGTGCCGGATGTATGCGTCCTCCACCTCGATGACCTCCGCTCCACGCAGGTAGTCACCGAAAATGGATTCGTAGGAATGCCCCGTCGCACCAAAGTGGATACGATAATGCCGTTCCTTGGGCGACGTATTTACGACCGGGCTAGTGGGGGGAGCCTCCAGGGGATCTACCTGCTCGATAAGCTTCGGTTGATCTGGAACTGGGGGATTTGAACCAGACACATGTTCGGTTTTAGGAGGTATCGAAACCGGTAATTTCCCGGGTTCGCCCAGTTTGCGACGGTCCGGGGATTGAGTTGCGACCGCATCTTTTGATTCCGCACACCAAACAGTGACTAGCTTATCATTCTTGTCATAATAGCCCAGATTGATGCTAGCAAACTCGTCGTCGGGCTTTTGTTTGTTGAGCTGTTCTTTAACTCTGCGCCGCCCCTCGATCGCGTAGGCGAGGTATTCGTTGAGTTCCCCGAGGCTGGGATCCTCACCCGGGTGCAACATCTTCACAAACGCGCACACTGTCTTCAGGACTGCCGTTTGATCTCTTTGGTCAAAGCCCGGGCCCAACTTACAAGCGGCTTTCACCTGGGCGAATCGATTGGTTTTGCGGGCTAAATGATGAAACGCTTCCGCCACGTATTCGATAATCAATCCATAGTGCCTCGTCAGATTTTCATCCTTATTCTTCGGAATCTCCCAGCCAGGGACAAAGGTATGAAAGCGATCCAGAATGGCCAGGTCGAAGACCGGATGAAGGGGTTTGAACAACGTATGGTTGGGCGAGTTAACCACGGCTTCGATGGAGTCATCGATGTTACCAATGAAAGCCATACTCGCGTTGGCTGTTACCGTGGTCGAACGAGTAAAATTCCCGTTGGCCATGTATTGTTTCATGATCTGAAACGTCTCTTTGTCTCGAACGACAATCCCCTCTCCCACTTCGTCGAAGGCCACGACGTCCCAGTATCCAATCAACCCAACCTGCCTGCGTTGATTGTTCCACCATAACGTCGCCGCCGATGTCGGCGCTCCCAACAAGGTCGCATAAGGCGAAAACTCACTGAAGGTGTAAGACTTCCCGTTTCCACGAGGTCCTAGTTCGATGAAGTTGAAATTCGATTCTACGAGGGCGGCCAAGCGAGCTAGGTAGTGAAACTTGAGCCGCGTAGTCATCCACCCCGGCTCCAAACCAAACGACCGCACCAACACATCGAGCCATTCATCTCGCGTGAACTGTTCACGCCCCCGCACGAAATCGCTGAAGTCGAACTTGGATAGCTGGATTGGCCTAAGTGCCTCCACGTAGAAGGCATAATCATCGTCCTCTACATCATTGTGCGCCACCGTAACTTCCGCCCAAATCCCTCCCTCAAAAATTCGATCGTTTTCCCCTTTGTAGAATCGCTCGTTGATTGCGATCCGCGCCGAATTGAAATTCTCCATCCGAGCCCAAGGCCGCTTCTCCTTTTCGTGGTATTTGACGTGAATCTTGTCGATGAAGGTATGCTTCCCTTTTCCCTGAACGAGCATCTGTGCCTTGTTGCTTTCATCCGCACGCACGTAGTTTTTCTGGATCGTCTCCAACACTGCGGACATGCCTTCCTTGATCTCGCGCGGATCGTCACTCGCACAGTATCGGGCAAGTAGGAATTCTAGGACAAAGGAGGGCACATTGGTGCCTTTCTTTACCTGGAGTAGGAGATCTTTTCGGACCACCTTTCCCAGGAAGACTTCGTTTAGCTTCGTATCTAGGGCGTCGTAATTCATTCGAGGTAGGCGGTTTTCAACGACATCTCAGCGAGGGTTGCATTAGTGGTAGGTTCAAGCACACGGACTTTGAAATTTCCGGAGAAGTCATCGTTCATTTTCAGTCCGACTGAAACAGCGCTTCCTGGCTTAATGCGAACACATCCCGTCGCCGGATTGACGGCCTGCCCCGTGCCGGCGACACCGATGATTTCACCCGACGAGTCTATCGCTTCGATCGCGACTTCATGTTCACTTTCTTCGGGGAAAAGTTCCGCATCGGGCCAGGAGAGATCCACCACTGGCCTTCTGGAAGTGATTTTATCGATCTTACCTTGTCGGTAACTTAAGGTCACCTGAGGCATTTTCAGATGTTGGCCGCCCCGATCAGTTGACTCCAATTTCACGGTCAAACATGGCAACACGCATTCCTGCAACGACAGGCCCTCGTGGAAGTAAATTTGACCGCGCGAATACGGCACCAACCCTCGCGGCACGGCGTAGCTTTGCACCGCTCCGGGAATGCCCACTTCTTTGGCGTCGAAGACTAGGTTGTGGCTTTCCGCTTCCCCCTTACCCAACAGACAACGCGTCTTTTGCGTGATCCACTCCCCTGGTGGCTTCGGGGCTACGTTTCCTGCCTCCTGCTCGTGGACGAGAATAAACCCGTGATCTGTGGCGATCACCGCGTAGTCGAAGCCCAACTCCCCTACTTTCACGACTCCGCGAATGATCTGCCGCACCAGTGAGGGAATGATATCGAGCACTTGGTGGGGACTCTCGTGCGCGATTGAATCGATGTCACGAGTGCGAACTACGAGAAGTTTCGTCCGCTCGTAAATCTTCGGTCGTTTCTTACGGATCAACTCCTCCAGTTCAACGTCAGCGCATTGATCCCCCATGCGCGATTGTAAGTAGGCAAACCGTGTCGCCGGCGCAGTGGCCGTTTTGCCTCCCAACGTTGTCACGAATTTTTCACCTTGGCGGATCAATTCCAATTGGGATTCCGCGTCTGGCATCAGACTCGCCATGCCGACCTCGGTGTAGCTTGGAAGCTGCGCACAGGATGGCACGATCTCTACCTTGAGTTTATCCGAGAGATTCTTTTCAACTTCGACGCCGAGCTCGTAGCGCAACGAATCGACCAAGAAATAGGCTACGCGTTTTCCCGACTCCAAAAGCGGAGCCACTTGTTTGGTAAACAACTGACGATTCCACAGCAGGTGGCCATTCGCCACGGGCCATCCATCTGCTTCAACGAGTCGCAAGAACTCCTTGTGCAAAGCATCGACCGAACGGAAGTAAGCCTGCCGGGCGGAGGCAAGCAATGCATCTAGTCCTTGATGATCCAGGTCCACCACGTTGGCCGCCTGTTCCATCTCACGATGGTATCGGTCTAGCTCGCGCCAGGTGCTCGCATATCCCTGGATAATCGCTTCTAAAGTCGGAAACTTTGGCACCGAAAGTCGACCCGCTAAGTCCAGTAGTTCGATGGCTCGTATCGCTAAAGCCCACTCAGACATTCGATCCTCACGAGTGATCCAGATAGAGCGCTGACGGCTTCGCCAGATATCCCGTGCGGCTTCGATTTTGCCATCCGCCGCAAGACTGATCGCGCGAGTAAGAAACAGCCGTTCCTCACATGCGAAGGTGTCACGCTCTCCGAGATTGATCATCTTCAGGGTCTTGTTGGCCAAATCCAATTCGCTCTCCACCTCGTCGGCGATCGTCTTGTAGGCATCTTTATAGTCGTCGTGACGTCGGAGGGCCTCGCAAACATCATAGACCAAAGTTCTGGCATCATCCCCCACGCGAGCGACCGTTTCCAGGCCGCTCGGAATTTCTCCTGCCGAATCTAAGACGAATTCACTGAAAAGAACCACTCGCCATAATTCATCCGCGATCGATCGCACAGTTTGCCCCTTGGTCTTCAGTTTGTGACCCAAGCTTCGGTGGATGAATTCGCGAGCCTCAGCTACCCAGGTGGCATCCGCTTTCAAAGCTTCTTGCTGCGCAGCAGAGGGGGAAAGAAATGCGATGATGATCTCCTTAGGCGAACCTACCCCCAACAGCGTTTTGAGTTTCGGCCAGGCCCCTCCCTGCTCCAGCGCATCAATCATTTCAAACGTCGGTTCCCCGTCTTCAAACATGCGATTGATTTCCGAAACATGATCGGAACGGGCCCGCCGGCAGATCTCCGCATACTCATCCCCGTCTCCGCTCGGAAACACCGCACCGATTTCCGCAAATACCGCGAATGGATCCTTCTGCTTCTCCTCGGGGTCCTGCGGACGCGGGATCGGCACCCAGATGATGAGTTGATGGATTTTACCACTCGCTAGCTCGGCCAGCCCGACTCCAGCCCGCTCCCTGGCTAGTATCACCGACTCCCCCGCTTCCACTACCAGACGCTTCTCGTCGTTCATACCTTGCACGATTTCACGGTAGCGACGCGTGGGATCGTAAATAACTAGGCTTCCCTGATCTTGGGCCCGGGCTCCAAATACCTGATCACGGATAAAGTCTCGAATGGTCATAAAAGAAAAGTGTTTAGGGCGTGGTTCCGGCAATTTCCGACAATACAAAGGTTCTCATCGAGCGTAACCCAGGTTTCATCAAAGAAGTGAGCCATTGACTCTTCAGGCAAATCGTCCCAGCGCTGCTTGGATCCACCACATGAAAGGACTGTCTGAATCCAAACGTTCAAAGACATCTCATGTCGTGATTCTGTCGCTTTAAGTGGCAACCTCAATTGTAAGTCGCTCAAAATCAACGGGCCTGGAAAATCATTCAATGCGCCATATGTCGTCTTTATGTCGCGATTCATGAGGGCGCCTTTCGATTGGTCCGCTCATATTGAGCGCCCCTCCCCCGTCCGTGCAGCCGCAGAAAATCGGCATCCCTGAGCGCATTTAGATCACGTTGCGCTTGGCGATCCCCGACCTTCTCGGCGAATTGCACGGCGTAGTCGCGAAGACCGATTTGATCTCCCGGCTTCATCGATTGAAGGAGTTTGATTTGCCGGTCGCCAAGTCGCGAAACCGGAGCTGCCTTCGACGCACTGCTGTAAAGTGTGAGTGTGATACCATCCCCATCCACTTTCCAAGTGGGAGCAGGCAGACTGGCAGATCGGCAATCTTCAATCATCCGTTGAGTCCCTCGGCCAATTTGCTCCATAAAACTGCGCATGAAAAGGAATTGGGCGATATCAGGATTCCGAGGAATCGACGGATGATTGCCTCGCAATTTGCTCGCCGTCCACCCATCCGGAAGAGCACCCGAATTCCAGATTTCCACCCGGTCAGGAAACACTTGAACCGTCGCACCACTGGAAAAATTACTGTAATCGCGGTGAGCGACCGCATTCACCAGTGCTTCGCGGACAGCCGATAGCGGATAAGCGGCACGGCTAAAACTCTCAATCGAATTAGGCAGGAACTGAACCGCGTTGGCGGCATTACGCTGGATGAAAGCCACTGCTCCTTCGACGACCTCTGCGACCGGCGCATTAAAATCGACTTGATCCAAATACTCATCTCCTCGCTTGTCCGACTGAAACGCATAGGCGCGAACTCTGACCTGAGGCTGACGCGAGGCCGGCTTCTTGCCCAGACAGACATCGGCCGCATTCGTTATCACTCCTCCTGTCATCATTCCCATCTCATTCAGAATTCGTTCAGGGGATTCAGGATCGCTAAAACGATAGCGCCTGTTGCCACCGGCCTTTTGAACCGTGGTATTAATTTCTTCGGAACTTAAATCTTGAATCGCCAACGTAGGAGCCCCCCGACGTTCCCATCGCAACGGTTCTGGTGCCCGTCGCTGGAACAGTGTCTGAAGATCGGCTGCACTGGCGGCGACTGTCGCGGCACCGTGCCGTAGGTAAACGCGACCATCGGTAAGAAACGGCAGGTCTCTCCCCCCTGGCACCTCGACTAGAACGACTTCTTGATCGAAAGCGTCCTCGACCGTGACCGAAAGTAAAGGCTTCGGCGTAACCACCTTACGTAGATGCCCCGCCACAAGAATGGCCACCTCGGTTGGTCTGGGAATCCCTGCGGGATTCCCGTTTCCATCAACCCCCAGCACAATACTCCCTCCACCGCTGTTAAGCAGTGCGACGACATGAGAAGTCACCATCTCCCAATCATCAGTCGAACACAACAGGACCAGTTCCTTGGATATTCCCTGTTTAATTTGGCGTTCCAATGCATTCATGCACCGCCTCCTTTTTCTTCTAAGGCCTTTTTAATTGCTTCAGGATCTCCAAACGTCTCATCCACAAACGCCTCTGCCTCTTGGTAGCGACGAAACTGGCTCACCGCGAAGAGATTGGCCTCTTCTTCGGAGCCGAATTTTTGCACCCAGTTGCCAGTTCGATCCCGATAGACCTCCACGTCCTGACGCGTGGCCAGATCATACATATCGAGCACGCGCAGGTCTTCAAACACGGCAGAACGCTTTATTTTCAGGTCCGTTCGCTTGAGTTTCGATCCGCCACAGACGTTTTCGAGGAAACTACGGGCGAAAACCACATGATCATGAGCAAGAATCCATCGTGGTTTTTTCTCCGCAATCGCCACTCGCAGTTCCTCATGCACTATCGAATCGTCCGCCGGTTTCTCCTTGCCACTGCCATATCGCGGCAAAATGACGCCCAAAAACAAGTCACATCCCTTCACCGCGCGTCGGCAGCTTTCCAAAGCGGTAAGTTGAGGATCGACGGGCATGGTGCCAGCATGCGACATCCAAACCTCGTAGCCCAGCGTCGAAAGCGTGGCGTAAATACGACTAAGCAGCTCCTCGAATCCGTAAACGGCTGAGGACACCATCAGGATCGGTTTCTTTTCAGACTTCGCCATCGTTCTATTCCCCTTCCTCAATGAGTTGCTGTTTATCATCGTCATCATGATGCTTCGCTTTCTTGGCGGCGCGTTTCTTTTTCGGCTTGGGGGGCTCGACTTTACAGAGGTGTTCGAGGTTGTGGGCGATGGCGATGGAGCGGTCGGTTTCGCAGGCTTTTTCGACGCGCTGAGGCCAGATGGTGTGGGCGAGGTGGGCCCAGTCGTAGTCACCCTTCTCCAATTTTTGCCATCCCTTCTCTTTGAGATCCTTCTGCCACTTGGGGAGGCGGAAGAGCTTGTGGAGGGGGCTGGCGGTGATGAGGACGCCGTCGTTGAGGTTGGGCTTCCAGGGGAGCTTGATGACGCGCTCGATCTCGTCGTGCAGATCCTTGAGTTCGTCGAGGAATTCGCGCAGCTCGCCGGCGCGGGTGCCGCCGCCACCGGAGGCGGTGAGGGCGTCGAGTTCGGACTGGACCTTGCGGAGCTTGGGATCGAGGAAGTCGGCGAGGCAGGTGTGCAGGGTCTGGTCGGTGAGGCGGTGGTAGTAGAGCCAGAGGGTGTAGCTGCCGGTCTTGGTGGAGAGCGGCCAGTAGATGGGGGCCTGGCGGCGGCTCTTGCTGTAGCGTTTGAGGTGGTCGGCGAAGAACTTGGCTGGCTTGGCGAAATAGTCGCGTAGCGAGTTCACGCCGAGGATCTCGCAGGCTTCCTGCTCGATGGCTTCGGCGCGGGTACCGGAGCCGGCACTGCCGGGCCAGATGACCTCGATGGCTTGGCGGACGCGGGCGACGATGTCCTCGGGGTGGTTCTCGTCGTCCACCAGGATGCCGGGCCAGGAAATGGGCAGCGGGTAATCGGCGGGCACGTCCTTGGGCTCGGCGGGCAGGCCCTCGGCGTTCTGGAGCATGCCGGGCGGGCAGACGGGCAGCGGGTCGAAGGGATCGGGCAACTCGGGCGGCTGCCGCTCGCCGGTGGCGTAGCGGATGTCCCAGCGGCCGAAGGCGGTGCCGAGTAGCTGGGAAACTAACGCCTCAAATATCACTTTCGAACTATAATCCCCCAGAGACACAAGGGCGTCGGCAAAATGATCCTCAACTTCTGCTGAGACTATATCATTGCAAAGAACACCTATCGATTGGTGCGAATTGAGTGCCTCGCTCCTGGCGTCAAGAATGATGGCGTTAACGGAATCAGTCGTGTAGCAGTTCACGCTAATTGGACGCGAAAATATGGGAGACTCCTCATTGAACGAATCGATCTTCTGAAGACATTTGGCCGCAATCTCGGAGAGATTTGCTATTGATTCCTTGTGAGTAATCACTCCACTTGGAACTGGAATTGAGGAGACGTATACGACTTGCCACGATCGATCGTCCGTAAACAACTCCAAAAACGAAGCCGCCTCCTGGCTATTCAGATAGCCCATCAAGAATAGCAGTTCTTTCTTGTTCTGGCTGTAAATAGAACAGCCGTGCATATCGTAAATGAAACCTGATGGAAGTGGTCGGACACAGAAGTATTTACTGACTAATGGGAAGCTCAGCCCGAACTTGAAAAAGGTGTCTTCATTTTTGATGGTTCTGGATGCAGACCCGTATTTAGCGGCTGCAAGTCGCTTCATTTCATTGCCGTCATTCTTCCAAGAAGCCCGAAGATGATTTGAAAAATAGTATTTCAATACCTCTCCGCCTTTATTGTAAAATGGCCATTCCGTGTGAGAATAGGGGCGGGTTTCCCAAAACAGCCTCAGAAAGCGTTCGTTGTCACCAGTGGCGATGCCTTGCTTAATTCCGCAATGATCGGATAGGGATTCTGAATTGCTAAGCGAATCTAATTGTCCCTCAGCGATCCAGTAAGCAAATGGAGATCCAGGAATTGTCGAAAGCTTCTCAACTTTATGCAAGTAGACATCCTCGTCAGGATTTAACACTTTAGAGAGAAGCTTTTTGTCATGGCAATCAGGCTTATAGTTCCTGAGATTGATGAAATGGGATTCCGTGACTCCGGCGCATTTCCGTATGGTATACGCGGCAACTTGAACTGCGGCGTTATCTAGGACTCCGTATCCTAGATCAGCCATTACTCCAAGCCTACTCTGGCCAGAGGCACAGCATTCGATCCGCCACTCCCTTGAGCGATACAAAAGCAATCCAATACGGGATGTTAGCGCTCCGACATATCCAGATGAGGTAAGTGCTTCGATGCATCTGCTAATAAAACAAGCGTAGATGTCGAATTTTGCCGAACCAAAACACGAGGTTAGGTAAGGCTTAGATTGTGCAGAGAAATCCCCAAACGGCGGATTCATGACCACGGCGTCGTAGCGTTTGCGGCAGAGGTCAATGAAGGCGAAGCCGCGGGCGGCATCGTCAGCGAAGAGGCGGCGCTGGTAGGAATCGGCGTCGGCCTGCTCGGCGTAGGCGCGGAGGGCGTCGATGACCTGTTGCTCGGCGGTTTGGAAGAACTCCTCCTGGGAGCCGTCCTTGCGGGTGAGGAGGTCGTCCTGCTGCTTGAGCCAGTCCTTGCGGGCGGAGTCGATGGCGGTGCGGATTTCCTCCTCGATCTTGAGGAGGGAGCCGGCCTCCCCGGCAAGCTGCATTTTGTCGAAGACGGTTCTGACGAGGTCGCCGAGCCGGGGTGGGTCGAGCGCGGCGATGAAGCTTTCGAGCATCTCGGGGCTGCCGGGCATGGGCTCGGCGCAGACGATGTTGGAGCGGCGGACGCGGGGGCGGTTCGCGGGTTTGACGCCGCGGGCCTGCCAGGCGCGTTGGGCGCGGAGCCAGAGGGAGAGCCCGGCGATCTGGACGGCGCGGGGGTCGATGTCTATCCCATGCACGTTGTTTTCGATGATCAGTCTTGGCACGTCGCGCATGTAATCCTCTTTCGACGCGTAGAGGTCGTTCAGCGGTGCATGGGAGTTTTCAGTTTTCAGTTTGAAGTTTTCAGGAGAAGAACTGGTGGCGAGATCCCAAAACTCCTCGTAGATGGTCTCGAAGAGGTCGAAGGCGTAGAGGCCGAAGTGCATGGACCCGCAGGCGGGGTCGAGGAGACGGATCTCGCGGGGATCCTTGAGCGGGCGATGCGGAATGAAAACCGGCTGTTTGAGCAATTCCTCCTGGGAAAGACCTTCTTCGCGGGAGCGCAGCGCCCGGCGGCGGACTTCGTTGCAGGCATTCACAAACCAGGGTTCGCCGTAGATTGTGCCGTCCCCACCCTGTCGGTCCTTTCGACATTCCAAAAAAAGCGCGTCTAGAATCTCTATAGTGCTGATACCTGAAAAGCCCGAGGAGAGCGAAGCTTGCTTTCTGAAGTCGTCCATCCAGGCGAAGGTGTCCTCGCTCATCGGGTGGCGAGCGTAGCCGTCAACCGTGTGAGCGAGGGCGATCATCCTCTCGACCGATTCCGCTGAGGCATCGAATTCAGGAAAAGCCTGGTTGTCGCCTGTCTGGAGCACCTGCGCCGCGTCGGCAGTTGAGTGGTCAGGGTGCTCCCCGTGTGACTGGGCCTGTTGACTGAAGAACACCTCGTCTGGCCGGCGAACGAGATAGCGGCATTGATCTTTTAAGGAGGTGGCACCGCCACACATTTCATACCAGATGCGGCCGAGGGTGTTGTCGGTGAGGAACTCGACGACGTAGCGGGGGGTGAAGAACTGGTTGCGGACGGCGAGTTCGCGGGAGTTGCGCGGGGCGGCGGACTCCTTGCGCATCTTTTTGCGCTCCTCGGGGTCGTTGTAATACTGGTAGATCCAGCCGATGGTCTCGTCCTCGGCCCAGAGGGGTTCCAGCTGTATTTCCTCTTTTTTCGGCTGTTGGTCGTTAACGAGGTCGAGCAGAGCTAGGAGGGCGGGCTCGCGAGGGAAGAGCAGGGCCTGGGGCGAGCGGCGATCGAAGAGGATGCCGAGGTCGATGGCCAGCTCGTCGAAGAGGCAGAAGAGAAAGCGGCGATAGCGGTGGTAGGTGTCGCCCAGGGCGGAGCCGGCGACGGTCTCGAAGACCTTGAAGCCGCGCGACTGGTAGCCCTGGCCGACGGATTCGACGATGAGGCCGCGCTTTTCCGCCATGCGGATGGCGGCGAGGCGGTTGAGGATGGTGAAGGCCTGCTCGCGGGCGAGGCGGGCGACGGCGGCGCGGGTGCCGTCCTTGTCGTCGGGGTGGGTTTTTTCCAGGTAGTCGATGCGCTCGCGCAGCAGTGCGGCGGTGGCGAGCCCGGCGTCGTCGAGGTGGCCGAGCTTGTCGAGCGGGGCGATCTCACCCTTGGTGGAGATGCCGTATAGGCTCTGGAACTGCTCAGTGAATTCGTCGGCAATGACGCCCCGGGCGTCGGAGACGAACTTGGCGAGGCGGTTGCGGGTTGGTTTGTCGAAGGCCATGGGATCTTAGGATTGGGTCTTCGAGTTTAAGTCGCCTGCGGGCGGAGAAACGAAGCGGCAATTGATCCGCACCTTTACTCCCGTTTGAATGGTATCGAGGTAAGCCGATAGCTGAGCGATCAATGTCTCGATTTCTTTGGCATTATTTAGACTCGAAGGCAGCAGTAGGGTCTTTTCGGAGACTTCAGCACCGCCACCGGCAGGCGGCTCTCCCGCCGGATTGAGAGTCCCTTGGGCATCGCGGTCAGCGCGGTGCTTTTTCGCGCGGTCTTCCATCGAAGCACCAAGGCTGCGGAGCTGATGATTAAGTGAATATTCGTGACTGAGGAGGGCCCTAAGTCCAGCCACGTCGGAGCCCTCCTGCTTAGCCAAGGCATCGACCTCTCGGGTGAGCCAATCCCGATCATCGTTATCAAGATCGGCCCAATCGGGTGAATGGGTCCACTTGGCAAGTGTCTCTGAGCGTAGTAGGTTGTGCTGTTCGGTGATAGCCGTCACCGTGGTGGCGATCATTTGGTCCAGAGTGCTGCTTTGGGTGCCGAGGGCCGCGCTTTCTTCAAAAAAGGATTTTCGGGCTAATAGGTCATCAATCAGTTCCAGGGGTTCTTCTGCGTCTTCCCGAAGTTTGCCCGGAAGACTCGTTCCAGGGAGCGCGTCTATTTCACTACGCAATTTGCGCAGGTGTAAGAGTTGCGACCGCAATCCCTGATCAAGCGCCCTCGTCAGACTGCGTGCCCACAATAAATCTGCGTGTAGCGGACTCTCCACCCCACCCAACCGCTTCACGGCATCAGAACCGTCGCCACTTACGATCTCGGTCAGATCTTGCACGAGCTCTTCGGCCCGAGTCGCACAAGATTCGGGCAAGCCCAAGCTGTTCAATTCCAGGGCAAGCGGACCAAATGTCGCCTGGTAAGCCGGAAAGTGCTTCTTCGCTGCGGCCGCGACTTCGTCTTCCAACGGCATCACATTGTCACCCGACAAGTCACGCAGCCGGTCCGCCGCTCGAATCATTGCATCGGGATCAGGCTTCTCATCCCGTAGCGCTACGCCAACTGCGCCAAAGGCTCGATTGGACGCAAATGATGCGAGGGACTCATCACTCTTAACGTTATGATCTTGTCCCGCGACTCGCAGCTTCACGAGGCCGCCTAAAAATGCCGCCGCGAGCAAGTAACGAGTCGTATCTTTCGACCAGCCAAACGGAGGCGCCGAAAAATGATCGAGCAGGCGACGCCCCTCCATTTGGCCATATTGCCCCAAGCAGTCAGCAATCGATACGATGGCTTTATGATCGAGCTTGATCTTAGATTTTCCGCCAGCCCGAGAAACGATCGAGAGTGGATCTTCTCGCGTCGTGATACGATCGAGAGGCGTGGTGAGAAATTTCTCAGCCAGGTTCCCGTCCGCTTGGTGCGGAGCTTCACTATAACGATCAAACACCTTGGCGGCAGCATCGGCCAAGAACGACTTGGACGCTTCAAGCACCGTGGTTCCCCGGCTGGAAATGGCTTCGTGGCTCCCGTGTGCGATGAACGCACCTTGATGGAGGGCATCCGCCAGCTTGCGCTCCATTTCTGCCACCGTGCGCTGCAAGCGATTCTCCACCATCCGAACAAACTCCTGGGTCTCGGAATCAGACGTCATGCGGTGCGCATCAAGAAACTTACGACATCGCACGAGCGTGACCGCCAACTGATCGGTCTCAGGAGCGCTGCGCCCGAGGAGGAAAATGCTGGATCGCTCGCGGGATGAACGTGAATCGTTTTCGCGGTCGGTGCGCGTCTCTTCATAGGCCGAAGTGGTCACGAATTCGACGTGGAATTGGATCGGCTCCTTTTCGCCTTCGAGAGAAACCGACTGGCTGCCGCCGATGACGACTTTTAGGCCAGCCGTAACTGGGCGCACCTGCGCTATGCGGGCGGAAGGCAGCGGGCTGAAAATCGACCGAAGAACACCGTTGAGCTCATTCTTTACGTCGGCGTTTCGATATTCGATGAGGTCGAATTGCTTTTGCAGCGTAACCGCGGCCTGAGTCAGGAATCTTAATCCGCCATTTTTTTCGCCCAGCGGAATCATGGTATCGGCCAGGAGGGAGGAAACCGATTTCTCAATGTCTCCTTTCAGTGACGGCGCACTCACCGACGGCTGCATCAGGGCCGCAAGATTACCTACGGTGACAGGTAAGTTTTCCAAAATCTGAAGCACCGCGATAGATTTGGCGACCTGGTGAGCGAGGCTATCGTGCGGCAATCGATCCACCACCTTTTGCACGCCCTCTACGACGTGAGGAAAGCTGCTCTGAATATCGCGACGCAGGGAGTCGTAGAACGTCACGGTGTTGGCGAGTTGCCCCACCGGAAGTTCAGCCAAAGGAGCATGCCCCTGGGCACGCTCCACGAGCACCTCTTGCACCACTTTGATGGCCGAACGCAGTCCTAACCCCCCGGTCTTCTTAGCTAGACGGCCCAAGAGCTGAAGCAAGATCTCGAAATGGGCCGGGAGGAACGGATAGAGATTGGCAAAGACGTCCTTCGTTAGGGCTGTTTCGTAAACGCCAGCATCAGACAGTTGAGTGGCCGTGCGCAATGAAGCCCCATACTGGTCAAACAGCGCGTGCAGTTCCTTTTCCCCTGCCCCTGATTTGGTGAGAAGTCGTTTGTGGCAAATCTCTTTAATGTCGCTCGCTTCAAGGTGAATTTGAATCGGGAACCGATCCTTCAATTTGTAGAGACCCGGAGAATTTAACGCGGCGCTCGGGTTGTCGTCGGTCAAGGTCTGTTGCGCGGTGGCAAAGATCCAAACCGAACCGCCTCCGATATGCTTAATGTTCTTGGCCAACCCATCCAGGTTGAGAATCAGGCTGGGTTTGGCCGAAGCGTATTGGCCGACTTCATCGATAATGAAGATAATGTTCTTCTTGCCAGATTTCTGCCGCACCAGGTCGATCATCTCCCGTGTTCGGCGATCTTCGGACTTGGTTACATTCAAAGTCAGGTCGCTGAAATCTCCAGGGTTCTTGAAGAGATTCGGGTAAAACTCGAAGGCGAGGTAGCCTGCGATCTGGTTCGCGATTAAGGGCTGATTGTGGACATCGACCCATTCATCACCGCCCAACTCTTTTTTGGCCCGCGCTTCAAAGGCCGCCTTCTTGCCGTCGGCTTCTAGCATACGCTCCAACTCGGCTACCTTAAGGTCTTCGGAATATCCCGCCCACTGGAGGACTTTGAGGTAGAGCACGGTGGAGATATCTTCCATCGACGCGCCAGCGAGTTGTTCACTCGCGAGATCCAAGAACACGATCGACGCATCATAAACGGTCGAAACCTGATTGAACATCGCCCGAGTTCCAGCCGACTTGAGTTGGTTTTGAAGCAACTTAATAAAGGAGTCGGAGCCGACCTTCATGCCTCGATCGAGAGCGAACCCCAGATACTTGGTGAACGAACTTTTACCCGAACCATAAAAGCCTGAGACCCATACGCCGACTTCGTGCCCTCCGCCACCCTGCTGAGCTTGCTGCATTTTCCCCAACAGACTCTCGAAACTCTGTTCAATATGATCAGTGGCGACGTATTCGGAAACCTCCGTGCGTAACTGCGCGTCGGATCGATTCTGATAAGTAATCACCTTCTCGATAGGGCGATTCAGAGCACGGGTGGAATCAAAGAGATCTCGGATTTGCGACATGGTAGAAATGGGTAGACGGCTCAGCCGATGTGTTCGGAACGGTAGTTTGGATCAGGGGGATAAAATTCAAGAAATCGAAGGCTGGTCTTCCCTTCACGACTTCCCGGATAAAATACGACGACAGGAGTATGCACCTCTTCCTGTATTTTCGCTTCGATGGTATTCATCCGCAGGTAAGGATGTATCGATTCGATATCGGTCAGGAGAAGAATTCCGTTTGACCGAGTCGCAGCTTCGGCGACCTTCTCGCGCACCATATTAAGCAATTCACCGCCGTCGGTCAGCGCCTTGGTCAACGTTTTGACTATATCAGCCAGCGCTGAGGGCGAGATCGCTCCCTTCGAGCTTGGTAGAAGTAACTCTTCGCCGCGCAACCAAGCATTCCTAAATCGATGATTTTGCAGAATCGAACTAATCGCATCGGCGAAAGAAAACTGCACCACCGACCATCCCTTGTTTTCGAGTTTCGCGATCCACGCCTTGGTTTCACGCTTCACCGCCAATATTTCCTCCACGGGAAATACCATGTAATAGATTGGCGCAGAGCCCGTGCTTTCCAAATGACGCCCATCAGTCACCCGCATGCAGACTTCGTCGAATTTACTTTTGAGTGAGTGCATTGAGAAAATCATTCATTGTCCGAAATTTCCAAGAAAGTTGCACGAGGTCTCCACTCGACTGCACAATAAAATAACCATCTTGCGCCAGCCGTTTTAACTGTCTGAGCACCTCAGTCGGCTCGTAGCCAAAAAGCCGCCAATCGGGGTGACGGACAATCGCATTATCACTCACACCCGCGAAATGGAGATCGTGGCATAGATAGAGTGCGACATCGGGGCGAATCGAAAACCTTTGGATCGCACGATCATTGCGTCCCCCTGGAGCCAAAAGGCCGAAATCTTCACAACAGCCCAGAAGGTAGCCGGAGACTCGCTTTACCGTCGATTCAGACCATCGAGTCACCATGCGACCGGAATCTAACGCTCGCCGCACAAAGTTCTCCGCATCGGTTCGATTCAGCGTCGAAGCCCCTGCGCTGTATTTGGGCCAATACGATTCAATGACAAAGTCACCGAGGATGCGTTGCGCACGCGACGTGTAGACAAAAAATAGTTGGATCAAAGTCTCCAGTGGAGTCCGTTGCTCTAAAAGAAACTTCAACCGAGCGGCCGCCAAGCCACCCTCCGCCAGAAAACGCGGCGCAAACATTTCCGCGACCAAATTGCGTGCGCGTCGAGCTGTGGTGCGAGCAAACAGTCCTTCGCTGATCACCAGTTCTGCAAGTCGGGCTGGGATCATTCCCGGCTCCCATACCCGCAGCAAATCCAGCGTCTCCGGAATCATACCCAAGCCTGCCTGAAACTGCGTCGTGTAGCGTGCTTCAGAAGTCATCAATCTTGGGCGGAGAAGTAGGGGTAACACTTAATCTCTTGCTGGAACGCCGACAGATAATGAGCGGCGATCTCCTGCACCGATACAACTGATAGTATCCGTTTTTGTTGTCCAATCTGCACCGGCCCCTCCGGGGCCTTGATCGATGCATCAGCAATCAGAGCCAGCGCGGAAATTGCAGATTCGGCGTTCCAGTCATTCACTTGTTCAGAGTCGTCCAGCACCAACCGCTCTTCAATGGAGTTGGGCAATCGAAACAAATGAAAGCACCCTACCCGACCCAGCGCCTCATCATGAGTGCGTTGAGCCGCTTCGATCGTGGCATTCAGTGCGGCGGCAGCAGCAGACCGGGGAAAGGTCGTGGCCATATACCGCAATCCAATTTCGTCCATAAACGAGCAGTCCCACCACCCTTGGAGCTTCTTGCTTCCAAGAAATGCCACCAATTGCCGCAGCTGACTGAACTGGGACAGAATTTCGCTTTCGGTAGTTTTTGCAGTCATGAGAAATGTGTTCAAAAATTAGAAAAATGCCTGGCGTTAAATTTGCCCATCAAGAATGCGCAATTTTTAGGGTATTCTGCGATATTCGGGTAGAATAGCTCAGATCCAGATTTGAGAAAAAATTTGTTCCATCCAACATCTTGGCGACCGCCTCAAGTTGACGACCAAAATTATCCGGTGGCCGAGAAACAGTAACTTCGGTCATTTCCCTGCCACCTTCATTAAATTCTCGCACGGTAACTCGGACCTCAGGATGGCACTCAAGTCGAGTAAACACCCATGCTTGAGTCGCCGGTTGCAAATCAAGAAACGGATTCCTTTCGGTCGCATCATTAGATTGAATTCCACCTTCATTTTCGACCCCTGATCCACGGGTGTAAATTAGCCCATCTCGGCTCAATTCTCGCAGAAGGGGTTTAGGTATTTTTTCACCATCACCGACCCCATTTCGACTGAGAATTTCCTTCGCTTCAGCGGAGACCTGGTAGGTAATGTGAATCAATCGCCCCTCTTTAGAAAACGAGTGTTTGATGTAATACTCGTCCCGATCGACGTAACGATGAAAAGAGGCCATATTTGGATTAAGGTATTTTGTGCGGATTAAGATTACGTTCGGGCAAACGCGCCAAAAGTGGACTCGTTCAATACCATGTTCGCCCGGCAGGTAGGCTGCCAAGACATGATTGAATTGGACGCAATTTAACTGCATTCTCATCTGATTGGAGGCGAACATTTTATTGAGGAACGCCATGTTTTCTTCCGCTCTAACCCATTCTTCAAATTCCATCTAGGGTGTTCTCCTTATTCCGGTCCGGATTCCAAACTACGCCCGATACTCGCTAGTGAATTTTGCAAGACCGTGGACTATGTTTTTGGCGATTCAGATTACTGGTATCTCCACGTTGAATTATGACTCGATGCGCGCAGCCTCGATCTTCGTGCCTTTACAGCGACGAAGACTGAAATCTGAAGCCTCAATGGAGGCCCAAGATTCGGGAGGATAGTAAATATCCAAACCACGACCGATATTCACACGCCATCCATTACTGAATCGGACTTCGCGATCGTGCCCTCGATACTCATAGTTGAAGGTGAATTCAACGTCACGAGCTTTAAGATCTCTACGGAGAGTTTCGAGACGCGCCCGAATGTCATCGACGTCTTCGCCAAAATCGCTGGCGGTTCGCAACGTTATCTTACTCACGGTGCGGAAGCGGAGTGCCAACGCACAAAATCGGGCAAAATTATCGAACTGATAGGGTTTTCTTATGTAGGGATCCTCAATCACGATTTGCTCTGCGGTGTTGATGTAAGGGCAAAAAATACTTTCGTAAGTGTGGCCACTTGAGCGGTCTTCAATTTCATATCGAGTTGGAAGCAATGATGGAGGAATTCGTGCGCTTTCCCCGTTGCCGATAGATACTACATTGATCGCTGAAGTGTTGACGGCCGTTGATTCAGGCCGAGCGGCAAAATTTGAAACGAGACCGTGCATCTCTTGCAGGTAGGTGAGAACGCGCTGTTTTTCCTCGGAACTCTGAATAGCGAGGCTGGACTCGATGGCATGAATGCGCTGCTCAATCACGTTTAGGCTCTCAGCACGGATACGAGGTGCCAGGGACTGAGCATGTTTGATAATCGCCTCAGCGAACTCCTGGGTTCGCACATTAAGGTGTTCACGCAAAGCATCAGCAAGTAGAGATTTCACGGTGTCATAGAACTTTCGCACCTGGTCTGTCTGCCGAATTGTAGTCCCCCCCCCTAGAACCACCGCGACATCGCTTTTTACAACTTCGAGCCGAGTGAGCACTTCTTCGGTGACGAAATTGTCCAAGTGCTGGAGCACGCTGTCACGTGCGGCCTCAGACATGTTATCGAATTCCTTTTCTAGTTTCTCAAACAATGGGCGCTGCTTTTCCGCCAGAGATAACGCGTCAAGACCGGAAATATGATGCTCCGCCTCCAAATCCCGAATTTTCATCTGAAGGGAATCGATACGGGCACTGAACAATTTTACGAAGCTGGAGAACTGATCGCGTAGATCCGTCAGATTGGAAACGACACGAGGGAATATACGGTCGGCGATACGCCCCTGGAGATCTCTTAGGTAGCCCCAGTTGCCATACCGACGCGACCTCCAATGCGTGCCCACATCGTCAAGCTCGTTTGAAGCGATGACCTCGCGCGCAGCATAGCAGATGGTGTCCAGCTTGAGTGGGAGGATTTTGTGGAAGGCGGCTTGCTGCTGCTCAAGCTGTTCAACCAGAGAGCCGGCTTCATCCTCGAAAACCTCTAATTGAGAAGAGAGGCCTGACTTGATTGACTCAATCTCAGCCTTAACGCGCTGCGGATCATAATCCTTCTCGATTGCTGAGATTCGGTCAGAAAACCGAGCTCGAATCGAACTTAGAGCCAATTCCAAACGGTCAACAAGAGTTTTACGGGAATCGGCAAATCGCCGGCTCGTCGACAAAACATTATAGAGTCCTTCGCGGACAGCGTCGATGCCTCCTTCAAGGGCTTTACCGTCATCATGTAGTTTTGTCGAGATAAGGTGAACACCAATACTATCGAGCTGTTCGATGAAGTAGTAACCATCCGCATCCTTTGTGTCGTTAGAAGTTAAGAGCTCATCGAGAGTCTGGCGAACCTCGCCCCGAACGCGTGAGACCTGGGCGGCGCGAAAATCCGCAAAAGTAGGGGGCGACTCGTCTCGCTCATCGGCATCTCGCAATGTGTCGGCGTAGGTGTGGTCAGCCTTGGTCACTATGAGTTGCAGGTGGCGAAGTTGCTGCTGCCGGAGTTGGCGGATGATAAACTCCTTGTCCGTTTGGCCATAAGCGGCACCGCTAGTGGTGAGATAAAGAATGGCATCGACCTCGCGAACCAACTCCTCCGTGAGTTGCACACGAAAACGTTCTGTATCGTCGAGACCAGGAGTGTCGATGAGTTCGATATGGTCACGCAGAAGCGGAATGGGGGCGTGAATCGTTAATTTTTTTACGAGATAGTGAAGTGGCTCCTTACTTGACGTAAATTGACGGAGCTCTTTTCGGAATGCTTGTTTATCCTCCTTGGTCTTCCAGTTTGGAGCACGGACCGTATGAATAAGGCCGCCGGGCTTGATCCATTGTGCAGCAAGAGAATCGAGATCAACGGGTGTGCGCGGGATTACTTTCCCGTCCTTGTCCTTGTTGGCCGGACGAGCGTTGAAACCGGTAAATCCAGCGAATCGCTTGGCTTCGGAATCTTTGGGATTGTCAGCAAAAGAGGCCTTCAGATCCAACCATTCCTCGGCCGTGACAAATTCTATTTCAGCGTATGTATTTTCGCTAAATCGAAAAACTGAGATTGCTGCGGTCTCAGGGTTGGCATCAACCGCAGCGAGGTTTTTTTCCTGAGTCAGTTTGTTGATAAAGGACGACTTTCCGACTTTGAATCGTCCCACCACCGCGACGCGGTAAGAAGATGGAATTCGTGCATCCTCCAACGCCTTGTTCAGTGTGGCAACTTGTTCGTCCAGGTAGCTTCGATAAGACGGAAGCTCAATTTGGCGGGCGGCGGTTAGTTTGTCGCGGAGCAGAAGTAGGCGGTCGCGGGCTTCATGTAGTTCGTGGACTAGGAGGACACTCATAAATAATAATCTTGGGTTGAAATATGTCGAAGAGCTGGACCCTAGCCGAAAAAATAAGGTATTGAAGTTTTGTTTATGTTATGAACATAACGTTTGTGTTATGTCTACGACTGATCGGGAGCTTTTGAATTGGGCACAAAAAGATCAAAGGCCTGGCGTTACACTCGGCCAACTGGTCACCCTCCTTGAACTTTCTGAGAAAGAAAGCGTAGCGGCCATGGCATCCGGGTCCGAGAGCGATGCCGTGAACTACAGGCAAAAGCTGGATCGCCTTGAAAAGGCTCTCCGAATCGGCCGACTCACTAAACGAGTTGGCAAGGTTACCCTGGTTAGCGAGTTGGGGCGGCGAGTTGCCGGTGAAGTTAGGCTAATGTTGCTAGAATTCGCAAAAGGATCCGGCCGGGGAGAAAAAGCAGATATTTGGATATTCGGGGCAGGTGATACCTGGCTACAAAGCGTAGTGATCCCAACTTTGGCTCGATGGCCAAAAGTAAAGGATGCGGCACGCTGGCAGGTAGCGAATTTGAGGAATCACAGTATCTGTGAAGCACTAATCGAGGGTCGAATCCATTTCGGCCTCTTGCGGACTGCTGATATGCCAACAGGTCATGCTCTGCATGTGTTAAAAACTTACCCTGGTGCCGGCTACACGCTTGTCATTTCAGGGGCTGGAAAGATGCTTGAGAATCCGGCAAAAGCGCTGGAATGGATCACTGAAAAGAACCACCCGCTTATTCAGCAAGGAACCACATGGCACGTAATCTCCACAGCGCTCTCAGAAGTTGGTCTAAGCGAATCTCTAAAAAGTAAAGAACCTGATGTCATTTGCGAAACCCATCCCCAGGCGGTGAACAGTGTGGTAAATGGACGCGGCTGGGCCGTCGTCCCCACAGTGGTCGCTCGACATGCAACGGGAATCGATGTCCAGAGTATTGAGGTTTCGCGGAGCAAGCCAACTGATGAAATTTCCTTTGTCACGAACCTCCGTGTTTTGGAAAAATTGAACGGCGCAACGTCCGCCGCAGACGCGTTAAAGCATGAGTTGGGACTCACAATTTCTGGAGCCAAAAAATAGGAATTTGGTCCTTTGTATCCCGAAAACTCACGCCCGATCAGTTTTCATTCGATTTAATCAAACATTAATCGGTAATTCTCACCCACCCGTATGGCCAATTTTCATCAAGGCAGGGAGTATTTAGATGATCGTATCTTCATCGTTGAGTTGCGGAGAACTGTGGAAGGTTCATCCGACTCGGTGCCTTGGGTCGTGACAACGAGACGCAATGTTCGGGGCAGACCATACACGCGAGCTGATGATTTCGCTACTTGGGATTCGGCCTTAGCTTTCATCCGCAAAATACTCCCCGAAACTCCACACATCCAGTTCGAGGGAAAGCCAAACCCTAATACGAAAACCTACGACGAATATTCGGCGTGGCTCGATACTGAGGGACTCCCTCACCCGTTCATCCATCCCGACGATTGATGATTGCACTGATCAGTTCCCGTGGAGCATCTCCTCATTACTCATTACTCAGTCGATTTGGGAATCAAAAGTGACCGCTTCCTCTTTCACCTAGCACTCACTCGGCCTGGTCGGCACGCACCAATTCGTCTACTGAATGATCTACCTTTTTTTACACTAGCCGCCTTTCTGCATCTCCCCCAGGATTCCAATGTAACCTCTTCAGTCAAAACGAATGAAAGCCATCGCAATGGGTTCACTGCCCAACCAAATCGAGGCTCTTTGGTATGTATGCCGCCTTTTAGGCGTCTCGGAAAAAGATCTGGGTTCAGTTAACCGCCAGACAATTTTCCGTGCAACGCATGATCAACCGATTTCAGCCGTCAAGAGGGATACCCTCCACAGAGCAATGGAGTCCGCCATTTTTGAAAAACTACGTCGACACGGAGTAGCACCGCCGGGAATTGCAACGGCAGTATTGGACGAAATTGTAGTGTATTGTTTAGGACAATACGAGCTGCTGTCGCCACATCTTCATGCAGGAAATGACGCTACCGAGCACACCTACTGGGTTCTTCTCCGAGAAGTATGGGCACCAACAATTCATCAGGTTTTCCGGCACCGGTCGGGCGTTGGGCTTGGGAACGAGTTTCGTCTGCCCGGGAATTGGTATATCCCACAATGCATCGACGGGAAATTTACGTCACCCGTTTCTAAACTACTTGATCGGTGGTTGCGCACCACTGGCCTCAGGACCGCCTATGGGTTAACCAAATCTGCCATCAAATTCCTGACGGAAGAAGAGGCGAAAGCATGGGAGGCGGAGAAGAAGAAGCTAGGGCGCTGGTTAACGGGGAAAAACACTCCAACGCTGCCGGATCTCTACGCGATAATCAAGGGGCATTCGGATCAAGCGGAGTGGCTGGATAGTGCAGACTCGTGGCGTGCCAGATTCTTTTTGGCCCACGCGCTTACCAAAGCCTGCAATGACGCCGATGCTGCGCTGGGCCGGAAATTCCGCAAACCTCTGGATGAGATCGGCAAGGTGCTTTCGGAATTGGAAAAAGAACCAATTTACCAAGACCGCGGAAATATTCTCAGTGATCCGCAGACCTTCTTCGCCGTCCGGCTATGGATCAAACACCTCAAGGCTTCTGGAGAATTTGCATCGATAGTGGAGGGCCTCCCAGATCGCTTGCTTCTGAGTTTCCCACCGGAGATATCTGAAGAAGAAATCGAACGGGCGCGACAGAAGGCCGAATGGCAAATAAATCCGGTGAACCATATCGCGGCCCACCTTTATGACGTGGCTGGGTGTGATCCAGACACCGTTGATGAATTCAAAGACGCGGAACAAATTCGCCACTATTTGATGGGGTTCGCCTCAAATGAACTGAGGCGCTTATTGGGCATTGAGATGAAAACCGCTAGGGAACGGCCAGTTCCCCAGCGGACACTCAAGCCGATTAGACGAAATCAGTCATCATCTTGATCGTCAGGACACTCCTCCCCCCTACTCCCCCAGAACTCATCGTTATTTGGATTGAGTTGGTTGGCATGGTTGTCGAGGTCTGCTTGGCTCTGTTCGTTGGAATCTTCATTCATGGTGAATAACGTTTTGTTGATTGTTTCCCGATCCGTCGTGGATCGAGTTGTCAGACTTTAACATCCTGAAATAGGGACATAGCCGTCACATGAATCCCTCGGCATCATGGAGCTCACCAAACTAACCCGTAGTAGGCGTCCAACCCGCCCCCCCCCTTGCCGGACAGCGACCGTCATGAAACCGGCACTAATTTTTTCATGATGCCTCAATCGCAATCGTTGCGAATCCTTTGCGGCGGTCAGTTCAACGTCGATAAACGGTGGCAACCGAGCGCTCAAGTCCGCGCCGGGCAGGTTCAGGCAGGCGATCGTGCATGATGGCTAGTGGGTCAATGCACCCGAGACGCAGAGTTGGAGCTGAACTTGATACCCTCAATCTCAATCGTAATGAGTTGCACGGCTGAAAACACCAAAATGGGGCAACGAATTCATCGCTCCTGCCTTAAGCTATGATCAACTTGAAGGTAGGGCGCGATTGCGCAACCGCTATGGTGAGGTGGTCCGGCCGGACACGGAGCCAAAACGCAAAGCATCTATTAGATAAATACTAGGCAGATACTACTCCCGTGAAACGCTCCACTTGAAAACGTAAACCATAGAGAATCTGAGAGATCAAAAAGTCAGGGACGGCTATTCAGCCGATAAAATCGGTGAGGCCTAGGACAACATGGTATATAATGAGAACCATATCCATGATAGGGGGTGCGGGAAAGAGGAATTCGCGTGGATCAAGTGGAATTGTCCGGGTTGGGTTTGGTCGAAAGGGAACTGAATGGGCCAACCCGCGGTCCCGGCCATGCACGAGACTAGCCGACACGGGGCCCGACTGCCCAAAGTTCCTATTCCGGCCCACTAAGCGCCATGGATTTTTGACAACCATATCTGGGGGCTGTGGGTTTGGGGAATGGGTTGTGAGGTTATGCTCAGTGATGGAGCCAATGCCCACGGGATCGCCGTGAAATCTCGGAGGATTACCACCAGGCCCGAAGGCCACCCTCCAAAACCCGAGGCCAATAAGCCGAAATCAAATTCGAGCAGAAGCACAAAAGCTGAAGAGGACAATGTGTTGTTACCTAGATTCATCATGTTGATTCCAATTATTCGATCCCACTCCACTTCAACCGCCGCTATCCGATCTACGGTGCCGGAAATATTCGTTAACGGCTGTGAAGGTAGCAACAAATCAGCCCTTCGGCCATTAGGGGCGGCCAATGGCAAATCACATCAAGCTGAGTCCAAGGAAACGATGATGATCTTAATACCCGACATCGACTTGAGCAAATTGCGAATTATCGCGGGAGTCTCTCGAACCGTAGCCGCGGGACAAATCGAACGAATGCGCTTAATTTTTGGTATACTAATCCGCTTCTACGCAAGCTATCGGAAGGATAAGGAATATTGTCATTTGAATGCGAAGAAATTGGGCAAACTAATCAACACGCGCAATGTCCGGCCATTGCTCAATGCCCTGCGAGCAGCAGGCTTCATTCATTGCGACAGTCAGTATATCGTGCAAAAGAAATCTAGGGGATTTCGACTAACGAAAGCTACACTTCGGCATGGACTGAAATTTGTAGAACTCTCCCCCTCTCTATCTCGGCGCGTGACAATGTATGCCCCAGGGCATCACGACCTCGACCTTCCGCCAGACAGGCTCGAGCATCAACTGATCTGGAACTCGTTGCACGAGCTTACGGTCGTCGACCAAACCTGGGATTTGCTGCTCGACGGGAAATTTCGTTTAAGCGCCTCTGATCTACAGCGAGCTTGGTGTCTTCGTGTGATCGAAGCAGGGCAACCTCGAATCGCGGTCAGCGGAAAAACCGGGCGGCTCTTTTCGACGTTCACATCGTTGGCGTCTGATATGCGTCAATTTTTGAGAATTAGGGGACAACACTGCGCTGAAGTCGACGTTGGAGCATGCCAGCCACTTCTTTTATCCACTCTATACCCGGTCGAATCGGCCGAAAAAAAGCACTACTTGGATCTTGTCACTTCGGATCAATTTTACGAAACGATGCGGGCCGACTGCCTACAAAACTTCAAGACCCGCGCCTCGTTTAAGACATCATTCATGGTCGAGGTCTTGTTCGGAAACAGAGAACATAGAGGAACCGTATGGAAGGCATTTTCTCACCGGTTTCCGCAGCTTGCCCGGTTGCGGAAAAACTTCGGGAGCAACAGAGAATTGGCGCTTCATCTGCAAAAGATGGAGGCCTCAATCGTGATTGAAAAAATCATTCCTCGGCTATTCACGGAACTAAATGGCCGACCGGCCCTAACCCTCCACGATGCCATCTTTTGCATCGAAATGGATGCCGGCATTGTAAAAGCGGTAATGAAGGAGGAGTTCGAGCAAGTCATCGGGATCACCCCGGTTGTAAAAATAAAGTATCTTCGCAACGGCAGCCCATGATGGTCCCGACAGCAGCGATGTTAGGCGGGGCGCGACTGGCTTCGCCCCCCCCGGCACGGTCGTCGACTGAGGCTTCCGCTTAGCTATCGTCGAACGACGCTGAATACGTCAAATATCTGAATCTGAGCCCCCCCTAAAACTCAGCTCCGCGAGCCTATTGTTATTTTTTGGGGTGAACTCAAAATCCCAAAATAATCCCAAGAATCCCATTCCTCGCAAACTCCGCCGTCATCGTGGCGATACAAGTCCGAATCATCCGGGAAAAATATTTTATGGCTACGCGGATTTTCGCCGAAAATTTCGCGAAGTATGGCTCAATCATGATGCCGCTGAAAGACAAAGACTGCTTTGCAAACAATACCATGATGCACTGCGCGGCACGCTAGATGGCGAAGCCTCAACACGCGTTTACTCTGCCCGCCATCGGTCAAAAAAAAAGGGCTGAAATGCACACTGACAATCGAGAATATCAAATTATTGATCGCGAAAACGGGCGGTATATGTCCAGTTTTTCTGGAGCAATTTCGTCGGGGCGGCGGAGGCTTAAGTCTTTCACTTGATCGCATATTTAACTCAGTCTACGCCGATGATTCGGTGCGAATCATTTGCCACAGAGCAAACTCCGCCAAAGGGACTAAAACCTCTGAGGCTGAGTTAAGATCGGTAAGACGGTCACAACTAGACCACGTTGATCGGGAACTCCTTATCGACTATGTCGCCGCGAATCAGCGCTTCCGCAAACAGGGTCCCAGAACCCGTGCTAACCCGTAGTCCCTACTTGTTGCGCCCGAGCGATTTCCGCTGAGTGAACGTGCCAGCCTGGAAACTTGGGGAAGGAGATCACCCACCCTGTTTCAAAGAAACCCCAACTTAGTGTTATTACCTCTCAGGGCAATTGCCCTGCACGTTCCAATGATTAGCTCAAAGCAAAAAAAATATGCCCCCTAAAAAATCCATGATGGTTAAGATCTATGATTTTAACACCAAAACAACGACGCAGATTCCAGCTTCGGAATTAGCACCAGGAATGATTCGAGCCATCATGGACGGAATCGACGAACCGGTCGGCGGGCTGCCAAATCAAGTGCAACAGTAGCTGGGTTGATAATTTAGGGATGGGATTAAACAAAAGGTTAGAGAGGGGTGCTGGGGAGAGAGCTTAGCTCTTTCCCCGCTCAGATTGCCGCCGGAGGCGGCCACGGTGGATCGGATCAGGAGGATTTGAGCAGTTGGTCGAGGAAGGTGATCGGTGCTTGTCCATCGGTGACGTGCAT
>Ga0209390_10001969_pt1 | contig 37572 bp, 32 predicted proteins | sample BON01_FD_187212 | JGI IMG/M metagenome (GOLD analysis project Ga0209390, IMG submission 187212) | Freshwater microbial communities from Lake Bonney liftoff mats and glacier meltwater in Antarctica - BON-01 (SPAdes) (version 2) | ecosystem: Environmental > Aquatic > Freshwater > Ice > Glacier...
CCGACTGCCGGCCAAGTCGGCCGAGCACTGGCCGATAGTTGTTTGATAGTTGACGCGCTGTCATTGAGAAAACATTGCGGCGGAGAGTGGGTGTTGCGATGAATTCCAACAAATAACGCACTCAAGGCTTTCGCGCCAGACCCAGCGGTCAACTGTCAGGCCAAACGTATACAATATCCGGGCTAAGTCGGTCGATGGCTGAATACTGGAAAGTCGCTCTTCGAAATGGAACTCGAAGCAATCCAAGCAAAAAGATCGCCGCCAATCTGAGCCGAGTCGGCCTGACGACCGTTTCCTACACTCATACGGGCTTCACGACCCCCGTAAAACCCTCGCGTACGTAAAGTGGGCGGCTACCATCAAAACCATTTGGCAGAGCGGGTGGATTCGTTTTTCGGTTCAGTTACGCCTTGGCCCCAGCGACGATGTTTTCCACGACGCGCCGATTGGCGTCACCCCGACCCAACTTCCAGATGTACCCATCGACAATGAAATGATGGATGTTGATTGCGGCGATCACCAGCAGGACACTTTCCGCCGCGCCGAATCCCAGCATTTGATAACCGTACGGAAGACAATTGAACAGCGCGTAGCCGAGACAAAGGCACATTCCGTAGAACCAAATCGCATGGAACACCACGCCATGATTGTTCTCAGGGCTTGCCATACGGTCGCGGACATGAAAGATCATGACGATCGCTAGGTACTGGATTCCGTGAAAGACAGTCGTCCAGATGAAACCGTCAATTAGCGGAAAAACGGCAAACCACACTCCGTTGGTCATTATCACAAGCAGGCTGATCAGCGGCATGCGGCGGCGATTGGTCAACCCTACCACGCCGAACAGCACCAATGGCAAAACCAATGCCAGGACTCCCAAGACTTCAGTGGCCAGGTTCACTCCTCCGCGCCAGTCAACCTGGCTCCACAGCAGATGTTCGGGCATGTGCCACCCGACGACATGTTTTGAAGTCGCGAGAAGCAGCACTTTGAAAAAGGGAAGAATGGCGATCCACCACAGAAATCGTTTTTGATTTTGAGTCAGGTCACAACCCGAACGGACGCAATACATGACGGCAAGACCGTATGCCTGTGCGGCGTAATGGTAGGGCGACCATGAAAGGTAAATCAGTTGTACGTACCGACCGATGACATCCGCCTCGAAAATACACAACGTCAATACGCCAAGGGTCAGTGCAGGAACCACCATCGTCAGGAATGGTAAAGCATCCCGTGCCCCAGGTTTCGTATACAGTCGGACTGTCGATGCCGCAAAATGCGCACTGTTACTGCACAGAATGAACCAAGGCAACATGCCGAAGTCGAGCATCACTCGCGGGCCGACGAATAAGTACACCGCGGGAATCACGATTAAGCTCAGGCCGCCTCCGATCAATAGATAGTCGAAGATTGGATGAACAAAAAAACGTCCGACGAATCCGCTGGAACGCGAGGTGGAACCAACAACCATTGAGCAGTTCCCCCAGCAACCTGTCAGTAGTCTTTTAACGGATATTTAAGAGCGAGTTGTGCAGGTTCTGAATCAGGACTCAGCTCAAGAGCCTTTCTGTAGGCATCGGCCGCCTCCTGGTTCCGGCCCAAAGCCAGCAAAACCGCCCCGTGCGTGATCTGCAAATGGGCTGAGTCAGCATTGAGTTTGATCGCAAGGCCGCTGTGGATCGCCGCGTCATGAAGACGACCAGTGTCGAGCAGAACAATGGCGAGTTCGCTGTGTAATTCAGAATCGGCAGGCGCATGATCAAGCAGCCCGCGAAGCCCCAGAATGATGCTGTCCGTGTCATGGGCTTCGTATGCCACCGAGAGTAACTGAAGTTGAACAAAGCCGTCGTCAAAGTTGATGGATGCGGCGGTCCGCAAGTCCGGGATGACATCAGATTGCTTCTTTGTGTCAATTAAACGTTGCAGGGAGTCAGCGTAACCAAAACCAACGGCGGGAAGTTGCCCATTACTGATCAGTGAATTAGCGATTCCACCACCAAGAAGCAGTGCAAGCAACAGATTTCCCAAGGCAAACAGTTGCGGCAAAAGATTGTTCTGTCGCCCGCGTCGAGTGATTTGATTCATCGCTGTCACAGACTTAAAACCGAACAGGGTTCGCCCTAAATCATATGGAAAAGGGCGATCCCAAACAAAAGGAAATTTCGCCGCTGACGCGGTTGAATGACTCGATCGCCGCTCAACTTTGCACGACAAGCATTCTACTCCTGTTTGCCGCCTTGCAGGTACTCGTCTTGCGACATGCCTTCCATGCCAGCCGCCTTTAAATCATCTTCAATCGGCGTTGTCGTCTTTGCTTCAGCTTCATCCGGTACATCGACGGTTGCCTGACCACAGCCGGAAAGAATAAAACAAGCAAACGCAACGAGTACACATGAAATACGAGTCATCGAAAAGTGTCTCACAATACGAGAAAACGAGTCGTTGAAAGTTAGTGGAATTACTTAAGTAGGGAGATTCCATCCCCCACTCCCATTAGAGCGACAGCTGATCACGAATTCAACTCGGTTTAAGGTATTGGCAGTGATCTCAACGTCAAGTTTGTCATGCTGGTTGGGGTTCGAACCGGCGACGAGGTTTCGGCCTCACCTTCCAGTCTTTCCCTCTTTTCCTATGCCTGTAAGGGTGAGGGCAGTCGGGATCGACGCGAGTGCGAGCCAAAGGAACCGGCTAATTCCCGGGTCGGGCATCAAGACTTCTGTTCGCGCATTTGGCAGCAGAATGCTGGCTGCAAACGGGAAAATCAAACCTGCGAGCAGGCCACCAAGCATTCCACTGGTAAGGCAAGTCGCCAACAGTCGGAGTCGCAATATCGGCAACATGACAGCGAACGCGACTCCTGCCCCGACTCCCAATCCAACGCATCCGAACATGGTGCCTTGCACGACAATCGTCCTAGCGAGCAGATCTTCAGGCAGAGCGGCAGATGCGGCAACGGTGCCGCCGAGGAACCCTCCGCCTACGGCAAAAGCGCCAGCAATCAAGATGGCCAGCATGCCCCCCAGAATCGCTTTCAGCCCCTGACTGCGTAGCTTTACTTCGGCGATCGTCAGAAACAGACTCAGAGTGGATGCCAACAGTCCAAGCGACAACGCGGCATCCTTGTTACTTATCGCCACCGAGGCTGCCATCAGCTCTTTTTGCTGAGCTTCAGGGGCATTGCCGCTTAACTCTTGCAAATGTTTCGGTAGTTCAAACACGGGCAACATCACTTCAAGCCCACCCCAGACCAAGAGGGCGATTAACCCCGAAAGAATTAATCCTTGGACCGGCGATAGCAGAAGCGCCCTTTCTCCAATTCGCGTTGGAGCCAACGGCCCATCTGGCGAAATTTGCTTTGCAATCGTCTCGACAGCACCATTGTTAACGTTTGTGTTGTCTTGCTGCATGGTTTACCACCGTCGTAGATTTTCAGATCACGGGAAGAGAAAAATGATCGGTCAAACGTATGCTAACGGATTTAACGGTAAGAGACGCCCGTGACAGACTCTACAATTGTCAAAATTGTGCCATGGAACCAGTTCGTAATGCAACCAACTCGCCGTCATTGTTTGTGTCAGGCGGCCAGCGAAGCAGCGTCGTTCCCTGAAAACATGCGGCGGTATTGACCACGCTGAAACACCCAAATAGACTGACTGGTAACAACACCATGACTGAGAGAGAATAACGCTGAATAAATCTCCTCGCCACATTCCATTTTTCGGCGCATTTTGTCGCATGAAACATAATCGTGTTTTAATTCTTGCGCTGGCGATTCTGTGCGTTGCCGCAAGTTGGTACCAGTGGGGACGACCGTCGGCTGTGAAGGTTGATGTTCTCGCTAAAGTTCCTGTTGACGTTACCGCTGAATTCACCGGATTGGGGGAAGCGAAACAGACTGAAATCTGGGACGCGGAGCACATCACGTTTGAAATTGAGACGCATGTCGGTCGCAAACTGGTGGCCGAACTTCAGAAACGTTCCACCGATCGGTTAGCTGTTTTTTTTCACGCTGATTTTTCCGCCATCGTGCCGCAAAGAACCTCCGCCAGCACCATCGAAAAGGCGTCCATCACGGAGACCACCTGCATAGCGGACACGACCGGCGCGACAACTGTGGATGTTGATGGTTTTTCGCGGCACCTGTTCGAGAGTATCCAAGCAGTCCCCGCGAATGGAAAAGGTCGGTTTCGTGTATTGCAGATCGCTCGTGTTGTGGATGAAGAGTTGCCGGACACGTGGCAGTTAAGCGTGCTGCTCACTCTTGGTGGCACCAACGAGAACGCGGAACCAATATCTTACGTTTCAAGTGGCAGGATGCGCTGCCGGTTTTCCAGTGACGATGACATTGTCGCCGGGCGGATTATTGAGTCCTGGAATATTGATTCGGAAACAGTCCGGACCGGCCAACAAGCATTGATGCAAGAGGCCACATCGGGCGTCGGGTTGGACCAACTGCCAATCAAGGACAACTGGACTTGCGAGCCTGAAGGCGTGAGACAGTATCGTTTTCAAACCGCGGTCGAGGACTTCAATTCGGATGGATTTTTGGATATCGCAGTCGCGACTGCGGATGAGCAGCGGTTCGTGCTGCAATGGAACCCACAAGCGGGGCGATACGAGGACGTCACCAAGTCGCTGGGACTATCGAAAGTGAGCCACACGGACAATCGTGCTTATCTGGCCTGCTGGATTGACTTTGATGACGATGGAGATGTCGATTTAATTTTGGGAGAATCTCTGTTTCGAAACGTCGATGGTAAAATCTTTGAGCCGGTTGCCAACAATGGCGGCCTCAGATTTGCCTTCAACCCGATGGGATGCGTCGTTGCAGATTACGACGGAGATGGTTTGCTGGACCTGTATGTGGTTTACCAGCGAGGCAAAAACGCAAACGCGATCAGCGACGGAAAGCCGCCCGCGTGGGTCGGCGACGGCGATAGCGGAGCATGCAACCAACTGTGGCGCAACGAAGGTGACGGAAACTTTGCCGAAGTCACGTATTCCGCGAAAGCAACCGGCGGCAAACGCCACAGTTTTGCAGCCACATGGCTGCATGCTAACGATGATCATTATCCCGACCTGTATGTCGCAAACGACTTTGCACGGAATTCACTGTTGATCAACCAGGGTGATGGCTCTTTCGAAGACGTTGCCGAAGATTCCGGTGTCGGTGATTTTGCCACCAGCATGGGAGTCGCTGCAGGGGACATTAACGGAGATGGCATCCCGGAAATTTATGTCGCAAATATGTATTCAAAAATGGGGCGCAGAATCATTGCGCAGGTTTCGGCTCAGGATTATCCCGCAGGGATCTACGAACAACTGGTGGGCTCCTGCGCCGGCAATCGGATGTATTCGACGCAGGGAGATGTGCGGGAGTTTCAGGAAGTCAGCGAACAACTGGGTGTCAACGCCGTCGGCTGGGCGTACGCTCCCGCCTTCGCGGATTTTGACGGCGATGGTACGCTCGACGTGTATGCCACGACGGGGTTCCTGAGTTTCAACCGTCAGAAACCAGATGGGTGAACGTGCTTGTGGAGGGCTGTCGTGTCACAGCCCCTCGACCGTACGTGCAAAATTAAGCCGCTTGGAAAAATCGATTCGGCTGCCGGGGAGTTCTGGACGAACACTTTCGAAATGCCGCGGCAGCGAGACAACCTGAGTGCCTATGAGACCAATAGTCTGTTTCTAAACGTTGACGGGACGCGGTTCCTGGATGCGTCGTTTGCATCGCAGGCAAACATCGATTCCGATTCGCGATCCGTGATGGTCGGGGACTTCAATGGCGACCTCGCGCCGGATTTGCTGGTCGGGTCCGTCGGAGGGGGACCGTTGCGACTGTTCCTGAATCAGTTCCCGAAAGGAAATCACCGCGTCGAAGTTCGCTTAAAGGGCGTCGAAAGCAACCACACTGCGATCGGGGCTCGGGCAATCGCCGAAGCCAATGGTAAAACGATCGTCCGCGATTTGTTCGCGCCAAATGGATTCATGGGGCAGGGTCCGGCCCGCTTGAATATTGGCGTGGGGACAGCAGATCGTATCGACAAGCTGACGATCCGGTGGCCGACGGGCAAGCAGCAGGTTTTCGAGGACCTACCGGTCGACTGTGTCATTCAAATTGTTGAGGGTGCCGAGGAATTTGAGGTTCTGGCTTCGTTGGCTTCTGACTAGTGCGACTGTCCTCAAAGCATCATTACTATGGCAATTCGGCATGCAATTGCGCCCAGAGTTTTCCAGCTGGAGCGTGTTGCGGGTTCAATTGCAGTGCGCATCGACAGGGCTCAATGGCTTCGGTCCGATGGTCGTCTGACTCCGCTAGGCAGCGAGCAAGGCAAAAGGCAACATCGGCGTCCCATGGCCGACGGATCTGATCGCAGCGCCGGTAGAACAACTCCCGGACGAATTGTTGTTTATCGTAAAAATGGTCTCCTAACGCTGCCGCGAGTCGGCCTGACATGTCATCCAACGAAAGATTTGCAAAGACCTGCTGCTGTTCGGTGTCCAGCAAGCTGAATTCCTGCCCGATTCTCGCGACAATTGTGTCCCGGTGTACATTGACGTCAAAAGTCTTCGTCATCGGAAAGACGTTCATTACCTTTAGCGCATACGACAGGCCTGACAAACGATCTTCCGGCAACAGTCCCAGTAGTTCGTCAATTTTTGAGTCTGCTGGAATCTTGGCGACATCCCACTGTCGTTGCAAAACCTGCTGCTGCACAAAGCGACTCAAAATGATTGCCAGCCGCCGATGCCCATCAAGATTGTAGTGGACGTGTTCGAGAAAGTAGTTGGCCCCCAGCGCCGCCGGTCCTGCTTCGACGGCCAGTTGTTCGGCGGAATCGACAAAGAAAATGTCGGAGTGAGTTGTCTGCATGGCGACGTCGCGAACGATGCCACGGAACGAGCCTGGAGCCCGAAATCGGCAGCCGTCAAGATCACGAGCCAACTCAAACTCCTTGAGCGATTCCGGATATCGTTCCAATCCTTCCAAGCATTGGCCCATGCGGTAATGCAACAGCGAGGAGTCATTTAAAATCGCCCCCGCCTGTTGGAGTTGTTCGAACGCCTCTTGCCACAATTTCGCCACCGTTAACTCCCGTCCCTTGTCAAAAAACACTCTCCAGTGTTCCACGTCCTGGGGTTCGAGATTTTCCGGAAGAAGAATGCTGACTGGAGAATGGCCGCTCAGGTTTGATGCCACCGTCGAAAGTACGATCGGGATTTTCGCGGAGGATGCCGTCGCGACCATCCGCTCCAGGTTTTCTCGATAGTACTTTTCTGCCTCCTTAAACAAGGGACCGTCCATCGGAATGGTCACACTCGCAGGCAGTTCTTCCATTAAGTCTTTCTGGTCGGATGGCTTATCGACAAGCCCGGAGGCAATCAGCTGGAATAGACGCAGTCGCCGAACCTTCGTTGTCAGCAAAAACTGAGACTTGAGCGCTGTGCCCGTCGTAGATGCAACGCCCCCCGGCCCGTAAAACTCGTTGTGGCCGGTGTGCACGATGATCAGATCGGGTTGCATCGCGACGGACTGTTTAACAACGTCATCCACGCTGAAACTATTAATGGCGACCATTCCAAGATTGATAATCTCGAATTTGACGTCTGAGTTTTGTTGATTGAGCAAGACCTCTAGTTGACGTGGAAACGAAAGTTCGGGGGGATAGGGAAATCCCAGCACTGTGGAGCCCCCGACAACCACAATCCGATAAACGCCATCAGGCCGCGGAATGTCGAATCGCTTCGGCTCAGGCCCAGCCAGCTGACGCCCCGCAAAGTAACTCTCCTCTGCCCGCGGATTGACCTGATAGTCAAGAATTTCGGGGTCTCCCGGCACTTTGACGAAGAGGCTCAGGTCGTTGCCGACGTCAAACGTAACAAGCAGTACCTCTGCGATCAAAATGATCGCAAAGGGAAACACCAGTGCCCCTATTCGAAACCACCATAATCTGCGTTTCGACAGCCGAACTGCGGGCCGCTGCGCTGGTGACGATTGCTGGCTCTGGTCCGTCGACTTGCGCTTCTGATTTCGGTTATTGCCCGACATGAGTCTCACTCTGGACGGCTGGGGGATCGGCGTCATTCCGTATTCGGATCCAGTGGTCGTGAAACGAGATTGACGGATGAATCTCGACACGCGGCATGTGACAGGAAATGCAGTCGGAATCCGGTGAAACGGAGCACGTCACGGAATGTGGCGCTACGGAAACCGGCGACGCGGAATGACACTGCAGGCACTTTTTTTCGTATTGCTCCGTCGTCTGGCTGGCTGCGTGTTGATGAGGGTTATGACAGGTCGAACACAACATCGGCTGACTGGACTGGACGAAGCATTTCGACTGCACCAGGCCGACAGGCTGATAACGCACAATTTTCGGGTTTTCCCGCGTGATCTCACTCTTCTTGACAGAGTCTTCGCCGCGATGACATTCCGCACATATCTGTATTTGATCCATCGTGCGCCATGGCCGTTGTTCAAAACCGGCGTCAGAATCAGTCGAATTCCTTGCCTGCATCACATCTGCGTGGAAGGCACCGCCGGCATGGCAATTTTCGCAGCCGACATTCGGAATCAGGTCGACCATCTGGTCGCCTTCAATCCTCCCTGAGGTCGTGTGGCACTCGAAACAACGCTCCAGAGTCGTTCCACGAATAACACGGCCGAAGTGTTCGATGTCGTGATGGACAGGCAGGCCCAGTTGACCAGGAGTGAGACCAGCCTTGTCCTGGCCAGTGAACCATGAGACACGGTGTTCAATTCCCGTTGGCACGCCGGTTCCATCCGGAGTAAGGGAAACAAATGTGATTGCGTGCTCACCCGATCCAAACGCAAACTGCAGAGGAAATCGGTCTCCGTCAAACTTCCCTGGAACAACGACTTCCATGCCACGCTCTCCCAGAAAATAGTGATACATCTCCTGGCGTTCCGCATCGGAAAATTGCATTCCCTTGAATCGATCGCGGAATGGAAAATCGCGTGTGGACCACAACGTTTTTGAATGGCCAGTGGAAAGATAGTCCCTGAATTGTGCGTCGTGGCACTCTCCACACTTGGCCGAACCAAGGATTCTGTTCTCGCTGGCTATCAATGTAGGCGAATTCGGCGGATCAGGCGGCGGCACGGACTTGCCCAGCATCCACCAGATGCCAATGATCAGCAACGCTCCGGCAGTGCCAAGCAGCGAAAATCGGGCCTTCAAAGATTTGATAGTCTCCATGCGTTTGTTCTATCAAAAATATGGTTCAACAACAAAGGGGTTCTAAGCATCGAGCGGTTTATTATTGTCTCATCAGCCGCCACGCGCTAGCGTCCGGTTCCGTGAAAACCGGGAGCTATCGCTCGGCGACTGATACACCCGCGACACTTATTTTCCGTTCGATGCTAAGTCATCAGGGACGCATTCCAGTCGGCGATTCCTTTGGGACAGTGAGTGACGGATTCACCTCGGCGGCCTGCTCTTCCATGATCTGCACGATTTCCTGCTGGTAACGGCGTGACTCTTCGCGACGCCCGGACATTGCGGCCGCGCGGGCGAGACTGCTGAGATAATCCCGCCGATTCGAATGGACACGATACAGGGGTATCAACGCATTGTACGCCTCCTCAGCCTCTCGCCGAAACAGAAGCAGGTCGGCTTCAACAATCCGGCAGTCGACATCCGTCGGAGCACCTGCGATCGCCAGCCTGATCTCATTCAATGCGGCATCGTATTCACCGCGATCTCGAAGAATCATCGCCAGCCAGCGACGAACCCGAATATCCTCGGGCTGCCGAGCCAAACACCACCGAGCCTCTGTTTCGGCCTCTTCGGGGTTTCCGGAATACTGGAGTGCATAGGCCAGATTCGCATGGGCCGGATAGAGATCGGAATCCAGTTCAATGGCTTTCCTCAACGGCTCCAGCATGTCCCCGGGCCGTTTAAGGTTATCCAGAACTTCAGCCAGTAGAAGCCGGGAAAGTGCTCGGTCAGGCTGAAGTCGGACCGCCTCCCGTGCCCACGGCAGCGATTGATCGTAGCGCGCCCGGCGGTAGTAAAGTTCGGCGAGACTTAAGGCGACTCCGGCATCGTTGGGGCGAACCTGATCCAGTTTCTGCAGGGCATCTTCGGCAAGTTCGTCTTGTTCACCAACGATAGCAATATGTGCGACATGCCGAATCGCTTCGGGATACTCTGGGGTTGATGGAGGAATCTTTAGCAACTGTTCAAGTGCAGCTTCAGAGTCCCGCGGCTTCAATAACACCGCGAGTTCGAGACGGACGCCATGATCTTCGGGAGATTCGTCTAGGTAGGCAATGTATTGCTTGGTTGCACGGTACGTGGCACCACGTGCAGCGTCCTTCCGGGCCTGCTCAAGCCTGTTCGGACGGAACGCGATGAAAGCCACACCCACTGCCAACAATGCAATCAGGGCGGCACGAATCCAGAAGCTGTTTTTTTTATGGAAAGCGATCATCATCGGCCAATTGTAAAGCTTGGCGCCCCTCAATCAGAACATGCCGTCGTCCGCTGTGTAAAGACCGAAAGGTTTGGCTCTCTCCACCAGGCCAGCGTATGGTCACGTCAGCCGGTGTCTCGGACGTTCCGACACCAATTGTCAGGCAGCCTTCATCACACGATAAATACCCGGAAGAACCAGTGCGGAATCTTGTCAGACGCTGTTCACCAATACGAACGTCGACGACCGCGCCAATTGCATTACGGTTGGAACGGACGCCAATTAATTGGATCCGCAGACTTTTCATACGCGGATCGCGCGCCTCGTTGTGCAACAGCACCAGACTTGAATTGAGATGTCCGATCGCCAGATCCTGCCACCCGTCGCGGTCATAGTCCGCTACTGCGCAGCTGCGCCCCACAACATGGCGTTGAAAATACGGACCGGCGGAATCTGACACCTCTGTGAATCGCCGCCCGCCCTGATTTTGGAATAACTGCGGACGTTGTGCAAACGTCTCATTCTCGCCAAGTATTTCAGGCCGGTCATGCACATGTCCATTGGCGACGAACAGATCCAGCCAGCCATCATTGTCGAAATCGAATAACGACGTACCAAATCCCAGTTTCAATCGGCTCGAACTCCCCAGACCGAATTCATCGGTGACATCCAGAAAAAAACCTGCCGCCTCGTTCCGGTACAGCGTGTTCGTCTCGCCGTAGTAGTTCGTCACGAACAGATCCGGGAGTCCGTCTCCATCGACGTCACCCACAACGACGCCCATGCCGGCTTCGCGTTGTCCGGCTCTGTTGAACGCGGTTCCCGATGACATTGCTTCGTTGCTCAGCTGGCCGTTCCCCTGATTCATCCACAGATCGTTGGCCACCGAATCGTTCGCGACATAAACATCGATGTCGCCGTCAGCATCAAGATCAGCCGCGACGACACCCAACCCCTGTGCCGCCGGACTCTGCGGCATACCCGCACGCTCGGTGCCATCCGAAAATCGCCCGTCACCATGACTGCGAAACAACACGTCACGAGTCGGCAACAGTGAACGAGGATGGCAGGTGATTCCGTAACGTCCACCATTGTGCTCGATGGTACACAATTCGTAATTGTCCGAGTCCAGTTTGACATAGTTGACAACAAACAGATCCAGACTGCCATCGTCATCCAAGTCAGCCCACGTGCAAGACGCCCCGAATCCCGCGTCTGCGACACCCGAGGCCGCCGCAATTTCGGTGAAGGTTCCGTCACCGTTATTACCGAGCAGTCGATTAAGGCCGAAGTTCGTGACATGAATATCCTGGAAACCGTCGTTGTCGAAGTCGCCGACTGCGAGCCCCATTGAATAGTCATTGTCGTTGAGTCCGCAGACGTTGCTGATATCCCTAAACCGACCATTCCCCAGATTACGATAAAGACAGTCCGACACGGACTCAGGACCGGCAGAAGAGCGTTTTGGCTCGAATGGAACCCCCTGAGCAGCATAAAGGTCCGGCAAGTCATCCGAATCGAAGTCTATCCAGCCGATGCCAGAGCCGAATGCCAAATGGGTATGTCGGTCTGGGGTGAAAGGTGAATTGTGGACGAATTGAATCCGAGACTCCTCTGTTGCGTCTACGAACGTGTCCGAGTTTCCATCGCCCAAAGGCGCAGCCTCTGACGGGTGATGCGCAGTCAAATAAATCAACCCGATGACGGTGACTATCATCTGGTACCAAATGGTCCCCAGTCGTCGGGGCCGTACATCAGTTTTCGAAACTCGCATGGCGAGACTCATAAGCATGGAGGATAAAGTCTCCGCTGAGGCGGTTTCAATACCGAGACTGCGACGCTCCTGCCGAGCCGCTGACAACAGGCGGCTCAACCAGAGGTTCACCCTCCTGATTGGTAGTTTTGAAACAACTTCTAGTAGTGCGTCTTGGTTAAGTTTACGAATCAGCCGCAGGCCGCTACCCCTAGTTTTCTCGATGAACCGGACGCTAGCGCGTTCCGGCTCATTCGTAAACTCGAAGTTGACAGGTTGCTAGTGCAGTTTTTCAAAAATCCGATCGTTTAACCCGTGGTCGCAGACCAAGCTTTCATCGGCCTAGTCGCAGACCACGGGTTAAACGAACGCTCACAGCACTTTCGATAACACATCACCTACGGGAGATGACACGGTAAAGAAGAGAGACCCGGTGTCCACCGACACCGGGTCTCAAAATACAAACGCCTGAATAACTGCAAAGTTTCTTAGAACTCCCCGAGGATTTCACCATTATTCATGGTGCCGACGGCCCTCCACGTACCAATGTCAATGTTTTCGGAAACAAAGCGGGCACTGCCGTCACCAAGCAAGATTTGAGCACCCCCTGTATGTGCACTAGACACGCCTCGAGCCCCGGCCATGTTCGATGCCAGGTCGTCAACCCAAGAAACTTGGTCCGCACAAGGGCCATTCCCGGACAGACAGCCAGCGTCATTGGCCGCACCCTCCTGAGGGGCTACCTGACCTTTGTTGTTGGCCTTGTTCGGGTTAGCGGCATTTGGCGGAAACCAAGTATCGGCCGCGCAGAAACCGGACTCAGCAGCCCACCACTTGCATCGCTGGCCGGTAATGTTACTGGGGCCGCCGCTATAACGGTTGAACAACACGCCGCGATGAATCTCGCCGACCATGGCAGTGTTGCTGGTGCCATCAACGATGTCTCGCATTTTCGCACCGCGAAAAGTCAGGATTCCCTGCACTGTCGCGGCATCCCGATCACCGTGGCTGTTTTTTGCACTGCCTCCGATGCCGGCAAAATTTGTCGGCTTTTCAGATCCAACAAAGAGCGTGGCATCGCTTGGGCAAAGATAAGCGGGAAGAGTTGTTCTCAGTATCGCAAGGCGTTGGGCGGCACCGGCAGCCCACGGGCCACAGGTGGAAATTCCCACCGTGTTATTTGTCTGACTTATTTGGTAAAGCGGGGCCTGTTCGATCATCGGAAGGATCGCCACACGCCAGCTGAATCCTGAACCGTTAATCCATCCCGGGCAACCAGGGTATCTCACATTTCTATCAACAACCTTTCCCTGCGGGAACGTAGAATGCACATCGTGGTAGTTGTGCAGGGCCACGCCGATCTGCTTCAAGTTGTTCTTGCATTGTGTCCGACGAGCTGCCTCGCGTGCCTGTTGCACTGCAGGAAGGAGGAGCGCAATCAAAATTGCAATAATGGCAATCACGACCAGCAATTCGATGAGCGTGAATCCACGCCGAAAATGTTTGAAATACTTCATAAACGCAATCCTGTAGTAAGGAGCGATAAAAGTCGGCCTGCCTACAACGGCATCCCATACTCTAAAATGGTCCCAAAACACTCATTCTTAAGCAAGGGAAAGTCAGGTTTTTATTAGAAAAGCCTAGTAGCACTTAAGGCTTTAATTTCGCCGAACGCGGAGAAGATGTGGGCCGGGCTTTTGAAAATCCGAGATAGTCGTGCGTTGTAGTTCACGTGGGAAGTGTTGCGATAATCTGGAGCGCAAGTCGGCCTTTCGACGACTGACGCTATCGGAATCCGATCGCTACGGCCTGCCGACATCGAAAGACGACGACGTCCTGCTGGCCTGTATTCAACTCAGCCAACTCAACGACTTCAGCCCTCGGGAAGTCTCCTTCAGCCGGTATGAAATCCTGCGACTGCTGGGCTGATGAGACTCGCAATTACGACCGAGTCGCCACGTCACTGCGACGCTGGAAAGGCCTGTCGGTTTTCTCCGATCGAGCGTTCTACGATCACGAACAAAAGAGCTGGGTCAATCGAGACTTCGGAGTCTTCGACAATCTTGTGATTTATTCTGGAGTCTTGCCGAAGCTCGTCAGGTGATCTCAACGTGGCGAGACTGCTACAATCAGCGGCGGCCGCACAGTTCACTTGGCGATCAGACTCCTGTCGAATTCGCGCGGCAGTTTTCTGCTTCTTTCGCGTGCGCTCCAGAAGCAGAAAACTGCCCCACACCTGCGGTCAGCCTTAACCCAAACTGACTCTCATAACCGTGGTACTGAGAACAGGGGCACGCCACTTACACTGCAACGCGTTGGCAATCCAAGAAAAAAGAAGCCCGGCTTTCATGGAAAGCCGGGCTTCTGGTATGTCAATTAACTGATACTGGAACGATTCAGGCAAACCGCTTTTAGTAGCGTAAGATAAAACCCGCTGTCAGGCCTCGAGTATAAAAGCTTTCAAGATCTATGGCTTGTTCAATCGAAGGTTCGAATGCTCCGCCAACACCATCAACACTGTTATACACAATGTTGTTGAACGGGCGGGTCATGCGGTAGATCCACATGAAGTCGTAACCGCCGAAGATAGAGAAATTCGGCGTGACGTGAATTTCGCCAGTCAGGCTCACCTGCAAGATCGGCGTGAAATCGACTCCCGATCCGGAAAGCCGGCTGCTGAATCCGTCAGCCATGCCGTTCAATGGTCCAGAAAACGTTTCGCCGGTGTAATCGTTCAAAGTGAATGCTACGCGAGGCGTTGCACTGAACGAAATCCAGCGCGTCTCTATCGATGCTCGAGCACCAACTTCCGGACCATACATGTTGTTCGCGGTGTTCGCACCGATTCGCGACACAGAATTCGTAGCCGCTAAACCACCGTTGTTAAACACTCCTGTATGACTGTACTGTTCGTTGTAAGCAACATATCGGAAACCGCCAAGCCACTGAAACTGCAGGACGTCACCTGGAATATAAGTCTTTGACATCAGCATTGCTTCAGCTCCCCACATTCGGCTGCTGAGCTCAACTGAAAAGCTGTCATCGTAAATCAGATAGTTCGCAGCATCCGCTGTCGAAATTGCTCCATTGTTCAACAACGGTGTCACAATGTTCGGACGGCTTGCGGTTCCCTGCGATTCAAGACCGACAGCTCTGCCAAGTGCAAGATTCGAAAACGAAAAGCCATCACTGTTTTGCTCTGTACCGAAGAATTCCAGTTCGAACTCTGCATCCGCCAGATCCAGCCCCCACGTTCCTCGAACACCCGATGTATCATCGAGGCCGATGTTGCCAAGTCCTGGAGTAACTCCAACACCGGCAGAAACGCCGCCATTGAGGTTATCGAATACTGTCTGCGGGTTGACCGAGCCAGTAACATTTGCCCCAATCGGCATCGCACCAGGCCTAGCAAGCGTCCAATGCAGATATTCAAACCGCAGCCAGCTTCTCTGAGCCACATTGCTCAAGAGCCTTTCGACAGGCTGTTGGTCATCCCACAACTTTGGTTTCTGGCCAACGCTGTAATCAATGATCGGTGCCTGATATTGAGACTGCGGCATCTGAATTCCCGGCATCTGGTAGTTCCCGTGAGGGTACTGAGCCAAACCGGTGGAACACCAGGTGGCTGCCAGAAGCGTAAATGTCAGACATCGGAGCAGGTTCGGACGGAACATGCGAACCAGACCTTTGCAAAGTTGTCGGGTGGTCAATCGATGCCGAACACACAGCCCTCAGAACGGCCTGAAGCACTGACGCAGACAAAATGGAGGCATCGATCACGCAACCGACCGTGTGAAAAACACAGTCTGCTGTAATCGATATCGGTTTGTAGCGAATGTAAACTTTGCTCCAATTCTGACACTCGTAACGTTTTTACCGGCTGAACTAAACAGAGGAAACAGGGTGAATAGGAAAAGGCCTATCCGGCAGTCTTCATTCCATGCTGTCGGTTACTTTAAAATCTCGATTCAGACGGATATCGTCTGCAACAAAGAAGGTTTTAGCCAACAACTAATGTGTTGCGGATTCAAGATTCGCCGTTTGGCTTATTCCCTTTGAATGACGGACGGCGATTGAATTCGCGCCACTGAACACACCAGATTTAAACCGTTATCACGAAACCCCGCCGATGACTACAATTGCCCTGTCCCCCAGAACACCGCTTTTATTTCGATTCTGCGTTATGGCATCGCTACTTGCGATTTTGGGCTGCGGAAACGAAACCTCCACAGATACACCCGCTTCGACCGAGCCATCGACCTCCGAATCGATAATGACTGGTATGGAACCAGAAAAGGAAAGCAAATTGATCGCCAAAGACACAACCGCCAAGGTCCTCCGCCATGCAGTGTTCTTTTCGTTTAAGGACGAATCAACACCGGAAGACGTGCAGACGGTCGTGGACACATTTGTTGAACTGCCTTCCAGGATCAGTGAAATCATTGACTTTCAATGGGGAACCAACAACAGCCCGGAAGGCCTGGATGATGGGTTCACGCACTGTTTTCTGCTGACATTTGCCGACGAAGCCGATCGAGCGGCCTATTTGCCGCATGCAGCTCACAAAGCATTCGGTGACGTACTGCGTCCGCACATGAAAGACGTTTTTGTGGTTGATTATTGGGGAACGCCGACGGCGGGACTACCCGAGCGAGTGCTGAAGCACACGGTCTTCTTTCGATTCAAACCCGATGCAGCACCAGCCGACATCACAAAAGTCGAAGAAGCATTTGCCGCGTTACCATCAATGATTGACGGGATCAAGGCCTTCGAATGGGGCACAAACAACAGCCCGGAAGCACACGACGACGGGTTCACTCACTGCTTTGTAGTTACGTTTGATTCAGAAGAAGGTCGAGCCGCATACCTGCCTCACCCAGATCACGCGGCCTTCGTAGACATCCTGGAGTCCATCCTTGACGCTCCTCGAGTTTTGGACTTCTGGACCGAAAAATAGAGCGACTTTCGCATTTTCGCTGGTGCTTTAAGCGAACAGGTTTTGAACACGCCACAAACTGGCCGCAGACGGATTGCCAAGTCCGTTCAAGTGGTTCTGGTTCGTCTAACTCGACGAGCCAGAGCATTTGTCGATGCCAGCACGCAGATTTCCCACGCCGCCACAGCCGGCAGCACTTGCCCATCGCAACGCAAAATCGGCACGTCCCACCGAAAACTACAGCGAGCTGTTGGCCAGTGTGGAGAATTCAAGTTGTGATTAGCCATTTCGCTCAAGGAAAGCGATTTTGGTGTAGGAGCCATATCGACACAAAACTCGCATTCAATTACCCAACAGCCTCTCTCACTCTTCCTCTACTCTCCTCTCGATCCATTCTCGCCACCATCCGTCAAGCCGAGAACACCGAAATCATTCCCACTGGATTGACGTGCACCGCGCTTAGCTGAGATTTGTGACCGCTCAGAACCGGTTCAGACCGGCACGGCAAAGCACCGCCTGCTGGATGCTAGAAGCGTTAGGCTTGCTCACACGAAATATGCGTGGCGACACAGCACAACACATGCGTCACCCCCTTCGCACTCGCCCGGATCGTAAGTGTCCGAGGAATCCATTCTTAACAGTGCGGTTAGTCGTGATCCGGTTTAATTCCGGTCTCAGGGCTTTTTCTGGCGAGGTGGGTTATGAGCGAACGAGAACAGATTTGGCGTCAGCGGATTGAGTGGCAGCAACGGTCGGGACTGACGGTGGCTGAGTGCTGCAAAGCGGATCGTGTTTCGGAGGCTTCTTTTTATCGGTGGCAGAAACTGTTGACGGAGGTGCAGTCTGCTGCGGCCGATGTACCAGCACGATCCCCGCGACGAACTACGGTCCTGGCTTCTGGCAGGAAGAAGCCAGTGTCTCAGTTTGTCGCGATTGCTGTGCGAAATTTATCAGCGAGTTCCGCGCTGCAAAGCACCACAGGATTCGGCGGTGGCAATCGCGGTGGCAGCGGCATTCGCATAGAGCTTCCCAACGGTGGATGATGTATGCGGACAGCGAACTGCATGGTGAGCGGCTGGGCGATCTTGTGATTGCAGCCGGACAGATTCGAAATCCGAAAGAACCATGTCTTCCACGGACTGCCTCACACGGCGCACAGCAGCACAAGGTGACACCATACTGAGTCTGCCGTCCCGCACAAACATGTTTCTCTGCATCCATCCGGTGGATATGCGGAAGAGCTTCGACGGATTGACCGGAATTGTGCAGGAAGAATTCCGGCAGGATCCGGTCAACGGCCATCTGTTTTTGTTCGTCAATAAGCGTCGTGATCGCATGAAGGAAAGTTTCCGGGACGACGATGGATTTATCATCTGTTACAAGCGGTTGAAGGCTGGGACATGGCAGCTTCCCATCGTGTCGGCATCACTGACGGCAGCAGCCACAACGCTTGAACTGGAAGCTCACGAATTGGCGATGATCCTGCGCGGGATTGATCTGAAGTCAGCGCGGCGCCGCACGCGATACGAGCAACTGATCGTGGTGTGAATTTCTCCGACGCTGTTCAATGTCGATCAACGCAACGTTCGTGATCACACCCAACGCCTTTTGCACGGGCCACTTTTCATTATCGAAGCGTGGCCCGTTGTTCGTTGCGGAAGCCGCGAAAAACAAATCCTGTAAACATTTCAGAACAATGAAGCCGTTGACCTGGTGAAACGCAGCAACATGCGCTACATAGTCGGCCTGCTGTGTGATGTGCTGAGTCATCGCAGAAGACTTGATCACACTCATTAACGGACTCGCATGCTGTCTGTTTCCTGCGATCTGACAAAATAAGTTTGCGACTCATGGCGGATGCACTTTCCTTTCCCGGCGACCTTGCTGAATGCCATCGAATGCTGGCACAGCAGCAGCAGCAGGCATTGTTCGCCGTGATGGAACAGCGAACGAATATCAACAGCAGCACGCCGAGCAGCAACAGCGATACGTTGATTTGGAACAAGTCCCTGACCGCACGGCGAAAGATTTCGGCCAGCTGCAGGAAGCCCATTAGAAAGCGATCGACGAACTGCGTCTACTCCGCCGCTGGATCTATGAATCGCAGCGTGAACCGCACGTCGCCGATGCACAGCAGCAGCTGTTTGAGATGAGCGAATTGTTCGCTGAGCCTGCTTATGCCAGCGATTGAGCATCACGCCGCAAGCAACCAATTCGCTGCGAATTGTGCATCCCGGCATGTGCAGTAAACTGATCTATGAACAAAAAAACGAGCCCCACTACTGGAACCCGTTAGTTGCAATGCAAGGAATAACTGGAGTCGCGTTATTCCAGCACAAAATCAAATACGTTCGGGCCTTCAGCTGTCACAGGAGCGATTAGCCCTGATGTGGCAGCATCTGCATACTGTGCCGGAATATCGCTTTTGGATTTAACTGGACCCAGATCCTGTCCCACGCCCGGTGGCTGATAGTCCTCTGAATCGATGCTGGCTTCGGCTGGTGCTGCAACAGGTGGCATGTATTTCATAACAGTCACGACTGACTTCCCATCAACGGAACCATCGTTTTGCGTGAAAGTCGTCAGTTGATACTTCCCTTCAGCGTTTGTCTTGCCGAAGGCGGATCGTTTTTTTTCGGCATTCATGAACGTGACATCGGCTCCGACGACCGGCTGCCCCTTGTAGGTAATAACGCCCGAAACAGGATAGACAGGCGCGGGTGGCGCAAGTTCAGCACCGCCACACCCAACAACAGCCAGACAGGCAAGAACGGACGAAACACGAAAACTCAAAGTCCAAAACATTGATGTCAACCCTTTGACACGGATACATACCGGAAACGACACCAGCTCTCCGAGCAAAAAACTCGGAGAGCTGGAACAATCAACATACCTAAGACACGCTTCGGACTAGAACTCGCCGATGACTTCGCCACCAGCTCGCGTTCCCAGTGCACCCCAAACTCCGTATGGGCTGGAAGCCCCAAGATTTGTTGCAACACCTAGGTTTCCGGTGTCAATGTTCTCCGAAACGAATCGTGCAGAACCATCGCACAGCAGAACCTGAACACCACCGGTGTGTTCACTGCTTGCTGAAAGTACTGAAACAGCCGCGTCCGAATTCCCATTTCCGTCGCTATTGCACGATGGTCCGTTCGGCGGCAACACCGTATGGAAGGCAACATTTTCAGGCTGGCCATCGCAATAAGTAGAACTGAACTTCCCTTTCACAGCGCTCCATGTTGTGAATCGCCTTCCACTGCTTATCGCAGCTACAGCGGCCACGCAGGCACCAGGACTTGTGGTAATACCGGAAACGCCGGTTAGCTGACCTTCTTTAATTGTCGGAGAACCTTTACCGTTAATTCCAAACGCAGCAATAACACGTTCACCCATAGCAATGGTGTTGCTGGTTCCATCAAGCATGTCTCGAAATTTGAAGGTCCTACGGAACGCAAACACTCCGTTAGCGTCCTGTGAATCGCGACCATTACCGGAACTTGTTCCGATGTAGTCTCCAGCACAAAAGGCGTAATTATTGACGCCACGAGGACGAATAACACCTGGGTCAGTTGGACAGCGAAGGCTTGACATTCGCTGATCCCAACCCTTCCAGCCATTCCAGCCAGCAGGACCGCCCGGTGGAATTGGAGGACTCGTCGATAGATCGCCAGCTTCGATAATGGCGTACTGTGTAGACTGTTCGAAGTATGGAAACAGGGAGATAATCCCAGAACGCCGCTCGTAGTTACCATCCAAACGCGTTGTATTACCGTACCCCCGTGTTCCACCCTTTAAGTAGGTGAAGCTACCAAACACATCGTGATAATTGTGAAGTGCCAACCCCAATTGCTTCAGGTTGTTCTTGCACTGCGTTCGCCTTGCGGCTTCTCGTGCCTGCTGCACGGCCGGAAGCAAAAGTGCGATTAGGATTGCGATAATGGCGATTACCACAAGCAATTCGATCAAGGTGAATCCTCGAGATCGAACCTTCAAAGTCTTGGTCATGAAATTCCTCAAAAGAAAATGGCGTAAGAGACCAGTCGCGGCAATCTACCTGAATGCCGCCGCAGGTAAATAACCAGTTTCATCCAAAAACGTGACGGGTATTTCAGATTTTTTATTTAGAATTGAAGAAATTTCAGATTTTGCCAACAGACGAACGGTAACCCAACCGGAACTCTAAGCTGACCGAGCCGTCAGAAAGGCAGAAAGTCAGAAAGCCTTAAATGGCAGGAGCCTTGACGTTGGACTTGGCCTCCACCCGCAGAGCAACCGCTCTCCCAGAATGAGTAAAAAACCACGACCGACCGGTCGCTCGACATAGAGAACAAATTGAAGGAGTTCTGGCCTTCTAAACGACATGAAGATCAGATGCTTTAAAGACAATCGCAACTGCGTTTTCAATCAGCATTGTTTGCTGGCGACGCGTAGTTGCAGGACTCTGACTTTGCGACGCCCCAAATTGCAACTTTATGCTTCGGTCACATGACAAATTCCGAACGACAGTAGCGGCACGTTTCCCGGTTATTGCAGGCAGACTGTTACATTCGCCGATTCAGTTCCGGAACGCGGCATTCAGATCACGGGTCTTCCATTCGCAATTGATATTTCAGTTGGGCTCAACACGCGTCGAGGCATCTAATGTGTCCGCCGCCTGACGTATTCTGGCGGCTGAGGTTTGCGGGTAGCGTTGCTGTAGTTCGGCCAACAGAACTTTGGCTTCGTTGTAGCGACCGGCCAGTTGAAGGCAACTAATGCCCTCAGACAAAGATTGGGCCGACAGCGCCGGGTCAACGGAAGACACCAATGGCATCCATAAAAACGCCAAAGCCGCGCTGTCATACTGATGCTGTTTCGCCAGCAGTCGGCCAACAACAAACTGCGGACCGGATCGTGCGTTGACGGGCAACTGCGAAACGCGATCCTGCCACTGGGCGAGCAATGGCCGTTTTTCAGACGGATCCAGCAAATACAGACGCCACAATTGCGCTTCGGCCAGTTCGGTAATGCGTTTGGACGCGACACCGCGCCGCAGACGCTCCAGTTTCGCTTCGGCCGATACACGATATGTCGGGTTATCCAAAAGTGCTGATGCCGCAACTAGCTGTCGGATAACAGATGCACTGTTCAGATCTGCGGCCGGCGACTCAATTCGTTCGGTCTCCGGCAGCCTGGCATCCCAGACCAGGGGCAATATCCATACATGATGCGTCTGCCTGTCCCTGTCGAATATCTCTTCAATTCGCTGAACCGCAGCTAAACGGTCACCCAGCGCGATGCATGTTTTCGCAGCCGACGCCTGAAGTTCATTCCACGCCCACAATCGGTCTTCAGTCTTCAAGGCTTTGTCGAAGTACTCAAGAGCCTGCCGGTGTTCGGCATTCAGCTGATGACGCAGTCCTGTTTCCCAAGCGGAAGTCTTTGCGAATGATAGCTCCGTAATATCCGACATGCGGAACAGCTCAATATTCGCACGTCCGCTTCGTCGAAGTGTTAATGTTTCGGCAGAAATATCTTCGATTCGTCCGCCCAGCACCTGCTGCTTGCCGCGTTCATTCAACACAGAAATCGTGTCCGTGCCCGCAAACGGCAGGTCCGAACGGAAACGAGGCTCATCGCAGCTGGCCCGCTGCGAAACGAGGAACACCGCAATGGTAAATGCAGCCTGAAGAAATGCGGCTACAAATGGATTCGGTGACGACTTAACACTGTTGTATGTCGACAGGGTGGAACCTGGAAATCTACCAGGTTCAATGTTTCGACAGCAGCCGTTTTTCAGGGAAGATATCGGCACGTCCACAACTCCGAATGAAGGATCTGCCGAGTTGCATCAGAAGTAACTGTTATCCTCCACTGAGCCACGCCGAAAGGCAACTCATCGCAGAACAACACATCACAACGCTGCCAGCAACGGCCATGGTCTGGATGCTCAAATACAACCCGAGCCGCACCACGCTGGCACTTTACCGCCGTTTTTTCGCCATCGGCCCGAGTATACTTCAGATATCGCGGACTGGCCGAGTTGAACATCCGCGACGCCGGCAAGCCGCGTAAGGTATCAACTACCCATTTCGGCGGCGTCTGCAGCATTGTCTCATCGATATTGCGTCGCGCGGAAACATCTCCCGCCGCTGCGTTTGTTAATGTTTCTGCATTCAGAGTTTTCAGCCACAGAGTGATATCTTCGCCACGGCGAAAACTTTCTGACAGGACTTCCAACTCAATTGCCTCTGTCACATCATCATCTGCTGACATCAATTGCATCTGCAACGGAAATACGTCTGCACCATTCAGAACCGCCGCCGGTTGAGCAACGATCTTCAGAATTCGCCGAGTTCCGATTGTCTGCACCCATTCGCCCGTCACTCCAGCGATGTCTGGAAGCTGAGTAATGAGCGAATACCGAGAGGGATTAAACGGCGGTATCCTGCGGCGATAGTCCACCCAGCCAGCGCGTTCCATGCGTTCGTAAATCCAACCGGGCTTCCACGGCTGATTTAAAGAATACACAGACGAGTAAACCGATGCTGCCAGCAGAAGCAGCATCACAACAGTGCCTTTCGCTGACGACGTCAGCTTTTGCACCGCCGGAATCATGCCGTACCACCAAAAAGGTGTCAGCCACAGCATCCAACGCAGCGCTGCCGAATTTCCACCATAGTTGTAGTTTTCTGTGCGAGTTAAATAGAAGCTCAGCACTGCCAGCGTCAATCCACAGCCCATACATTGGATCGTAAAGATCTTCGCCTCGGTTCTTCGCCAAAATATCAGGTACCATCCGGCGAGAGTCAAAAGAAAGACCGGTGACAGTGAAAGAATGCCATGGTGACCGACGATGCAATGCATCAGGTAGATGGCTGGCGACTCAGTATTGGCGTCAATCCCCTGCGGATCCGTCCAATAACTCGGCACGCCTTCGTGAACATAGACGTACTTGTCGGTTCCGTAGTAAGCATAAAACGGTTTGATGCCACCAGTGCACATTGCGTTAGTGATGAAAAAAGCGGCTAACGGGATAATGGCTGCTGGAACAAACCATTTCACCGTCTTTCGCCAGTCGCGTTTCAACACAAAGAAGAAAGAAAGAATCCCCAGCAATGCCGCAGGCAGTTCAAAGCAGCAGGTCAGAGCTGCCATGAAACCGATTACTGCGAAATCACGGCCTCGCGGCCTTGACGACATTGTCACGCGAGCCATCGCAGATAGGCAGAAGATCAGAGTGATGGCTGCCGGCGTATGATTATTAAGCGTTGTCAAAAACGGATTCAGCATCGACGCAAAACCGGCAGTCGACATTAACATCCACAAAGCCATGCGATTCACGCCCAATAACTGCAGCGACTTTCGCAGTGACAATAACGCTAGAAACATAGGAAACACGTTCACCAGCAGCAGCAACATTCTGGAAACAAAATCAGTGTCCTGATCAAGGCTGTAACCGAGCGTGTTCCGTTCAATCCAATACAAGCCGGCAACCATGGTAGATAGCAGCGGCGGTTTGGAGGAATAAAAATGGTAGGGGCCTTCATCGTCTTCTCGATGTCGCACTTTGTCGATCGTCGACCAGCGATCGACCCGATCAATCTCATCAATCTGAAAAGTACCGCGTTCCACTAGAGACCAAACAGTACACCAGCGAGATCTGTCATTGGCGCTTTGAAGTGACGCACTGCGCATCACGGCGATCACCAGCATCAGTGTCGCCATAAGAACAATGGCAAGACCGACTCGATCGGGCGCCGGCAAAGTTTTAGTTGCCGTTTCAGGGGCCGACAAAAAAGACATTCTACGCGATCAGGCAAAGTGTGAAATAACCGAGCTGCTAAACGAGCAGTCAATGGACCAGGCACGCTGACTCAAAGGTTCCCAATGAGTCAACTAACAGAATTCTAACCCGAAGTATGGGTGAGAAAACATACAGAGAGCCTCAGCACAGCTTTGCCCCACAAGCTGGCCCGTATCGAAATTGAGGTAACATTGATGCGATACTGCAATCCGACACAGTGCCGCATGATAGTCAAATTTGACTGTCTATAAACAAAAACGCCGTGCGGTAAACCGCACGGCGTTTTTATCCGGCTAACTTTATTCTTACTTCTGCAGCTACAACTATGCTTCTTCAGCAGCGTTGAAGTTGAAGCACATGCGAATCAGATGAGCAACATTGTCTGCTCGCATCTTGTCGTTAATTCTCGCTCGGTGAGCTTCCACTGTCTTTGTGCTGACAGTAAGTTCCTCTGCGATTTCGCGGCTTGACAGGCCATCAACAACGTGGTCGAGAACTTCACGTTCACGAGACGTTAATCTGTTCAGGCTATCTTCCGTTTCGTCCAGTTCTTCGTCCATGTCGACGTCGATGCTGTAGTACGAACTATAAGCCCGACTGACTGCCTGCAACATGTCATCAACACGTACAGGTTTGCACAGAAAATCAAAAGCCCCGTTCTTCATGGCACGAACGGCCATTGGAACGTCCGCATGTCCGGAAATCATGACGATTGGCAGAGGAAAATCCTCTGACGCCAACTTTTCCTGTAACTCAATTCCTGTCATTCCGGGTAGACGAATGTCCAGAACCAAAACACCAGGAACGACTTCACGGTAGTCGCGATAGAATTCCATGGCCGTCATATAGTCATGAACAACCAGTTTTTCTTCTTCCAAAGCTTCCTTCATGGACGCTCGAATTGCCTGATCGTCTTCGACAACAAAGACAGCGAATTCTTTTCGCTTCTTTGAATTGTCGAACTCCGTTTGCGGGACGGTTTTCTTCTTCCGACGGGTAATACGACCCCGTTTCTGTAACATCATCTTCTCCTTAGTGTTAAGTTCTGACTAAAACGTTCAATCTCGTGGCACAAGCCTGAGATTGCATGTAAAGAGTTGCTTCTTCAAACCGATATGGATTCAGAAAAACTCAAATGCACGGTTATCTGTGTACTTAGTCGCGAATAGCGGATATACCCGCCACCAATATGACTAAACGTACACCCCACATACCACAAAAGCCGCCGCGCTACGTACCAAATTTGACTTGATTTATATGGAATGCAGTTTTTACATTCAACCTATAATTCGCATTTGAGTCATCAAATAGTGGACAACCAGCATCGCAGAGTGCATCAAATTGCCTGCGTCTTGATATTGACTGCGAAAGTCCATTTGACCTAAAAAAACGATAAAAACCAACGACAGATTGCCGCGTACCTTATGAGCCTGCACTGCACGCTTAGGAATGCAGATCACTCACACTCAAAGGATCTCTGTCCCCAACAGTCCTTGGCATCAAATTGGTCCCCCTGTGATTCCCCAAAGTCGTAAATTTGCCGCTCACCTGTTACTAAGTGTGGTCTTTGCAGTGTTTCTGCAATCCGATATTCGGGCAGATCGTTGGGCAGTTCACGAACAGCGGGCTGAATTCGAGCTATTCTCCGAGTTTCCCATATCAGTCGACTCTATCGCCAGCGAGCTTAACGGTGTCGCCAATGAGCTTAATGATCGCCTGGAAATCAGCGGTAGCGGGCAGATTGTCCAGGTGGTGATTTTTAGTTCGCTCCAGAACTATCGAGACTACCTGTCCACAAAAATTCCGGAGGCGAAGTCTAGACGGGCTATTTTCTACCAGAACGGCGACCTGTTTCAGATCTATACGTTTCGCCATCAGCAACTCGTCATGGACCTGCGACACGAATATACCCACGCATTACTGCATCAAAGCCTTCCCTATGTCCCGCTTTGGATTGACGAAGGTCTGGCTGAATTCATGGAAGAGCGTCCCGCAGAGCGACAGAAATCATCGCGACTTTCTTCAATGCGGTGGAAGTGTCGAACAGGGTGGAAGCCAAGTCTGACTGCACTTGAAAAGATCCCTTCAGCCGCTTCGATGTCTGGCGAAAATTATCGAGACAGTTGGGCATATGTGCACTTCCTGCTGATGGAATCAGATCGAACACAAGGTCAGTTCAAAGAATTCCTTCAGGCAATTTCCGCCGGTGAAGCCCCGGGTGCATTCAGTGAATGGACGACCGCTCGACAATCTGAAGTCGCAAATCGAATAGGTTCCTATTTTCGCCGAATTCAGTTTTCACTACGCTAGACGGGCGGCGCTGTTTGCCACTTGATCCACAGGACCCGCAAGTCCTGCTTCTTGCCTTAGCAACAGCGTCGTGTGTCTCGTCGAGAAGCTTCGGCGGACACTCAATTGTTTCCGCACTGCAATTGAGGCATGAGCCGTGAAAATAAGCACACATTCCCGAATTATTCTGGCAGCCCTTGTAACTTGGGGGCAGCCATTCAGCGTTTGCTACTCGCAGCAGTCGAAGCCGGTCGTGGGCTCAACGCCTATGGTAAGCAGTAGCTCGCAAACTGTCGTATCACGAGACGTGCGATTAAACGAAGGTGGCAGACTGAGCTTGCAAATTGTGTCGCTGGTTGGTGATCAGCTCGCCGACCAAAAAGTAACTGTGTCCTATCTGGATACAGCAATCGCAACAGCAAAAACCGATGCGAGCGGACGTGTTTCGATCTCCGGACTGCGACCAGGCCTGCACACCATCAGCGTCAGCGATTCGACACAGTTGTACAGATTCTGGACTGCCGACACAGCCCCGCCAGCAGCCATCACCAACCCGGCGGTTGTTGTTGGAGCCGAGACTGCTCTGGGACAATACGGCGCACCAATGATGCCCATGATCGCACCAGGATTTTTGGCGACAACTGTCACTGCAACAGCTTTGGCTGCAGTTTTGGTCGGAAAGAACAGCGGTAGTGGCAGCAAGGTTGTCGTACCCGCGAGCCCCTGAAACTATCGCAAGGCAGTTGCTGACCGAGCTAGCTCCCGTTTGTCTGGGCCACCGAACGCTGGCTCAGTCAATGGTCATTTACTGACACGATCAGCTAAGAAATGGCCCGAAACAGGTTTCGTAAAATCGTCAAGCCAGACTTTTTTTCGTTACTGCCCCTCATGTTCCCCGCATCTAAATTTGAGCTACAGCGACACACGTTTGCCCCTCAAAACGATCGACAAGCGTTGGATTCACTACGTTTATTGAACGTAAAATCGCAATAGAGCGGTCTACGTTTTGTCGTGAACGAAACGGGCTCGCGGCGGCCGCGAATCCGGGGCCAAATGACGCTGTTCGCGGCCATAACTCATCAAAATTTGCGGTAGTCTGTCGCCAACCAGTGTTCGTCAAGACCGGCAGAGCATCTCGCTGCCACAAAACACCTTCGACACCTGTCGGGTCATCGAAGGCGTTTTGACTGAGAAGCGATTGCCGAAAGCAACGGCACCATTGTTGAAGTTCGGTTACTTAAGGCCGATCAGTTCGATATCGAAGATCAGTAGACTGTTTGGACCAATGCTGTCTGGACCGTTGGGGCCATACGCCAGATCCGGTGAAATGAACAGACGATACTTTGAACCGACTTTCATTAGCTGCAGAGCTTCCGTCCATCCGGGAATCACCTGTGTCACACCGAACGACACTGGCTCATCTTCCGGAGTCGGTTCGGCACCCTCGTAGGATTCGTCGAACATTTTCCCGCTGAGCAATTTGCCTCGATAGTGCGTACTAACGGTGTCTTTTGCCGTTGGTGTCTGGCCGGTACCTTCTGTAATGACCATGTATTGCAGTCCGGACTTGGTCGACTTAACGCCTTCTTTTTTGACGTTTTCAACCAGAAACTTCTTTGCAGCGGCAAGGTTGGTTTCGCCAAGCTTGGCTGCGACGGCAGCCCGTTCTGCTTCAAACTCTGCGAATGCTGCCTGAATTTCAGCCTGAGTCAAAGCCGGTTCGGTACCTTCAAGTACAGCGGCAATACCAAGAGTCAGGTTCTTGATGTTCAGTTCCAATCCCTGGCTCTTGAACTGACGACCGATATTCATACCGATGCCGTAGCTGACTTTGTCCTGAGCGGTCTTGAATTCCAGAGTGGCAGTTTTTTCAACGTCCTGGGCGACAATCATTGAGCAGGAAGACACAACGGTCAATACGGTAAGCAGAGCACGCATGAAGCGACTTTCGCAAAGAGGTGGGAATATTCAGAGAGGAAACTATCTGCATATTTTTGTCAAAATGAAAGTCCCCGTCCAATACGTTAGCCAAAAACAAGTGCAAAAGTTGAATCGTGCATGCAAACTTAGAACCCAATCGCCATATCCGAAGGCGGGGGACCGCTTTTCGGTCGCCCTAAAGCAGATGCCGCCTGTATCCGGTCTCACTCAATTCAACTCCGGTTTCGGACCTGTGTTGGCTCTCGATGCGACTCCTTACTTGAAAGTCAACGGCACAATTCGTTACCACACTGCATGTTATTTGAAACGAAACCTGAACAGGGGATGAAGATGATTGGCCACGTTGATCTTCAGTTGACCTTCGGCACCACGCTCGCCACCTTGCTGTTCTGTGCCACAATTGCAACCAGCAGTTGCTGTGTCGCCGATGAATCCGCGCCGGTTGCGGAATTAACGCCACTTTTGCCAACCGGATTCACTCCCAAGACATTTTCGCTGCCGGCTGGTTTTAGCGCGAATCTTGTCGCTGGCCCTCCACTGGTGACTCACCCAACCATGGGCTGCTTTGACGACACCGGGCGACTGTTTGTTTGCAACAACGCTGGAGTAAACATGTCAGCCGAGGAGCTGGAACAACACCTTCCAAACAGCATCAACATGTTGGAAGACCTCGACGCAGACGGAGTATTCGACAGGACCACTGTCTTCGCAGACAAAATGACCTTCCCAATGGGCGCTGCATGGCACGCTGGGGCCCTTTACGTGGCATCACCGCCAAACATCTGGCGGCTGCAGGACACCACTGGCGACGGCGTGGCTGACAAGCGAGAAATCGTCGTGGACAAGTTCGGCTATAACGGCAACGCGGCCAGCATTCACGGATGCTTCTTCAGCCCTGACGGTCGGCTGTTCTGGTGCGACGGATATCACGGACACGAATTCAAAGACAAAGACGGCAACGTGACCAGCAGTCGCACAGGATCGTATATTTTCAGCTGTTGGCCAGACGGCAGCGATGTACGAATTCACTGCGGCGGAGGCATGGACAACCCGGTGGAAGTTGACTTCACAGAAGAAGGCGACGTCATTGGCACGGTCAACATTATGTACTCTCGTCCGCGAGTTGATTGCCTTGTGCATTGGCAATACGGTGGAGCATATCCTCACCGGGAAGCATTTCTGGAAGAATGGCCAATCACAGGAAAGCTGCTGGGGCCGATCCACCGGTTCGGCCATGTAGCGGTGTCCGGGACGACTCGATATCGCAGCGGCGCTATCAATGAACAGTGGCGAAACAACTTCTTCGTCACTCAGTTCAATCTCGGCAAAGTAGTGCGAGTCGAACTGGAACGCAGCGGCAGTACGTATAGTGCCACCGAACGGCAGTTTCTGTCCTGCAACAATCGGGACTTCCATCCGACTGACATTATCGAAGATGCGGATGGCAGCCTTCTGGTAATCGACACCGGAGGCTGGTTCTATCGCGGCTGCCCGACATCGCAGATCGCCAAGCCTGATGTTCTGGGTGGCATTTACCGCATTCGTCGCGATGACATGCCTAGTCTTCCCGATCCGCGAGGCAACCGTATCGACTGGGCCACGCGTGCAGATGCTGAACTGATGCAGCATCTTGGCGACGCACGTTATGCGGTCCGCGAAAAGGCGATTCAGGAATGTGTGCAACGAGGCGAACCGATTATACACCTGCTTGGATCGCAGATATCTGCCGCCGACAGCGTGCCAAAAAGAAGTGCCATTTGGGCAGTGACACGCATGATCGGCCACGGCGGCCAGCACTCTCAAAGCGACGAAACCCCTAAAGCCAGCTCCACTGAAAGACCGGCGAGTGCAAACGCTCGCATTCAGAAAACCAAGGCCGTCCTGAGTAAATCAGCTTTAGCCAACGCTCAGACCGCTATTCGGAATGCACTGGAAGATCCCGATTCAGCGATTCGACAAATGGCCTGCCACGCGCTCGCGATTAATCCCGATCCAGCGGCAGTAGGTCCACTTACGAAGGCTGCCGCTGATTCTTCTGCGGCTGTTCGACGAGAAGCATTCACTGCTCTGGGGCGTGCAGCGGAGGAGGAAACTCTCGGCTGGCTGTTTGCTATCGTTACATCGCCGCAATCCACCGTTCAACCTGATCGCGAAGAACGTCATGCGTTGTCGTACGCAATGCTTGAAACCGGAATTCGGCAGGGACAAGTCCCATCAAGTCTTGTCACTGATCGACTGTTGAACAGCCCGGAAGAACTTATCGTTCTGAATCAACTTTTCACAGACGGAGTCGGCAGCGAGCAACTGAGGGCCTGTATTGAAGCAGGAAAACCCGACGTATTGCTGGCTGCTCTGGATATCATCCGTGTCCGCAACGCGAAGCAGGCTTTGACAGAACAGCAATTAAACTTAGTGATGGCTGCTGCCACACAGCGTGCGAAGAAGATGTTGGCTGACAAGTCCGTACAAACTGATCCAGACCTGCTGAGAGCACTGTTGCGAATATCCGGAGATGCGGCAGCAATTAGCCGTGATATCGCAGCAGCACTTCGTCAACAATTGGACTCTCCTGAATCAATTGTCGCACTGCTCAACCTGATTTCGAATCTGCCCCCAGGTTCGGATTCGGAACTTCAAAACGCGATTAACGAAATGCTGAATTCCAGCAATGTAGAATGGCGGGCCGCTGCCATCTACGCCGCGGGTGCCTATGACCTGAGTCACTTCGCTCCGCGTTTGCACCTGATCGCTACAGCCGGCACTCAACCAGCCACTGTTCGACTTGCGGCCATCAATGTTCTGGCGAGCGACAGGGCCACATTTTTAAAATACGAAATCTTCGACCAGTTGGTAAAGCTGGCCACCAATGGCACTATCGAAGAACAAACTAACGCCACCCGATTGCTTAGTACTGCGTCACTTAACACAGATCAACTTAACAATGTCGCTGTCCTCATGAACAATACCGGACCGCAGCAACTGAACGATCTTGTCCCCCTATTCAGGCGAGGACTCACGCTCGAACAGGCTAGCGCATTTTTAAACCACCTCGAAAATGCTCGAAGCCTTAACAGTGTGCCAATGATTGAGGTTTCAGAAGTTGTGAAAAGCTTTCCAGCAGAACTTCACGAACGAGCAAACGCGCTGCTGGACAAAATGAAGGACGCCGAACAGGCCAAACTTCTGACGCTTGATTCGTTGATCGGGCAGCTAAAGTCTGGCGATGCTGTACGAGGTCGCGAAGTTTTCTTTAGCGAAAAAGCAAAATGTGCAACGTGCCACGTGGTGGGGAAGAACGCAGCCAACGAACCGCCTGGCAAGCGAATCGGCCCGGACCTAACGACAATTGGAGCCAACCGAACGCCGCAGGACCTGCTGGAATCGATCATTTTTCCGTCAGCCACCATTGTTCGCCAATACGAACCTTACACGCTGGTAACGACGAAAGGCCGCACGGTTTCCGGTCTGGTGATCAAAGACACATCAGACGAAGTCACGATTCAGCAAAGCACTGGCGATCCGATCACCATAGTCCGCAGCGACATCGAGGAACTGGTTCCCAGCACTGTGTCGATCATGCCGAAGGGGCTGGACGAACAATTGTCGGGACAACAAATCGCAGACATGGTCGCCTGGCTGCAAACACTGCGATAGCAAAGTTCAATGATGCCTGTACGAAAAAAGACATCATTGAACGCCGGCACAAATTCAAGCTGCAATCGCCACGCTAAACCCTTCGCCCAGCGTTATTCCACCTTTAGAAACTGAACCGCGTCGACCACGACGTACCCGTTCGTTTCTGTCGTATCGATAACGATCTTCCCTTCCAGGCCAAACTGATATTCTCCGAGGCTGACAAACAGACCATCAATCGGTGGCTGCGTTCTTTGGTTAATAATCTTCTTTTCTTTTCCCGCCGAATGAAACACTGTCACGGGAACGTTGGATGCTCGATTGTTATTTGGTGGGTAAGACAAACGCACTTCGTAACGACCAGCTGACAATGGCGTCGTAAACGTTGCTGACTTTGTTCCCTGATCGGCGTTTCCATTGTGAGTGTAACCGCCGTCAACGAATGGCTTGCTGGCGGACGAGCTTTCCCATTCGCTTTGATAGCTGGCCATGCGATCATCGATGATGGTTCCTTTTAACTTCGACGACGAAACCGCATAGTCCGGTTCCAGTTCCAGCACCTGCCTGTCGGTCAGTAATCGCTGCTTCAGTTTTTCGTACGACACGTCCTGAACAGCGATGTTGTCGTCCAACGCCAGGCATGCCGCCGTCGCAGCGGATTGGCCAAGCACCATAAAGACTGGCTCCATACGAAGTGAACCAAACGCAATGTGGCTTGAAGAAACGCACACAGGCACCAGCAGGTTTTCGCACTGTGATTTTTTCGGCACGATTGATCCGTATGCGATTTCATATGGTCGAGGAGCATGAACTCCAATGTCGCCCGCATTCTGCACCAAACCATCCGGAGTGATGTACCGCTGCACATTATGCGAATCCAGCGTATACGACCCCATTCCAACTGACTCAGGCGTTGGTTTCCTGTCAAGACAATCGTGCTCGGTCATAACGTACTCACCAATCATTCGGCGAGCTTCGCGAACGTAAATTTGATGGGGCCAGCCGCCGGTGTCCAGAAACTCATCCTTTGGCAAACCCCACTTCGACATTGCTTCACGCACTTCAGTGGGCACTCGAACATCATTAGCCATAAAGTACATCAGGCCCTGTTGGTAGACCTCGTGTTCTCGAACAATTTCAGCTCGACGTTCATAGCTGGCATCGGGATAGTCATAGTTCATGCCGATATTGTCGGTGCTGAACGGCCCGTGATTGTTGGTGTCGGTTTTATGATTCGGCATCGGGTCGAACTTGGCGAACATTTCACGCCAACCGCCAGCGAAGACTCGCAGCAAGAGTTCGTACTGCCCGGCGTCGTAGCCAACCGGTTTCGCAAACGGAATGCGGTTCAGTTCCACGTTCGTCAGACACATGCGGAAGCAGTACGCCTGAATTCGATGATCTCCGTCGCCTCGGATACCCGGATCAGCTGTGCTGACAAGCGGCAACACGCCGCTTGTCGGATCGCCAGGCGTCACATAAGGATCAACGGAAGTCTGAAACCAATGTTTGTGATGTAAGATGCCAACCTGAATTCCGTTCCATGTTTCGTCGTAAACGGTGTTCGCTTCTCGTCCAACGTGATAGTCAATTCCGGCAGTTGCCAGCAGATCACCTTCATAGGTGGTGTCGACAAACATACGGCCAGTGAACACCTTGCCGCTTTGAGTTCTAAAACCAGTAATGCGGCGGTTGGACTTTGTCACGCCGCCCTTCGTGCGATCGAGCCACTCGTTTCGAAAGACTGGAATCTGATATTCAGCAATCATCTGATCGAAAATCGCTTCTGCCACATGAGGCTCAAAGACCCACATTGTGGAACCATCGTCAGATTTTCCAGGAGCACTTTGATTGCGATTGCCGAACCTGGCCTGATCCTCCCACGACCATGAATCAGCTTTTTGGTAGTGCTGCCAGACGCGGTGATAAAAATTACGGCTCAACCCGCCAATGGCGTCCTTTTTGCCGGAATCTGTCCAGCCGAGCCCACCAGAAGTCAGGCCACCCAGATGTATGTCGGGGCAGACAATCACAGCCGACTTGCCCATAATCTTTGCCTGTACGGCTGTGGTGACCGCCGCACTTGTTCCGCCGTATACCACAATGTCGTAGCCTGCTTCCTGAGCGAAACCAACGGATGAAGTGGTCACCACAGTCGTCAACGCGACTAACACTGCCAGACACGATTCATTCAATACCTGCATAATATTCACGCCCGATTCTGAAGCTACGGTTCACTTGGCCACTTGCCGTTTTCAGCGGTCTCGTCGAACATGGAATTGCACATACCGGTCGGTGGCATGCAACGACTGGTGGAAATTCGATCGGCTGCGGCAAACGATTGTTTGTTGGCCGTTCATTCTGACAACATTCAGCCATGTCGCCAGCGTCGAGGTTCCGGTAACAGCGTCTGCCAGTGACACATGGCCGCGACGGACGTCTTTCGCCGAAAAGAAACCGTTGTTTTCAGCAAACGCCCGTCCGAGTGCGTTTGCTAAGCTATCTACAGGATGCACGTCCTGAACTGCCGCTCAACGCGTCTTGCGGCAGTGCTACCGTGCCCGGGTTTCGTTTGACCCAATTCGAAGCGAAGAAATCCCACACTGACATGAGTGCGGTTACCTGTCAGACGTTTCGACTTCAGACTTAACATCTTTAGCCTTCGCACCGTCATCGCTGGCAGTACTTCCCGAGCCAAGATCGATGCCTTCGATTTCCCGCAGAGTTGTGTTCACGTCATCAACAGCGGCTGAAACAGCACCACCGGAAGAAACGGGAATCGTCGGTTCGGCAGGTGGCTTCCCAAAGTTGCTGGCAACAATCAACGCCAGGCATGCGGCCAGCGACGCAACCGCGACAACGGCACGACTACCCAGGGAGGGGCCCGGGCGGTAAGTGCCGCCATCAGAGGCAACCATCGTGACGGTCAGACCAGATTTCCGGGAAACGCCGTTCATAATCTGAGGCCAGGACGATGGAAGACGGTCAAGTTCGGCCGGCATTTCCATGTTATAAAATGAACTCAGCAGTTGGTCCATTTGGTCCTCGTTCAGCATCCTGCCGTTGTTGGATTTTTCATTCATTTGAGTATCCCTGTTCTTCCAGAAGTTCCGCCAGACGCTTACGTGCTCTGGACAACCGCATATCAATTGCAGCCGCCGTACAGTCCATTACTATCGCCATCTGAGCAGAAGACCAGTTTAGTGCGTACTTCATGACCAGCACCTTGCGGTCGTCTTCAATCATCTTTACCAACGCCTCACGAACCGCATTGCGGTTTTCGTCAGACGACAATATATCTTCCGCGGCAAACCGATCGTTTGCCATTTCATCCAGTGTTGCAGAAAGTTTAGTACTACTGCTCTTACGACGAGCGACGTCGCGCAGCCAGTTCTGCCCGACCCGTAACAACCACGCTCGTGGGTCCCGGATTGGCTCACCCGCGTAAACGTGATACTTCAAAAACGCCTCCTGAACCGCATCGTAGGCTCGTTCCGGATCGCTGCATTGCGAATAAAATATCGCCCACAGCTCACGGGAATTTTCCCTGTAAAGCGCGTCCAGATGATCCGTCTGTTTCGACGGGTCGTCCGTCATTCCAAACTTCCAATGTTAATTCGACGAAGTTTCCGCCCGATCAGAGTGACCATTTCAGGCTTAGAATCGCCGCAGGATACCTCAACAACTTAATGTTTCGACGCATCTCAACAAACCAGACGCGGTTCGTTCAGTCGTCTAACCCGGTGAGCCGAATTTTTTTCGTGCAGCCACTGAAAAGCATGTTTTCTTGACTAAAAATACAGAACCCGTATTTGGAACCATGGTCAGATTTCGACAAATTGTCAAATGCTGGGCAAACGTCCATCTGTTCGCAGCGGGGGAAACATCAGGAATTACAGCCAGCAAACAGATTCTGAACAAAAACGCACCCGATTCGTATCAGAACAGAAACGTCTTGCCACAGCAAAAACAGTTTGAGTTTTCCGCTCAACGCAAGTGACGGTCCTGCACCCGCAAATTGACAAGCACGACGGGCGAACAACTGAATCCAGCCATTGCAAAATTCAGTCGTTCGCACGTCGTGCTTGTAATGAAAAATTCGCCGGACCGGCGCGGGATAGCTTCCAGTGCGGAAACTCACATTATAAAACTTAGGCCAGCCAGCGGCCTAAGTTTCCCCTGGACGACGACCTGGCGTGCCCCATCCGTCGCGATCCGATGCTGTGCCAATTGCGGCTGAACGGGAAGGATCAGCGACTTGCTCAGCGACTTGCTCAGCGACGAGCGGCCGAACGCACAGACGACTTCAAAACAGATTACCGAATGCGCGGCGGCATCGAAGCCACCAACTCGATGCTGCAGCGAGTGACCGGTCTGGACCGTCTGCGAGTGCGCGGTCGGCCGGCCGTGTTTTCGAGCATTCTACTGAACGTCGCCGACTGGAATTTACTGCGAGCGGGCAGCGTGCGCTCACTGATCGCCAAACTGACGAAAGGTGGAAAGGCTGGGGATTCTGCGCCTATGTCTCGCGCTATTTCAGAGCTCTTGCACGGTCTCACATTGTTTCGAAACGGCTTCCCGCGCTTCATAGTTGCCTGACGGATTCAAATCCGAAATTGCTGCGAATCCCAACCTCAAAACAACCGACTTTTGTCGCTCGTGTCTATCTAATGTCGAAACCGGTGGCGGCAGTCAATGCACTTCCACCACCGTGAGAACCTGCTGATGTTTCGATAACGCATGAAATCACGTTTCGAACCGGTCTGTCAGGTCAGCTTAGAACTCGCCAAC
>Ga0209390_10001972_pt1 | contig 37539 bp, 30 predicted proteins | sample BON01_FD_187212 | JGI IMG/M metagenome (GOLD analysis project Ga0209390, IMG submission 187212) | Freshwater microbial communities from Lake Bonney liftoff mats and glacier meltwater in Antarctica - BON-01 (SPAdes) (version 2) | ecosystem: Environmental > Aquatic > Freshwater > Ice > Glacier...
CCACAAAAATCGACTTCAATCGGCCGAGTAAACCACCGCAGGTTGACTCGAGGATCTTCGATTCGGCGGACGAATACTGTTTCTGAGAGATTCAGTTCTGCAGCCACAGATGGCATTCATCCTGTGCTGCGATCACTGTCAAGGACCACAACCGCTGCAGGATTTCCGCAGAAGGCACGTTTTGTGAAGGCTTCAGTGTGAAAGATGGGCATCGTCATTGGATTTTCCAGGCAGATGAATGATTGTCTTTGATTCGGTCGCCGTGAGATGTATTCAACGATTGCTGACAGGCCTGATTGTCGTTAGTTTAGGCGTGTAGCGAGTAGTCAATTGGCCGTGATTCGGCGTTTAATGTTGTGGATGCATAAGGGACGATAACAGTGTCAGACGTAAAAGTAGTTGTGCGCGATAACGGTCCGTTTTTAGTAACGGGCCCCATCACTGTGGAAGACGCAGGTGGCAATAAATTTGATCTGGGCGGCAAGGAAACGATTGCTCTTTGCCGTTGTGGCGCGTCAGCAAATCGCCCTTTCTGTGACGGAGCTCATAATCGTTGCGGTTTTGAATCTGCAGAACGAGTGCCCTCCTGAGTCGGGTGAACAGGGACTAAGAGTCATGCCCGTCGCTGCTGCGCGGGCATTTCTTGTGCGCGGGCATTTCTTGTGCGCGAAGTGTAAGTCTTGCATTGAGTGTGTTTGGAGTTGGCGAGGTTTTCTGAAATGCGGATCGCTACTAATTTGTCTGCTGTTTGTTGTCTCGTGGTCGGGCTAACGTCAACTATTGTGGTGGCGGATGATCCCGTTCCTCAGGTTGTACTCAAACTGCAGAATGACTTGCAGCAGTTGCAGGGAACCCTGAAGGAACTCAGCCATGATCCAAAGCTTCAGACGCGCGACGGCCGCTTGTGGTTCGCCGATGTTGCTGTGTTTGCGAAGGCTGTCGAATGGCTGCTGCGACACAACGAATTTTCTAAAAAGGAATATTCAGCTCAGGCGGCCAGCGCACTTCAGATTGGCAACCAACGCGCGGCGGAACTGAAGACGGGAGCGGCTTCCTGGGCATTGCGTCCAGGAGTTTCCATTCGCGGGTACGTTTCCAGTATTGACGGATCTGTGCAGCCATACGCTGTGATATTGCCCGAAGCAGTGAACCCCATGTCCGGTGATCGCTGGCCGTTGCATGTGGTGCTGCATGGTCGAGCCGACGATATGAACGAGGTAAACTTTATTGCGAAACATGAAGGCAAGCCACTGCCGCAGGGGCGAAACTGGATTCAGCTGGAGGTTTATGGTCGAGGTAACAATGCGTATCGCTGGGCGGGTGAAACTGATGTGTTTGAAGCGATGTCTGATGTTCGTCGCCGGTTTCGAATCGATGACAACCGCATCACGCTGCATGGGTTTTCAATGGGCGGTGCCGGATCGTGGCATCTGGGATTGCATCATCCGGCGACATGGTCGTCTGTAGGGCCGGGGGCCGGGTTTGTTGACTTTTACAACTACCAAAAAAAGACACAACAACTTCCCGCGTGGCAGCACCAGACACTTGGCATTTATGATGCCATCGATTGCGCCTTAAACGCCGCGAACGTGCCGATATGCACTTACGGCGGTGAAAACGATGCTCAATTGGTGGCCAGCACGAGTGTGGTTGACGTCGCTAAGACTTTGGGCGTTGACATCAAATTGCTGGTTGGCCCCGGAATGGGCCATAAATTTCACCCGGACAGCTTTAAGGAATTCATGGCCTTCCATCAGGAAAAATCGGCGGCTGGCCGTTTAAGGAATCTGGGGCGAAAGCAGATTCGATTTACAACTCGCAGCTTGAAATACAACAAGTGCGACTGGCTGACGATTGAAGAGATTGAGCGCGTTTACGAACCATCCACTATCGAAGCGACGGTGCAGGAAAACGGCAATGTAACGGTCAAGGCGACCAACGTCGCTGTGTTTAGTATCGCTCGCGATGTGGCCCCGTTTGTCGACATCGATGGCGAGTTGTTGCCGTGCTTTGATGCGGGCGAAGGTTTGTTGCCAAATGTGTACTACGAAAAAACCAGCGATGGCTGGTATGTGCAGACCTACGATGAATCACGAGCGTTTGGAGACAATCCCGATCTCAATAAACGACGCGGACTTCAGGGGCCGATCGACGATGCTTTTATGGAGCCATTTCTGTGCGTGACAAGCAGTGGTTCTGTCGGCGAAGACAGCCATAGTCAATGGGTCGCATGGACCTTGAAACGGTTTCAAAATGAGTTTGATAAGTGGATGCGAGCCAGCGTGCCGGTTGTTACTGACTCGAACGTGACGGACGAGGACATCGTTGGGCATCATCTGGTCCTGTTCGGCGACCCATCGTCCAACTTGTTGATTCAGAAAGTCCTTCCGCAGTTGCCGGTTGAATGGAACGCTGACCAAATCAAAATCGGCGATAGGGTCTTCGATGCGAAAACTCACGGGCTTAGTATGATCTATCCGAATCCACTGAATCCTTGGAAGTATGTGGTCATCAATTCAGGTCATACGTTTCACGAAAAGGACTTCAGGAATTCCAATAGCTGGTTGTTTCCTCGACTGGGGGACATTGCCGTGCAGAAATTCACGAAGAACGCAGACGGCGGGTACGACGAAGAAATCGTCTGGGCCACTAACTTTAACGCTGGCTGGGGGTTGTCTGATAATCAGTAGGCACGGACTGTGCTTCAGGCTCGCCCCGAACGTTAGCCCGTTGCAGCCAGCTCACGCAGGAAACCCTGAAAAAACAACAACAGAAGTCGTTGTCCAGATGAGAAATCTGGCACGTTTCATGTTGGCTAGGCAAGGGTAGGCGCGTTTATCGGTGGTCGAGGTGGATGACGATGTTGTTCACTGGACGAAGGACCACGACGGCCCTTGTGTTTGTCAGCAAATCCTTTGTCGAGCTTCCATCGAACGCGACCGGGTTCATCAACATGCTTGTTGAAGCTTATTTCCTTTAGTTCAAGTGAACCGCCGAAGTTCATTTTGATCCATATTTCGCCAGGTAGTTAGTTCTTTTACGTCTCTGGAGGCATGAACTCAGCGGGATCCTGTTTGCGTCGTGGAATGCTTCTGCGAGTCCGCCACGTTATGTCTCCAAGTAACGTCGTTGTCCACTTTTCCACGATCCCCGAGCGAAGCATAGAGGATGGGACGGCCGTCAATGTAAACAGTTGCCGACACAAGTCGCGATGTATAACAATGCTCGGATGCAGCTAAGACTTAGAAAAAATCACGAGGCAATTTACATCAGGCAACGGCCATTATTTGCCAGGGGCGGCATTCGTCCAGATTTGATTGTCGTCAGTCAAGATTGCTTTGGACCTGCCAATGGAACCTTGGAACCTTGGAACCTTGGAACCGATGGTACGAATTAGAAGCTGCTTTTAGCGAGGTTGATTCACATTAAACCGTAATCCGGCATGTGGCTGTCGATTGAATCGCGGATAGTCCGCTGTTGCGTGTGGGCGCTCATAACGGGCGGGCAACGAGTATTCGAGAAATTTCTGCGGGATTTCAGTCATGAGATGGCGGCCCGAGAAAAAAGTCGGGCAAAAGAGACCAGGGTCGATACTATTCGGCACGTTGGTTGTTGAGTTTACGGGTTTTGCGTCCGCACTGGGGCAGGCAGCAACGTCGTTTGCCGATTCGCAAAATCGAAGGCTTGACGTTCTCAGTAGCTCGTTACACTGTCATTATTGAACTGGTTGTTGCACCAGAATCGTGTCCGGAACCCGGTTGCAGACGTTGCGGCTTCGCAGTCGTCTCCCGCCCCGCAATCGCCCTTCTTTCAACATATTTTCGGACTCATGCTGAATCTTTCAGGACTCAACCCGCCCCAGCGAGAGGCAGTGGAAACACTGTCTGGACCTATGCTTGTTCTGGCTGGAGCCGGAACCGGGAAGACTCGTGTGATCACGTTTCGGATGGCGAATCTAATTCGTCATGGCGTACGACCGGATCGCATCCTGTCAGTGACGTTTACGAACAAAGCGTCCAAGGAAATGCGTGAACGGGCAATGAAGCTGTTGAATTCGCGGTCGAAGCTGAAGCCGATGGTTTCTACGTTTCACGCGTATTGTGTGAAGGTTCTTCGAGAAGACATCAATGCTTTGGGATATCCCAAGGGATTTGTGATCTACGACCGAGGCGATCAGGAAGCAGCAGCTCGCACAGCTTTACGAGAAATCCGTGTCGGCGACAAAGCGATGAAGCCGGGTGATCTGCTGAATAAAATCAGCAGTTGGAAGATGTCGGCCATTACGGAAAATGAAGCCAGCAATCACGTTACGGCGGACTTCGATTTTCTGGCATCCATGGCCTATCGTCGCTATCAGAAACAGTTACGTGCATCGGGGGCCGTAGACTTTGACGATCTTCTTGTTTTGACGAACCGACTGTTTTTGGAATTTCCGGAGATCCGACAAAGGCATCAATCGCGGTTCGATCATGTGCAGGTGGATGAATATCAGGACACGAACGGTGTTCAGTTTCAGTTGATCGAACAACTGGTGTCGTCGCATAATAATATCTGCGTTGTGGGTGATGACGACCAGTCGATTTATGGATGGCGTGGGGCGGAAGTGCAGCACATTCTGAATTTTGGTGGCCATTTTCCGGGCACCAAAACCATTCGTCTCGAAAGCAATTATCGCTGCACAGACAAAATTATTGACTACGCTAACAGGCTGGTTAAGAACAACAAAGATCGTCACGACAAGACACTGATAGCTCATAAACCAGGCGGCGCGCCGGTTCGCATTCTGGCCTATGAAGACGAAACACAGGAATCCGAAAACGTTGTTCGTGAAATTCAGTATCTGATTACAGAATTGGGCGTACGTCCCCGAGACGTCGCGATTTTGTTTCGCACGAACGAGCAGCCTCGGTTGTTCGAAACGGAAATGAGACGGCTGAATGTGCCCTATGTGCTGCTGGGTGGTCAGTCGTTTTTTGACCGCAAAGAAATTCGCGACCTGCTGGCCTATATGAAGGTACTATCTTCACCGCGAGACGAAGTGTCGCTGCTGCGAATTATTAACACGCCGTCCCGAGGTATCGGAATATCAACTACTGAAAAGCTGGTTCAGCTGGCGGTGCTGGAAGGCAAGAGTCTGTGGGATGTTGTGCCGCAAGGCATCGCGGAAGGGACCGTTTCCAAGAAGGCTCAGGCGGCGTTAAGTGATTTTCAAAATCTGTTAAATCGATTTCGCGATGAGATGGCTGATCATCCGGAACGTCTTGCAGACACCACCAAGCGACTGCTGCAGGCCATTAATTACGACGCCGAGATTGATCGTCAATACAAGGAAGGAGCTCAGGCGGAGCAGCGAAAACAGGTTCTGGAAGATCTGGTGAATTCGATTGGCCAGTATACGGAAAAAACGAAGAAGCCATCATTAGAAGGTTTTCTTGAGACAACCGCGTTGATGGACCGTGGCGATCAGAATGACAAAGATTCGGAACTGGCCGACAACGCGGTGCGCCTGATGACCCTGCACAGTGCCAAAGGGCTTGAGTTTCCGCGAGTCTATCTGGTGGGTATGGAAGAAAACCTGCTGCCTCATAAACGCAGCGTTGAAAGTGACCTGGCAAAAGACATCGCAGAAGAACGCCGACTGGCCTACGTCGGTGTGACTCGTGCCATGGACTACCTTACGCTGACTCGAGCGAAAACACGTATGAAGTGGGGTAAGCGGCGTGAAACCGTGGCGTCTCGATTCCTGTTCGAGATGCAAAACGAACCAGGTGAGAAGCTGGTTGAAGAGCATTTCGGCGACGAAGACGAAGAAGATGATTCAGACGATCCTCCTGTGCGCCAGACGCTGACAAGCCTGTTCGACGCGGACGATAATCCTCCATTTTGACAGTTGTTTGATCCGCGAGTGCGGCCCGTCATTTTGCGGAATGACGTAGCGAAACTCGTGTAGCGTATCGGTCCGAAAAACCACAGGACAGGGCCGAAAGTCTTAACGACTTTCGCTACGAGTGGCCGCATCTCTTTGAGACTTGCTGTAGTCAGGCACGTGGCCAGCCTTGCGCTGTTGCAGACTCATTCATAAATAGGGGTGCGGCATTGCGCGATGCTGGAAATTCACTGGGCTGGTTCCCGTATCTCTGATGTGGATGGTTCACATTTAGGGGTACGGTGGAGGCACCATGTTTGGAAATGATCCCGGAGTGGACTCAATACGTCGAAGTGCAGCTTTATTGTTGGCCTTGTTGATTCTTTCACCGACCGTGTTCGCTCAGGCATCGCCAATCGCTTTGTCAGAGAAATCTTCACTGCCGAGGCCTCGCACTCAACAGCAGGTTGAACGAGCTTTGGAAATTGCAAAGCTTGCCGGGAAAAACGGGATGCCGGAACTTTCGTTTCGGGCGGTCCGCCGATGCAGACTGTCGTTGCCGTGAGTTCAACGCAATTACAAAGATTCCCGGCGGGGTATGTTCCTGTTACCGGGATAACATACGACGGGTACGGCCAATGCGCCCGCCGTCACAGACATGATTCAGAGAAAAATTACGGTACTGAACGATCTTTGGGCAGATCAGAAGTTCGCTCCGGACGCCGTTTATCGTTCTCTGTCGAGCGTCTTGTTTCCGGCTGGCCGTCCGGAAGAAATTTTCTTTTACGAACAGACAATTTCTGCCACTGCGATGACTTCCGGAACTTTTCAGCAGCCATTTAGTGTGGCGACTTTGCTGGTTGACTGGGTTCAAAAAACGTAACCGTTCACGGGAGTAAATTTTTCTTGGGTCAGAATGCTTAGATTTGTTAGCGTCGCACCTTGGATGCAAGAGACAAGATTATAGAGGACCTTCAGACGTTGGTTGCCAGAAAATCGAGGCAGATGGCTTTGCAATCGAATGAGATTGCGAAGTTGACGTCGCGAGTTGCGGAATTGGCACTGGCACTGGCCAAAGCGACAAAAGACTGATCAACGTCATCGAAACCGCTGTCCAGTGATATCACGAACGCCTGTGGACAGCTCTGGCCACGTGCCGAAAACAACAACGCAACTTCTTCGACTTTCTGACGTCTTCCATCAATGCAAAGCTGAACAAACAGCCTGCGCCTTCGCTGATGAACGGCTGATGCCGTGAACGGTTCACGATTTATCAAAATCGTTTTCACATAGTTTTCAGACAGACGGCCTTCCTGAAGACCTATTCCATTCGTCTATGAATCTTCGCGATGAAACCGTTTTCGCATAGAAGCGGATGGTGTGCGTGTGACCAGTTCCGGAGTTTCAGGCTGGAGCTCGAAAACGCTGTCCTCTTATTTGGCAATCGTCGGTGACTTTGACGTGACAGCGTCGTTTGCGGATTTGTCGGTGAAGGCTCCGGACTCAGATAAGTCTTCCGGCATTCAGCTTGGTCTGACTTTCATGAACACAACCAAAGACACCGTCGAAGTTATCCGAAGGCTGACTGGCAGCGGCGTTCAGGTTGTGGAAACGATGCGCGTAATTCATGAAGCGGGCGGGACACAGTATCGCTCTCAGTCACGGCCACAGTCTTTGGATTCTGGACGGTTTCGGTTATCCCGCCGCGGTGATGTGATTGTGTGGATGTTTTCTGCAAGGGACAATGGGCAGTTTGATGTGCTTCGCGCAGAGCGGATTTCTGATGCTCACGTTCAGCTTGGTGGGATCGACTTTGAGGCGTGTCAGTAAAACGGTGCACCGATTTCGTTCTGTTATGGAAGTGTTTCATTCCAAGTGTTGACCGGACGCTCAAAACAGTTGACGTTTGATGTTGGGAGCGACACAGCAAACACCGTGTTTTTATTTGTCTGGGAATCAACTCACCTATTTAGTGCACACTCGGGAGCCTACCTGACGGCGCTGTTTGATACAGATCGCTATCATCGGGTCGACTTCATACCGTTTTTCATCAGGATGGCCACGAAGAAAGCGGAGTGGTGGAAGCAACCGAAGACGATTCCGGAAAACGCAAATACGACGTTCGCGGTTCTGTTCGTATTTCGGCAATCGAAGTACGTTCATTGCGGATTATGCGACAGGGGCAGACAATGTCCTTTTATTTTGTGGATGCAAAAGGCAAGCCGCATAAAGTTTCAAAAGCGCAGGTTGGCACCGCGGCAGTTGCTTCCCGCGGTTTAAGGCTGTCGGTGCATACTGGCGGAGATGGGAACATGACAAAAGTTCTGTGGAAGAAACTGACGCTGCCTGCAGATGGTTTGACAGACTAAGGTTGTGGCTATCAGGCCAATCCTGTCACATGCTTGACGGCGGCTGAATCAGGGTGGCACGTAAGTGCCGGTTTTGGCCCGCAGGAAAACGTGTGTGAGGTTTGCCGAATTAGGTTGTTGTTAACTCTCGTAGAGTCGAATTTTAATGGGCGGAGTATTCTGGTGATTTCAAGACTTGAGCGAACGCTGGGGCGTTTCGCGATCCCGAATCTGACACTGTTCATTATCGTGGGGCAAGTGGCCGTCTTTGTTGCGATGCAACAGGATGCCAGAATTCTGGAACGCATCGCTCTTGTGCCGGGAAGTGTGCTGGCCGGCGAGGTTTATCGGCTGCTGAGCTTTCTGGTGATGCCGCCTGTGACGGCTCCGATCTGGGCGTTTTTTTTCTGGTACCTGTTTTACCTGATGGGCACGGCGCTGGAAGGTTATTGGGGAACGATCAGGTACAACCTGTTTTGGCTGATCGGTTACGTGGCAACTGTAGGAACGGGATTTATTACGCCGGATGCGGTTGTTTCCAATTGGTTTCTTCAAGGCACGGTGTTTCTCGCGTTTGCGTACCTGAATCCGAATTTCGAGCTGCGAGTGATGTTTATCCTGCCAGTAAAGATAAAGTGGTTCGCTTTGCTGACTTGGATTGGTTTTGTATTGGGATTCGTTTCCGGTGGCTGGTCAGAGCGGCTGACGATCGGATCTGCAGTGGCGAACTTCTTGGTCTTCTTCGGAGCGGACATTTGGGCTCGGGCAAAGCACGGGCAGCGGCATATGACCGGGCAGGCCAAACGGTTCGCTGTCAGGCCTGCGGCATTTATTCACAAATGCCATGTATGTGGAATGACGGAAAAAACAAATCCGGGCATGGACTTTCGGTATTGCAGCAAGTGTTCAGGCGATCTGTGCTACTGCACAGACCACATTCGCAGCCACGAACACATAAACGATGGACAATCCGAATAATCAGCTGTCGAAGCAGCCAAGCGAGATAGCAATTTTCGTTTTCAAACTGAAGTCGATCTTTTGCTGCCGAAGTGCTAATATTCGGTCGGTGAGAGTTAAGGAATTAGATGCATCCCGGTTCGCGGGACGTCACTTACGGGGTATTGAAAATGCGATTTCAAATTGTCTTTGTCCTAAGTGCTTTTGCCTTACTCGGTTGCGCTGACGAAGCCGTTGTGTCTGTCGCTGTGTCGGACGCGGCGCCTGTGGCCGATGGTGTTGGTGATGCAACCGTGGTTCAGGAATCTAATTCAGAGGAAGCAAACGTGTCTGAAGACAGCCCCGCACAGTACAACAAACTCACGGAATTCGAAGACTATGTGATTGATGGCAAAGGTACAGAGCGAGCTTTTGCTGGGGAGTATACCGACACAGACGCTGCTGGGACGTATATCTGTCGTCGCTGTAACGCTCCGCTATATCGTTCTGATCAGAAGTTTCACAGCGGTTGTGGCTGGCCGGCCTTCGATGACGAAATCGAAGGCGCGGTAACTCGTCATACTGATGCCGATGGATACCGCGTGGAAATCGTCTGCCGCAATTGCCAGGGGCATCTCGGTCACGTCTTTGAAGGTGAAGGCCTCACGGACAAGAACAGTCGCCACTGCGTGAATTCAGTTTCAATGATCCTGATTCCCAAGGGCGACACCATTCCGCCAATAATTAAACTCGCCCCGAAGACGGAATAAAATCTTCTCAGCAAAGTTTGCGTTGTCACCGCCAGGAAACGTTGCTGCGCTTCACATGCCTATTGGACTTTTGAGCCACGAATTTTCAACAGGCACGAAAAAGCCTTCCGCTAAGGCGACAAACTGGTGAATGTCGATCAGCGGAAGGCTCATGCGTTATGGACGCAGTGATATTAGTCAGACCGATGTCGAGATGCAGGGCATCTGAGGGGAATCCCTCAATAAATGCTGGTTAGTCCTATCTTCTGCAGGATCAGGCATGGCTTTTTTTCTCGGCGAGCCTACTCGGCGGAATTCGATTAAGGACGTTTTTTCACCCAAATGGTTTCGTCGGCACGCGTTTTTCTCATTCTATGTTGACATAGCAAAACAGCAGGTTCACGTGACGGCGTGCACATTTCGTTTCCCGATAGATGTCAGGTAAAGAGGCTGTGCTTTTCCGTCGGTGGGATTGGTTTCGGGGAAAAACTTCTGCACGGCTTTGAGTAGGTCGCAACGACTGATTTGACCATCTATTCGGCCATCTTCAAGGACAGGTAACTGCCGTGCGTTGGAATTCAGGAATCGCTGGGCGATCGTCAACACATCGTCCGTGTGGCTGATGCTGGCGGCTTCACCATGCATCCATGCTGCTACGGATGTCTTTAGCCCGATCTGGCCTGCGCCTGTCAATAAACGAGATGCGGCCAGCGGTTCGGTATTCATCTTCAGGGCGGCCTGCAGAGCGTCCTGGCGAGTGACCTGTCCCATAAATTGATCGTTCCGGACCACCATCAACCGACGGTAAGCGGTCTGTTGGAATCGATCGATGATTTCATCCAGCCCGGTTGATTCCCCGATCTGGCGACCATCATGTCGATCAATCCAACTGCTGACGCGCGACGAGGGAAGTTGCTCCCAGCATAGGCCGATAAATACATGCATGGCGGATTGTTCAGAAAACACGCCTTGAAGGCAGCCATCGACATCCAGTACCGGCGCACCGGATACTTTGCGTGTGACGAGTTCGTTGATCCCGTGAAACACATCCTGATCCGATTTGAGGACCAGTGTCGAGCGGTTCATTAACTCAGACGCTTTGACGTCACGTAAACGGGCGGCGACATTCGAATGGCAGCACAGTCCACCAAGGTCCAGCGCGGCAATTGCACATCGTTCAGTGAATCGGCCGACAAACTGTCCGTTCCTGTCGATGACCGGCATGCCGGAGATTTTGTAAGCCACCAGCTTTTCAAGAGCATCAATGACGTGCGTTTCAGGAGAAGTAAAAATCAATCGCCGGGTCATGATCTCTGTTGCGGTGATAGTTAACGTTTTCATGAATCTCCCTTTCGCCATAGATGGGGTTTATTGATGAACTGTTACGTCTGAAATGTTGTCGAGTCACATGCATCAAACACCTGTTTCGCAGATTGCGGCGGGCCCCAAATTGACCCGGGCCTTTAGATTACGGCCATCAGATTTGACGAGTGCTAACTCAGGGTTCCCTTTCAAGTGGTAGAATTCGCGAATCCGGAAGTACGGGTGCCAGCGGTTGTTATTCTGATTTTCAACGATAAATCTGGATACGCAACCGGAATTTTGACTGTTTGCAGTGGCAACAGGCTCTATCTGAAATTTCATTGGTTTCGGTCTTGCGGAATCCGTTTTCAAGCGATCGACATTCTTTACGTGGTATCGATACGATGATCTTTCAGCGAGAATCGGCACCACGCGGAAACGCAGTTTTGACCTATTGCCCTGTTAAACTGAACAAGAAACATCGATATGCGTATGCGAATCAAAGACGGAAGGTGGTTTGAGACAACTGAGGCGATCCGCATCAACAACAAACTGTGGTATACGCAAAAAGGAAGCTGGCTCTACCACCGTCTGGCTGAACCCGACCTTATCAACGAAGCAGAGGCTGTAAAAGTGATGTTGGCTGATGGCAACTGGTTTGAGGACCACGAAGGTTTTGCTCAGCTGCCTCAGCGAGTGAAGGATCAGCTACAGCGCCATCTTGAAGAAGACTTTCCGCCCGACGAAGAAGTCTGAATTCGGGCCTTTTCAGTTTTGCATCGTGTTTGGCCAACCTTCTGCATCATCGCTGGCATGTTGGCGCTGGTCAGGTCACAAAGTTATCGAATGGTGCGGATGATCTCGGCCGTTACATTTTTAGAAGTCTTCGATCAGTGCGATTGAGAACAGGCAACTATTGGGATTGATTTCAATGTTCAATAGAAAAGAATGTCAACGCGCGACGCATTTCCTGCTGGCGATTGTTGCCATTACAAATTTCTCCATCGCAGGGGATAGCCAATCGCCAATTGTCGGCGAAGATGTGGTGTTCGCCGTTAATGACAGCGTTGCTACTGTGGAAGCTGAACACTTCTGTTAGCAAAAATAAACGGCCGATCGAACTTTGCACCTGATGACTTCGGTTAGTGCCATGGGAATTGAGCCTGACGGAGATCCGATTCATGTTGGCGGAGCAAGTGGCGGAGCATATCTGGAAATCCGGCCAGACACTCGCAGAACCCACGCCGACAAGTTGATTCGCGGTAAGAAGTTTTCGCCGGATCCCGGAAGGATGGCGGTACTTAGCTATCGCGTGCACGTCGAAATTCCTGGACGTTATTACGTGTGGGCCCGAGCATATTCGACTGGCGGCGAAGATAATGGACTGCATGTCGGGCTGGACGGCAACTGTCCTGAAAGCGGACAACGTCTGCAGTGGTGTGAAGGCAAGCAGTCATGGCGTTGGGAAAGCAAACAGTGGACCGCTGCGGAACACTGCGGTGAACCTCAGAAGAGTTTTCTGGATATCGAACAACCAAGGCCGCACGCAATTCAGTTTTTGATGCGCGAAGATGGGTTCGGATTTGATAAATGGCTGATCACCACAGACCGTGAATTTTTTCGCCCGACCGATGTCTGTCCGCTCAGTGTGTTGCAGGCCGGAGTTTTGCCGATGACCTTTCCTTTTGTGAAGGCCGATTCGCAGTTTCCAGCTTATTGGGGAACGCCACCAGCGATTCAGACACGAGATCCTGTACCAACTGCTCGGAGGTTACAGGCGAGGTAGCGGCACCCTTGCCCGGTGGGTCCGCGAGAATATGGATGTCGATGCAAAGAAGGACTTGGAGCCAATGCCGAAGCAAACGGCGGCGACAGAAAAACAGCAGGCGGGCACACGGAGTTCAAACACCAGCCCCACAATATCGCTCAGCAGCGTTCCACATATCATGCCTCGTAAAGCGGATGGAGACGGAAGCTTGACGGTTTCGGGTGAGCTGGAAATGTGGCACAAGATTACGCTCACGGTGGATGGCCCGTATGCTCATGAACAGGGCAATGTTCCCAATCCGTTTACCGACATATACTTTGGCGCCAGCTTCACGCATGCTGACGGAACTCAGTACAACGTGTCGGCTATTTTGCTGCCGATGGTGATGCGGCGAATTCATCAGCCGAATCAGGCAGCGCAGCACATGGTCAGTGTCCGGACCTTGGCTACCAGGGCTTTGACGGAAGAGACAAAACAGGAAAAATAATTTATACGGAACACGAAGTTCGTAAGCAGACGTTGTGGGGCACGCTAATGTTCGGTGGAGCTGGCGTTGAATATTACTTCGGTTACCAGTTTGCTCAGAATGATCTGGTTTGCGAAGACTGGCGTTCTCGCGATCGAAGCCGGGACTATTGCCGTGAATTGTTTCCGCAAAAACCAGATTCCATTTCAGGATATGCAACCTGCTGACGAACTGGTCAGGAATGCTGATAACGATAATAGTCGCTATTGCCTTGCAAAACCTAGGCAGATTTATCTTCCCATCGGCGGCAATTCAGAATTGGATCTTTCCACACAGGATGGCACTTATTCTGTGCAGTGGTTTAATCCTCGGGCAGGTGGGTCACTGGTTTCAGGGCCGGTTCAACCCGTGGCGGGCGGCAATAGAGTTGATATTGGCGAGGCGCCGGATGAGCAGGACTGGCTGGCAGTGATCAGGCGTCAATAGCTGCAGCGGCTTTAGTCTTAGCGATGTTGGCAACAAGAATGAATTCGAAATCGCGGACGGCTTATGGAATGCCACGGACGATGCTAGGGCCAATAATTTTTGTGAGCCACACCGGGAGTTTCTTCCAGGTCGCAATGACGGCGTCGTATTTGCCGCTGTTGGGGCGAGCATCCGTGACGCTGCCTTTGCGGCTGTAGTATTGCCAGATGGCCGGATATTCTTCTGAACCCCATTGCTTTTTGAATTTGTACGTGCCAGCGTCAAGCGAACTGCGACCGAAGTCGAAGAACTGCTGGCCTCGTGCTGTGGCTCGTTTCAGTGCATGCCAGTACATCAGCATGTTGCAGCTGGTTTTGTTGTGTTCTCGTAATGCACTGGCGCTGGAGATCAGAGTTGTATCGGGGCCATGTAGCAGGAATCCGGAGGCAATGGCCTTTCCATCTAAACGCACCGTGCAGATTTCGGCTTCGTTCGGGAATTCGTCCAGCATCATTCGGAACAGTGATTTTGGGAACGGTGGTGTTCCCAGGTCTCGCATGTTCTGACAGAAGATGTTGTAGAAGTCGTCCAGCAGTTCGTGTCGCCCAAATTCAGCGGTCAGTTGTTCGTCGTTCAGAGGCTTTCGAATCTGACTTCGCACTTTGGACTTGAAGCTGTCCCACAGCAGTTCGGGGGTGGCCGGTAACTGTAGTCGCATATGTACTTTTTCGGTGGCCGTGGCGTTCATTTTGGGGTGTTCAGTATGACGCTCGTGACGCAGTTCCAGGTGCTTCACGTCCAGTTCGTCTGCCAGTTCCACGGCGTGATCGATTAGTTGCCGAGCTATCGCTGCTGAATCGGCAAGAACTCCGCCCGTGTTCAGGTATGGCTGGCTGGCGAGGAATTTTCCAAAGATCGGGCCGGACACGAACATCAGCGGTAAAACGCCGACAATTTGGTTGTCGGATTTTGCCCAGATAAACCGTGGTTGATGTTTTAACGCGGCATGAAATACGTTGGCCCATTCGCTGCGCAGATGAAAGCCGTCATAGCCCCATTTTTGCAGATAGTTGTTCCAGCCCTGGGGAGCAGCAATTGCGCCGTGTGTCGTGGCCGTTTGGGTGTTTGTGAATTCGATTGTGGACATGTTTGAAGACTTTAAATCTCGGTTCACAACTACTGAAAACTAAGTAGAACGCAGGTGTTGTTGTTCAGGATTCTTGTAACTGGCCTGCTGCCTTCGTTTTTGGAATCGCGGTGATGCGTTGAGCCAGCGATGTGCTTTGACTGCGGTAAACGTCCACGATCTTTTCCATTCGCTTTTCGAAGCTAAATCGTTCCTCAACCGTTTTGCGGCCCTGACCTGCAAGATGCAGACGACGAGTATTTTTGTTCAGCACCTGATGGATCCCGTAATACAAAGCTTCAACGCAGCCTGTCTTCACAATAACACCGTTTGTGCCATCGGTAACTAATCGAGGAATTCCATTGACGTTGGTGGTCACAACAGCGCGTTGTGAAGCCATGGCTTCCAGCACGACATTTGGTAGTCCCTCGCGAAGGCTGCTTAAAACAAAGACATCGATGGCTCGGTAAAGTTCCCGCGGGTCTTTCAGAAATCCAACCAGTTGCACGTGATTTTGTAGTTGCAGTTCATCAATCTGCTTCTGCAGTGATTCTTTGAGGTGCCCTTCTCCGGCAATCAGCAGGCCAACCTGATGTCCGCTGCGAATGAGCCGATAGACGGCATTGATTAGATGGTCGAATCCTTTTTCTTCGGACAGACGGCCAACTGCTCCAAGTACCACGTGTTGGTCATCAAAGCCAAATCTTCGCCGTTCCTGTTGAGTTGGTGGCGAGGGATCGTAATCATTAAGTACAATCGCGTTGTCGATCAGTTGCAGAGCATCTTTGCGAACACCGGATTTTTCACAGGCTTCGTAAAGGTCTTGGGAAACGCAGATAACTCGGTCGTACCGCTTCATGCAAAAGCGATCGATCCAGTAGTACAATGGAGTACGTGAAGTGAATCTTACCCAGCCATGAGCCGTAGTGACCAGATGCATTGGGTGGAACCGTTTGACGAGTAAACCCAGTGCGTTGCTTTTGTAATCGTGAGCGTGCCAGATGTCGACTCTGCGTTCTTTGCAGATGCGGATGCATTCTCTCACGACTTGCCGATCGAACGGACCACGATCATCGACGCCAATAATTTCCGCCTCGGCAACAGCAGCTTTGGATTGCAAAGATTTGAATGCGGGATCACCGGGCGGCTTCATGAACAGGCATGCGGAATCGATCCCGTGTTTCGCAAGAAATCGGGGTGAATTGAGAATCGTTTTTTCCGGGCCGCCACCATTTCCTGTGACCACACGAGTATGCAGGACAAAGGGGCGTTCGTTAGCGTGTTTCTCTGTTGGCACGTGTAAAATCCTTTTAGTTCTTGTGTACCAAATCGACTTGTCGATGGTCGCGATTGCCCATTGCTTCGGTCAATTGCCGGGGGCAAGTTGCCAATAAGCTGTGTTCCAGTTGTTTCGCCTTTGATGACCAGCTCTCAAGGCGCAGCCGAGTGCGAGCTTGTAACTGTACGTCAGGAATTCCACTCGATAGGCGCTGAGTTACCATTTCTGCGAAGTCGGCTGCGTTGTCGACAATGTCCAGACAATCGTTCCATTCACGGACAGCTGGCAGGTTACTAACAACGACCGGCTGCCCGGTGACCATGTATTCTTTCATCTTTAGCGGCTGCATGGCTTGTGTAACGGGAAGATCAGCGTATGGCATGATCAGCACGCTGGCAGCTTGTGCGAGTGTCGGCAGGCTCGAAAATGGTAGCGGTCCCGGAGCATGCACGTTATGAAGATTAAGAATGCGTTCATCCGGATCCTGTTGCGGACCTACCAGAAGAATATTTCCGTGCTGCATTCGTTTTGAAAGTGCGGCGATCATATCGGAATTCAACCGCCGATCTACGACGCCCCAGAACACTGCCAGCGGACGATCGCAGTTGTTCGGTAGTATGTTTTGGATGTCTTTCGGTGTTGCTGTGTGCTGCCAGCATTCAAGATCGACGCCATGAGTCAGCAAAGTCGAAGAGCGACCATGCGAGCTGATCATCGACTGCAGGTGTTCGCTGACGGCGACGATCCTGTCAGCTCGCTGAATCATCTGCACGTCCATCTCGCGCAGTGTATTGCCATCGAGTCCCGGCCATTCACCAAAGTCATCGACGCAGTAATAGATCCACTGCTCGACAGCCAGCAGTTGCGCAAGGTCGGCGGTGATTGGCAGAGTTGTGATGGCGGTTACAGGTTGTGGAAGATCTTTAATCAACGGAGCAAGCTGCCGCGACAGCAGGTATGAATTTAGCCGGCGATCGTGCGAACGACTGAACCACGGCCACATACGAGGATTCACGACTTTCAGGTTGTCGTGAGCAACAGTGGCTTCTGATTCTTCGCTGGTCGAGTTCTTTTTTTGAGTCCACTGCTTAAGTTTTTCACCCACACGTTTGATCGTTGTCAGATCAAGTCGTGGCGCGCGAGTACCAATCGTGTTGACCCACAGCACGCGGTAGTTCGGCAGTAATTTTTTGATCAAATGCTGACACGACGATGGATGTCGTCCCCAGTCGTCTGAAAATACAATCAATGACGGTGGCTCAGAAACGCGTTCAGCAATCATTCAGCATCTCCTCGTAAGTTCGACAGTAGCCGTTTAGCATGCCATCCAGCGAAAATTCACGCTCCGCGGTGGCTCGTCCTGCAAGGCCAATTGTACTTCGCAGTGAAGGCAACTGACACAGGCGAACAAGGCTCTGACCAAGACTCGAGTGATCTCCGGAAGCCGCAAGAAATCCGTTTCGCTCGTGCTGGATCATCTCTGGAATTCCACCCACAGCAGTGGAAACGACCGGAATTCTCGCCGCCATGGCTTCGATAATGGTCAACGGAATTCCTTCACTAATGCTGCTCATCAGAAAGGCCTCGGAAGCTGCCAGTAGATCGGCAACGTCAGACCGATTCCCAGTCAGCACAACGTTCGCCTGCAGATTGCGTTCTCGAATTGCATTTTCGATAACGCTACGCTGGTCCCCTTCACCGACGATCAGTAGGCGGATGTTAGGTGCAATTCTGCGAGCTTCATCAATGGCCTTCACTGCTGTCAGGTGGTCCTTCAGTTTATGAAGCCGCGCGACTTGAATGGCGATGAAGTCGGTTTCTGTGAAACCAAATTCCTGGCGAATTCGGTCTCGCGTTCCGATTGTTGGCTGAGACAGGGCATGCAGGTCGACGCCGTTGTAAATGACTTCGATGCGTTCTGCCGGCAGGCCTTCGTTATCGATCAATGCCTGGCGAACGGCTCCACCACAGCCGACAAGTCGATCCTGTTTTCGCAGCAGCAAACGGTTTACGACGCTGCGTTTGCGACTGGGCAGATCGGGGAAATGCCGGCCATGTTCCGTCAGCAGGACTGGCCGCGAACCCAGCAGGCCTCGGCTAAGCATTGCCTGGAAAAATGGCGTGTATTGATGAGCGTGCAGAATACCAGCGCCTTCTCGCCGAGCAAACGCGTCAAGCCGCCTGGCACAACCGCGATCGATACCCGGCTGACGATGAAGGTGTTCAATGACGAAGCCATCTGCACGAAGTTGGTCACCGACTTGGCCGACTTCATCCAGAACGGCGACGACGCAGCGGTAGTGGTCACTGAGTCGGCGAACCATCACGTCGACCAGCTTTTCCGCGCCGCCAATGCCGAGCGCGTGAATGACGTGACAAATCGTCGGCTTTGTCGTACCGACTTGCTGGTAGGTGTGAGTTGCTGCTGCCTGTATCATGTTTGTGCCCTGATTTTGCTCTGTCCCGTTGTCTGCTGAAGTCGTTTGCGATTCGTCGTGTGTGTTTCATCACAGTTGTCGGCGGAGTGCTTTGACGGTGTTCAGAACACGTTGGGGATTTAGCAGTCTCGTTGCTGCAAGCACAGCGGTGATGGGGTTCTTTAGCATTTTTTTGACTCGTAACTTCTGAGGGACGAACATGGTCCAGGCGAGGGGTTTGCACTGCACTTTTGCTGGTGGCATATATTCGGGTTGGCAGGTGCGGTGGAACACGTCTCGCAGGCCTTCTGTCATCAAAATGGAAAGACAGCGTGCCGTGAGATGCTGTTCACCAAACGAATACAAATCTCGCCAGGCTGCATCGTTCAGGTCATCCGCCTTTTGTCGCATCCGGCATTCAGCGGTAGTGTCGTCGGTGCATGAAGCGGCAATTCGCAAAGCGTTGGCTTTGCGAATGTCCTGAGCGGCCCAGGCTTCTGTGGGGTACTCAAGCGATTCCGGTTCTGACAGAGTTGGCTTTTCGTTGTCCGCCATCCACTGGCCATAGTTTGCCAGTGTCTGTCGAACATAGTCGTAGTTTTCGTCTAGCTGTCCGGCTTCCAGCTTTTCGGATAGATAGCGTCCCAAAGCTGTCATGCACACGGTGTAAGACCAGTGGCCTTCGGCATCGGCCAGATGTAGTGTTTCGCAATTCTGTAGCGGGCTGACGCTGCGTTGAATCAGTTGTTCGGCTTTGGAAAGATATCTGTCGTCACGGGTCAGTATCCAGCCATCCAGCAAGGCGTTGATGGAATTACCAACGCCTCGGCCAGGACCGTGAAAGTCTTCGAACACTGTTGACGATGCAAGGCCCGTGTCGCCGGAATCGAACAGGCCGAACACGGTTTGCGAACCATCGTCCATGTTGATGACCCAGTCGGCCAGTGACACAACCGACGCACGTGCTTCTGGATTGCCGGTCAGAAAGTAATAGTACATCAGCCCGGTTGTGTAGTTGTGTTCGTTTGACGGACCTCCGCCATAGCCATCTTTTTCAGAGGCATTGTGTTTCGAATAGGTTCGATGCGTGGCTGTTCGAGCATCAACGTAATGGTCGGTGTGCCAGAACAGGCCGCCATTAAAGCACGCTCGGTCTTCGTTAGTGTGATAAATGTCGATGTCCATGATGTGGCGTGCCATGGGCTCGAATATTTCGAACCACGCTGGATCTCCAGTTATCACAAGGTTTTGAATCGCTCCAAAAATTAGATCAAATTGATTGTTGTAGTGTGAAATAATTGTGTTGCTGCCAGCGTAGTGAGCCTGTTCGTGATCCGCTGGAATGTCGCCGAAGTTTCGCCAGCCGAATTCGTCGATTTTTGCTCGACGCGCGGCGACGCTGAACTGACCGGATGTGGATTCATGAATGTAGCGTCTGTATCTGCCGAGCGTGTCGTCAGCAAAGCCGGTTGAATCGGGTAGCCACGCCATCGCGTTGGCCTGTTTGACCCACTCGGTAGATTGAACCATTCGTGGTTCGTCATAAGTCCAGTTCAGGTGACCTAGTTGCCCACCGGTGAAACGTGTTGAAATACAGACAGATTGCGTTTTCTGTTCTCCGCCCTGCAATTCAAAAACCTGTTCGATTGTGGCCGGAAATAATCCAACGCAGATACCATTCGCATTGACGCTCAGACTTCCGGGAAACTGTTGCCAGAATTCCGGCACGGCAACGGTCAGTTGAACATCTTCTGTGACAAGGCACACGGTCGGTGAACAGCGGTCGCCATGAAAAACGCCCGCAGATGACTGTACGTGATATCCGCGGGTGCGAACAGTTGATCGATTGTCTGCGTCGACGTGATTTGTGTTTTTCCACGCAGCAGACCCGCTGCCCTGTTGCAGGATTTTCAACCCGTCTGAGGAATTGCCATGGCGAGTTTCTGAATCAACTTCTGCTTTCCAGAAAAGTTGCCCACCACTTACATTGCCGCTTTGAATGTTCAGGTGCAGGCCGCGAAAGTGGAACGAACCGGCGTCGCCAAGGTCCCACAGCCCACCTTTGTGTTGAGCTCGCCGAGTGTTTCTGATTCTCGAATGAACACGCACAACATCACCTGTCGGCCAGACTTCAATCCGAATCTGAATGTTCACAAACGGAACATCGATGACTTCTACGTTGGCAAGAAATATGCAGCAGACGTCGCCCTGCATTTCTTCGCTGATGGATGTAATGTGCAGGTTCAGCGACTGTCCATTCTGCCCCCGCAGTTCAGGCGTCAGTTTCAGAGTTGTGTCAGAAGCGTTGTGTGGCTGCCGAAGACTGAGTGTCAGTTCGCCTTTGTCCTGCTGAAGAGTCGTTATTCCGTTGGCATTTTTCGCTCCTTTCTCTGGACGAACCAGTGTGCCGGAAGTCTTACCTGGCAGGATTCGACTGGGGGCAAACCGAGTCAACAACCAACGCACACTTCCGTCGCTCCAGCGATTAAGCACTTCCGTTTGCGCGACAAGGTACGACCCACCAAAACCTTCCACAAGCCATTCGCCCGCTTCAAATAGACTGCCCTTGGGAAGGCAGACTCCGCCGCATATGGGCGCGTGATGAAGCTTGGCCGGCGCCGCGGAAATTACAGTAAATGGGATATCCTCGCAACGTGGCAGTGAACCTGAACCCGTCATTATTGGTTGTGAAGTTGGCATAAGTGGAGTCATTTGCTGCTGAGCATTTCTACGCGTGCGGGCATCGTGGAACTGTTGGTTTCGCGTTGCATAGCGTTACCGGATCCGTATTGATCAAGCCAACGTCCCAGAACCAACAGTGACCACAACACCTGACCGAAGCGGCCGGTCTGGTTGCAATGCGATTTAAACATGCGCCCGACATGATCTGTGTTGATGTATTGAGCGATCGGCGCGTTCGGCTGCAGCACAACGTCTTGAATTTGTGAACGCAAGGGGCCACGCAGCCAGCTGTCGATGGGGATTTCGAAGCCCTGTTTTTTTCGTTGAGCCACCTTCGGAGGCAGACGAGATTCGAAGATTTCCTTGAGGATCCATTTCTTCGAGCCGTCGCGAACTTTCAGGCTGGAAGGCATTGATGCGGCCAGTTCCATCAGCTGAAAGTCGATCAGCGGTGGACGAACTTCAAGGCCAAAGGCCATGCTGGCTCGATCGACTTTTGTTAGAAAGTCGTCCGGAAGGAAAAAGTTTGTGTCTGCTGCCAGCATGCCACTCAAAGCATCGCGATGGCCGGATAGAAACGCCTGTTCGGCAAACGCTTCCGGCCGATGGTCACTGACGGCGTCTCTGAAACTGGGGTTCAGTAACTGAGCTCGCATGCCGATTCGACAGGTGGAAATCGTGTTTGCATAAGCCGCTGCGGGATCGAGTGAAAGGTTTTGCAATAACGACTTTAGTCGCATTGGCCGAGGCAACCAGTCAGCCTTTGGCCAGATGGCGGCCAATGGGCTCAATGCGGCACGTCGAAACCAAGCTGGCATGCGGTCTCGAATGCTTGCTTCCTGCAGGTCGTGACCGTACCGCGCGTACCCGCCAAACGCTTCGTCTCCGCCATCGCCGGACAGGCAGACTTTGACGTGCTGAGCCGCCATGCGTGCGACAGCCATTGTCGGAATCGCGGAAGCGTCAGCGAAGGGTTCGTCGTAGAAAAATGTCAAGTCATCCAGATCGCGAACGGCATCCGGTGTAACGATTTGTTCTCGATGCTGAGTTCCGAAGTGTTTGGCGACGGCTTCCGCATACGGCAATTCACTAAACTGCTTTTCCTGAAAGCCGATCGAAAACGTCTGAACAGGTTCTTCAACAATGTCAGATACAGATGCCACAATAGCGCTGCTGTCCAGCCCGCCGCTGAGGAATGCGCCGACCGGTACATCCGCGAGTAAATGAGCCTGCACGCTTTCGCGAAGTTTCTCGCTGATGCGTGCTTTCCATTCGGCATCGGTTGCATGCACTTCGTTATCAAACGACAGTCGCCAATACCGAGTTGCTGCGGTATTTATGCTGTCTGCATCAACTAGCAAATAATGAGCGGCTGGTAATCGTTTAACGCGGTTGAAGATGCTGCGTTCTCCGGGAATCACACCGAACGTGAGGTAATCTTCCACAGCTTCCGGGGCGATGGAGCGGTCAACATTGGGATGAGCCAGGATGGCTTTGAGCTCTGACCCAAACAAAAGTTTTTCATTGTCGCGGTAGACATATAATGGCTTCTGGCCAAGATGATCACGAGCCAGCATCAGCCTGCGTTGTTTGGCGTCCCATAGTGCAAAGGCGAACATGCCGCGCAAGTGAGTTACCAGATTTTTACCGAAGTCTTCGTAAAGATGAACGAGCACTTCGGTATCGGAGTTTGTTCGGAAGACGTGTCCGCGGCCTTCAAGCAGAGATCGCAGTTCCGGGTAGTTATAGATTTCTCCATTGAAGACCACCTGAACAGATTCGTCTTCGTTGGCGATGGGCTGATTTCCGCCGGCAAGATCAATGATCGCCAGTCGTCGATGAACAAGCCCCACGTTGTTGGCGCGGAAGAAACCTTCGCCGTCCGGACCGCGATGCGCAATGGCATCGCCCATGTTCTGCAGAACGCACTTTTCCGCAGAACGATGACGGTTGGTGTAGAGAACTCCGGTGATCCCGCACATAGCTGTTTCACGTCGAATACAGGCAGGTGCGCCTCGGCATGCCACGATCAGCATAGAATCCGGGCGCGCGTTTCGATTGAAACATAGGTTTTGTGTGGTTGATGTGCCTGATTTTTTGTCACTCGAGCAAAGTGCAAATGATTCCGGTTTGCAACGTATCGATGATGCAGGTCGGGCACCGTTGGTGCGTTAGCGCAACACGTTTTGGAGATACCGAGCCGCAATTTTTGAGAGAATTTACCTGCCTTTTCCGCATGACCCATCCTTGTCGTTGATGTTGACTACTGATCGCTGTGTGGATTCAAGGATGGAATAATCCGTGTTTTCTGGTTTTGACGGTTAGGAATTTCAAACAAAACTGCGACGATGTCGAATCGCAGAACCGTACCGGCCGCTACTTCAGTTTGATTGTGCCCATGACAACAAAGCGACTTATTCCATCGTTCGAACTGCCGTTGATTAAGCGTGAACTGATTGAGCTTGCACAACGAAGGCGAACATACATTCTGCGTTGCGTTTGCCTGGCCGTTTTCGCATTGGTCTTCCTAACGGCTTATGCCAATATGACGTCGCGGGCTGTGAACTTGATGTCCATGCTCGGTCAGGGACGCGAGATGACGGCAATCCTGTTCGTCACTCTGATGGTCACAATTTATGCTTTGGCTCCAGCAATGGCGTGCGGTGCGATCACGTCTGAAAAGGAAAAGCAGACTCTGGGATTGCTGCTGATATCCAAGCTTACGCCGGGTGGAATTGTGGTCGAAAAGATGTTGTCGCGAATGCTGCCACTGCTGTCGTTGGTTATTGTGGCTTCTCCGTTGTTTGCGATTTGCTACCTGTTTGGTGGGGTAACAATGTCAGACTCGCTGATGGGCGTTGGTCTGTTGCTTTTCGTTGTGTTTCAAATTTCGGCCGTTGCCGTGTTTTGCTCTGCTCTGTTGGAGTCCGGGATAGCGGCCTTCTGGATGACGTATTTTGTGTTGGCCTGCCTTTATTTTACCTGGCCGCTACTTATTGAGATTGGCATATTGCCGCGTCATTATTCGTTTTCGGGGCTGGGGGACGAAGAGTATGTTTTGTTTCCCGGTTACCTGCTGGCCAGGTTTGTGGGTGGCAGTAGCTGGAGTCAGACAATATGGCTGACGGTGCCATCCCTTGCAGTGACACTTTGTTTTCCAGTCGCAGCTCGTTTTGCCGTTGTGTGGTTCAGCTTTGGATCGACATTTTCGTTTCAGAAACGTGTTCAGTCGACAGGCGTGCGAACATTGGGGTGGTTTCGAAACCGGTTCTCGGGCTCAACGGCAGAAGTCGATGTGTCGGATTCGCAAAAGGGCGAGCAGAAGGCGACGTCTTTTCCGGATGCTCGTCCGATTTATTGGCGAGAATGTCGGCGTGGTTTGATGAACAGACTGTGGGTGCAATGTCTTGCTGTAGTGGGGTTATTCTTTCTTGAAGTATGGTCGCTGTGGGGGTCTCGCTACGACGACGACATCGCCGTGTTGTTTAGTATCGTGCTTCTGATTGTTGCCATGCTGTTGGTAATGAGTCTGACATGCCGCCTGTTTGCCAAAGAGCGTGAACAGCAGACGTTGGATTCACTGCTGGTTACGCCGCTTAGTAACCGTGAGATTCTTCGTGAGAAAATATCGGGCGTGAATCGACTGATTTGGGTGCTGCTGACGGTTGTGCTGCTGACCGGGCTAATTAACGTTTTTGCCGTACGAATGAATGCGTCAACTTTGACGCGGACTTTCGATTCGCTAAATTACTTTGGAAGTCAAAGGCAGGCTCGTCCCCTCAGTTTCGAGTGGCTGGTGGCATCGTTCATGTTTTTCACCTGTGCGATAGGCAATGCCTTTATCTACATGAACATCGTTAAGTGGACGGCCGTTTATTTTGGTCTGAAAATGAATACTCAGATGAAAGCCATGATGGCAACTCTGGTGGCGATTCTGTGTCTTTGTTTTGTGCCGATGCTGCTAGGTATTCTGGCGTTATTGTCGGTTGGGGCTGACCCGAACGATCTTCCGCTATGGTTCTTTTCGAGTCCCGTCATTGTGACAGCATTGAATGAATGGCACGATTTGTCAGAGATTTATTGTCACGGCTGGTTTCTGCGAAGTGACGTAATTGTGGTACTGTTAAACTTTGCCATCTATGGTGGATTGATGTTAGCGTGTCGCGCATTCGTGACTGTGCGTTTGGGGACACTGCTGGGGCGACTCGATGATGATTCCCGTACAATCGTCAATGCCGGCTCGATGGTGGTCTTCGCCACCGAGACGCAACTTTCTTAGACGCGACCGGTAGAGCCGGTACGTTTTGCAGAAAAGCGTATTTCAGGATGGGGATCATGCTCGCGAAGGTCTTCGCACTTTCTAAGACCCACGTGTTCACATGATCAGCGCGTGTCGGTCATGGGGCGTCGTCGAACACGCCGCTGAATCTTCTATCGCTAACCGACAGGCTTCGATTTCGGATTGGAATCATGTGGCATGCAGCAGGCCGAGTATGCCGAGGCCGTAGAAAGTGTATTCAGCGTCTGCCTGTTGGTCCCAGCTGGCACCTCGGAAGCCGCCGGTGGGAAATTCAATTTGAGTTTGCAGCCATTCCAGAACGCGCGGTGGCTTGATGATGTCGCGGCGACCGAGATCGTGGCCAGTTAGTAGGCCGGTAAATGTTGACAGTCCGTCGGCAAACGGAATGCGAGTGTTCGCCTGAAAGCCACCTTCGGAACTGGCAACGTCTGTCAGAAACCCCTGCACGTCATCAGCAATATCATTGTCCATTGCATCAAGGCTGTTTAGTAGGGCGACGGCGGCCGCTGTGGGATTGGTGCCGCTGCGACGCATCGGTGCGATTTCTACGAAACCTCCATCGTCGCGTTGCCTGTCATACAGAAACTGTATCAGCCGGTTTGGGCGAGGCACGCCGCGTCCAATGAGTTCATACGTCAGACTGACCATGAACGAGTGATAGGTGCTGCCGGCTGAACCTTCGGTGCTTTTGGCGTAGCCGCCGTCGGCCACTCGAGTTGCTTCCAGTTTTTTTGCCACTTGATCGGCAAAGTCCGGCGGGGCTTCGGCCAGCAGGTCGATTCCGCCAGCAGCCTGAACTACCAGTGCGCTGTAGAGCCAGCTGAGCAAATCGATCACGCCGAGGCTAAGTGGCGGCGTTTTTGCCAAAAAAACGGCCACACTGTCACGAACTGCTGGTTCCAGTCCCCCTGTGACGGCTAGAGCTCGCACAGCGAAACCGGTGTAGTAAAGGTCAGAATCGCCTTCGCGGCCACGAAAGCCTCCATCAGCCATTTGCTGAGTCATCAGAAAGTCACGGTGCCGCTGAATGCGGTCTGTGTCCAGCTGCCTGAGTCCACGAGCAACACGGTCTGCCAACTGAAAAAGGTACATTTTCTTATTATTTCCGCCGAGGGAAGGCGACAGGGGAGCAGTAATAACGAGTTTTTGAGGTATTCCACCGAGTCTGCACGGACGACGGCGAGGACGTTGAGAAACGCTGGCCGTTTGTTATCCTGCGACGTTTCCCCTCTGGGTTTACGAAACCAATTTGGCGGCCACCTTACACGCCATTGCCAAATTAAGCGAACAAACTGATGACAGGATCAACCTCCGCCAGCGATTCGGCGACGTCGAGTAGCAATTTAATTGAGCACGACGAAGTCGTGCTGGTGATGGATTTTGGGTCGCAGACGGCTCAGCTGATTTCGCGTCGAGTGCGCGATCAAAACGTCTTTTGTCAGATCGTTAGACACGACCTGACGGCGGATCGCATTAGGGAACTTAACCCTAAAGGACTGATTTTGTCCGGCGGACCCGCCAGCGTCTATGGCGAGCGCGCTCCCAGGGTTGATCCGGAAATATTTGAACTAGGGATACCAATTCTGGGCATCTGCTACGGAATGCAGATTACCTGCCAAACACTTGGCGGGAAAATTCTTCCCGCCGCTTCGCGTGAGTTTGGTCGATCGCCCTGCTCTGTTGTCACCAGCAACGCGCTGTTTAATGGCATTCCCGAAACGTTTACGGCGTGGATGAGTCACGGTGATCAGGTTGATACCCTGTCCGGAAGTTTCGATTCTATCGCATCGACCGCGACCTGTCCGAATGCGGCGATCAAACATCGCGATCGACCTGTTTACGGAATACAGTTTCATCCCGAGGTCACACATACACAACACGGTGCCAGGCTGCTGGGCAACTTTGTACGTGAGATCTGCGGTTGCAAAGGCACCTGGCGAATCAGTTCACTGATCGAACAGCAGAAAAATCTGATCATTGAACGCGTGGGTACAGACCAGGTGATTTGTGGGCTATCCGGTGGAGTGGATTCGTCGGTTGTCGCGGCACTGATTTCTGAGGCTATCGGCGATCAATTATCATGCATCTTTGTTGATAATGGCTTGCTGCGAAACGGTGAACGTGATCAGGTTGAAAAACACTTCATCGATCATTTTAAAACTGACCTGCATGTCGTTGATGCTCGTGAGCAATTTCTTGGAGAGTTGGCTGGAGTCTCCGATCCTCAGGCGAAACGAAAGATTATCGGCAAAGTTTTTATTGACTGTTTCCGGCATGAAGCCAAATCAATCCCAAACGCGAAGTTTCTGGCTCAGGGAACACTATACCCGGACGTGATTGAAAGCGGTGCGAACCCGGATGGTCCCGCGGCGACAATCAAATCACACCATAACGTAGGCGGTTTGCCTAAGGAACTGGGCTTTGAATTGATTGAGCCATTGCGAGATCTGTTCAAAGACGAGGTTCGTCGAATGGGAATTGAACTGGGCTTGCCGGAAGAAATGGTCTGGCGGCATCCATTCCCTGGACCCGGTCTGGCTGTGCGGTGTTTGGGCGAAGTTACTGAAGAACGCCTGGCGATCATTCGTGAAGCCGACGAAATTTTGATCGAAGAACTGCATATCGCCGGACTGTATCGCGACATTCAACAGGCGTTTGTTGTGCTGTTGCCCGTTCAGTCAGTGGGAGTCATGGGAGACGATCGAACCTACGAAAACGTCGCGGCGATTAGAGCTGTCGAATCAGAAGACTTTATGACAGCAGACTGGTTTCCGTTTCCTCACGAAGTTCTTCAGAAGATTTCAACGCGAATTATCAATTCCGTGCGAGGAATTAATCGTGTCGTCTACGACATTAGTTCCAAGCCACCTTCCACGATCGAATGGGAATAGCGTTGGATTATTCCAACAGCGAGCTTAAACCAGATCGCGAACTTGCGGATGGCTGTACTCTGCTGTGGTCGCTTAGTGTGTTTCCTTGTTTCGCCGAATCGTGGAACCACTCTTCGGAAATTGCACCGGTGGCGCTGTCAAACTGGTGACGCCGGGGCATGTTGTCGGCAGGAAATGCCGGAATACCACGAAAACGCTGGGTAAACACGCCTTTCGGTGATTTGCGTGATTTGGTATTACTTACCAGCTGACAAGGACGTTTCGCGTTTGCTCGGGGGAAGAGCTGCGCAATTTAATTCATTCGCTGGGGAAGGATTCCCATGCAAGGTTCATTCTGGAAAACGGTTGCGGTTGTTGGTGTGATTGGCATCGGCAGTCTTGCAATCCTTGAAGTTCAAAATCGGCTTCCGCGGCAGAATGGGTCTGCTGTAACGGAAGAAGTCGACACTCTGGCACAGCAAATCGCAGAAACGGGTGATAAATCCGTCGAGGCATTGCTGACGACGTCAGACTTCGACCAAATGTTGGTCTCCGCAGATTCTGGCGCTCAGCAGTTCGACATGTCCGAGCCTCCACAGCATGAGCCGGCGTTGAAGCCAACTCCAATGGCTGAAACGGACCAGCGTTTTCATGATAGCGAACCGATTGCGCTTCGGCAGATTACGCCGCCAGTCAACACCAGCGTACGTGCCGAACAGCTGGTGCAGGGTGAAAATCCGTTTGCTGAACAAGGTGCTGTTACAGCCGTCGCAGCCAACTATCAGAGACAGCCGGAACCCGTTGAACCAGTTGGTTTTGTTCAGGCAGAATCGTTCGCTGGCAATAATTCCCCCGCCCAGGCTGAGCCGTTTCGTCGAGACAACATGGCTCCAGCTGCTGACCCCGATGCTAATGAGCCATTTTCATTGTTCGTTGAAGAAGCCGCGAGTGATAATCAAACGCCGGCGCAGTCACAGCCGCCAGCCCTCGAAGTGCCCAATTTGCAGCCGCAGGCTCAAAACCGGCCAGGGGCTATAAAGTTTTTTAACGGATCGGGTCAGACCGATGGCGTTGATGGTGCTGCTGCCGATGAAAAATCCGTTTCGGCCGCAGCGTCCCCATTCTATGAATCAGACACTGCTCCCCTGCGACCGACGCCAGCTGCAGAACAGCCGGTCCCGTCCGACAACACACCGATGTTCGATCGAGATTCCGACCCGGCTCCAACGCTGGAAACGCCGGATATCAATTTCCCATCGTTGCCTGATCGAACCGCGCCCGCCAGCAATCAGCCACAACCACAGGATGACGGATTTAGTCCGCCGGGCGGATTATTTACTGAAGACGCTAATGATCTGGTTCCCTCACCTCGCGAACCGAGCGTTACACCGCCTAACTTTTCCAGTGACTTTGATTCGTTTGACGCCGAACCTAATCGTCCGATTAATCAGCCGCAACCACGTCCTGAGCCCGTTCGATCGTCACCGGAACCGGACAGTTCATTGCCATTTGCAGAGGACGTAGATTCGGGACCGTCACCGCGGACACTTGATGTTCCTGTTCTGGAAGAACCCGGTCGGCTAAGTATCCCCGATACAAGTCCATCGTTTCCTGACACACCGATTCGTGAAAGTGATCCAGGCTTCCGTATGGATGCTCCGTCACGATTGGATTCGCCCGACATTCGTCCATTTCCGTCCAATCCACTTACGACGCCGGGGCTAAATGTTCCCGAGCCCAGTCGGCCAATTTCCAACGGTCCCCGTGAATTTAACGGTGGAACCCGCGAATTCGAAAGCAACGGATCGCGTGACTTTGATAGCGATATGAATATCAGTCCGCGTAGCCCAAACGATGAAACTCGCGAATTCAACGGAAGCACAGATGTCCGTGATCCTGGAATTAGAAACAATGGAAACAGCGGAGTTCGTAGTGTTTCAGGCGTTATGCGACCTAACCTGGTGCTCCAAAAAGATGCCCCACAAAACGCGACTGTGGGAGCTCCACTGGACTACACGATTTCAGTCAGTAACGAAGGCGACGCGACAGCGTTTGAGGTCATTGTCGAAGACGAAATGCCTGCCGGAGCAAGTGTTGATGGTGCGAATCCGCAGCCGGAGCTGGATCGAATAAACAAACGCATGGTTTGGAAATTCGCCGAAATCCTGCCCAACGAAACAAAGAAAATCACCGTTCGAGTGACGCCAACCGGCGAAGGAACTCTGGATGGTGTGGCTTCTGTGAAATTCAAGTCTCGTGTGAAGGCCACAACCGTTATCACGGCGCCAAAACTGCGACTGGAAATGGTCGGCCCGGATGAAGTAAAGCTGGGTGAAGAAGTTTCGTACCGCTACGTGATCACTAACGAAGGCAGCGGAGAGGCGCGGGACGTATTTGTCAGAACCGTGCTTCCAGCCAGCGGCGGTTTGAAGCATCCCCAGGGCCGAGACCTCGAATACGAAATCGGCAATATGACTCCCGGACAGCAGCGAGAACTGGTTCTGGCCGTAGTTGCTGCGGAACCGGGCGAATACAAAACCGAAGCGGAAGTGTCTGCAACCGGCGGAGCGAAGGATCAGGCCGCCTATCGCACAAACATCATCGGAGCTCAGTTGCAGATTGTTCGGCGAGGACCGAAGCGCCGATTTGTTGGTCGGTCAGCGACATACGAAAATATCGTCAGCAACGAAACAAACTTTGATGCTGTAGATGCCAGAATCGTTGAGACAGTACCGCTGGGAATGCGGTTTATGGGAGCCTCATCGGGGGGACAGTTTGATGCCGCCTCTCGAACAGTTACCTGGCGAATTAATCGTCTGGGACCAGGTCAGCAGGAACAATTGCAAATCGAACTGATGCCTGAAGATGCCGGTGCACGCGAAAGCATCGTGAAGATCTTTGAAAACGCGGGTCTTCAAAGTGACGACTATGTTTCAACAACAGTTGTTGAAGATCTGCACAACGTTGGTGCAAAAATGAGCCGACTGGATCAGCCGATGGCTGTCGGTGAAACATTCGGCTTTACAATAACGATTGACAATCGCGGTACGGCAGACGCGACAGATGTGAAACTGATCGTTGAAGTTCCACCGGAAATCAAAGTTGTCGGTGCGGGCAGTAAAGACAATCAGGCCAAGTTGCTGGCCGGAAATGTTGTTCAATACAGCGTGATTGTTCGTATTTCGCCAAACGAACAGCAAAGCTTCGAAGTGAAGATGGAAGGCGCTGAACCGGTTCGCAACGGAGTTGTCAAAGCCAAGGTTAGCTACAAGCAAATGGAAGAAGCTTTGGTTGTTTCTGAATCGGTAACGATTTATCGCGAAGAGCCGTAGAAGAATTCATTAACTGCGACAAGCAGACACAGCAGTCTCGTAACATGGGACTGCTTTTTTGTGCGCAGTTGCATTTGTGAAAATAAAACGCCGTTCTATAAGCAGCTTCTAGTGGTCGAGCGTTGCAGACCCGCTCGGAAACTCTGTGTTGCGCAAAGCACAGACGGTAGACAGCTATGTAGTGCCTGGTTGTGGGATGCCGCGAACATTGATGAAATCAAGCCGAACAGGTCAGCGTCTTGAGTTTGTCAGCGGTTGGACAATATTCCAAATTCGCAGTTCGGTTCTATTGTCACGATATTTGGCAACTGCACTCGGTGTACAGACGGTGGTTTGTAGCACAGGCTGGTTGACGGATATTCGCTGTGCTAACATCTTCGAAACCTTCGTTTGCATTTCAGGAGTAAATCCGGTGGCTGAAGTCCTTGATAGCTTTGAAATTGAATGGCACGGAAACGTGGTTGTTGTGATTCCTGCAAAAAGCGTGGAATCGCTCAACTGGGATCTGGTTGAGCAGGCCGCCGATGTGATCATGGAACCGCTGGCAACCCAGGAAGTGCCGATGGTGGTTGTGGACTTAAAAGATGTTGGATACTTCGGATCGGTGTTTCTGGCACTGTTGCTGCGGTGTCATAAATTTCTAAAGCGTCGCGGTGGCGAACTCGTACTTTGCGGGACGAATGAAATGGCTCGTGAATTGCTGAAAATTACCGCACTCGACACCATCTGGGCGATCTACGATACTCGCCAGGAAGCTATGCAGGCGATTGACGGATAGAACACAATGAGCGTTCTATTTGCTACCTGCGTGTTCTGACTTCCGCATTTTGGCCGTTCGTTCTTCATCATAAATTAAGCTGTGTGGCGACTGCTCGGCAAGAGAAGATATTTCGCGCATGGAGGCGTTGTCATAATGACCAGGAAAAGACACATCACCCATCCGAACGAATCTGAAGGGGATGTGATTGAACATCTTTCTGAGTTGCGTCAGCATTCAGAATTGATCGATGAAATAAAAGAAACGGCTGACAAACTTGCCGCCGACGGTGCCACTCGTGGCGACCTGAAAATTCTCAGTCGCGCGCTTCGAGAACTTCGCTACGCATTCAAGGTTTTCACGCCCTATCGCCGTAATCGCAAGGTGACAGTGTTCGGTTCGGCTCGGACAAGACCAGAAGACTTAGAGTGGAAACAGGCTGAACTGTTTGGCAAACGCATCGCCGAAGAAGGCTGGATGGTAGTCACGGGTGCTGGCGGCGGCATCATGGAGGCGGCTCATGCCGGATCCGGTCGCGAAATGGCGATGGGTCTAAATATCCTGCTTCCGTTTGAACAGGAAGCGAATCCGATCATCAACGGTGACGAAAAGCTTGTTAACCTGAAATACTTTTTTACTCGCAAATTACTGTTTGTTAAAGAAGTGCATGCCGTTGTTTCATGCCCCGGCGGTTTTGGAACGCAGGATGAAGCTTTTGAAACTTTGACTCTGGTTCAAACTGGCAAACGCGACCTGATGCCCATCGTTTTCCTGGACAAGCCGGGTGGCACGTACTGGTCGGGATGGCTTGAGTACATCAAGGCAGAGCTGCTTGATAAGGGAATGATCTCTCCCAGTGATCTGAGCTTGTTTAAGGTGACCGACGACGCTGAAAAAGCGGTGGATGAGGTACTGGATTTCTACAGCGTTTATAACAGCATGCGATTTGTCCGCGATCAACTTGTACTGCGTTTGCACCGAGAGCCTTCTGATCAGCTGATCGAACGGCTGAACGATGAGTTTCAGGACGTCGTTGAATCGGGGCGAATTAAAAAAACGAAGATGCACAAGATTGAAACCGATGATGAGCATCTGCGCGAACTGCCTCGGATCGCCTTTACCTTTAATCGTCGCGCCGTCGGGCGACTTAGGCAAATGGTGGATATGCTGAATCTGGAACTTGGTGGCGACTAATGTGAGGCTGTTGCAGCTCGCGAAAGTCTTATGTTCATTCAGGAACGCTGCTTGAATTCGGATTAGACTGGTGAAGATCACGTAAGCAACGCTGCTCAGTTCTGATTGAGAATGTTTATCGTTTACATGATGGAAAATGGCGAAACGAAAATCAGAAATCAGGATCCGAACCTTCGGTATCTATTCGAAGTGGCAGAGTGATTCCCAATGCCTGCCTCAAATAGCCGAAGTGACAACTCGCGTTTGTGCCATGATCGACGTGGAATTTGGTTTTGTGGTCAACGTCAAGGGCGCGAAGAATCAGAAGCTGGCTTATTGCATTGATCATCCCGGAATTCTGGATGCCGAAGGAAACCGTCGTGCTTCGTTTAATGGCTTCGTCTATGTCAAAGCCAACGACTGGGATTTTTATCTCGGCGACACGATTTGGGAACCGATCCACGACAAACTTGGTCCGTGGCGAATGACAGTACAACTGGATCAGGTGACTGTTGCGGAAAAAACGTTTAACCTTTACGCCGTTAAATGACTCCGTCGAGCCCTCTTCGAGGGTGCCGTTATCGGCCACATGCTACCAGCGTTGGCAGAGGCGATATACTGGCGAGGAGGCCGTTACTAATTCCAGATGTTAGAACTGCTCTGCCGTTCAGCGGCTCGCATTTGCAGCCCGATTTCCTTGATGGCGATTGCCACAACGTTCTGCATTTGTGATTCCAGCGAGGTGACGTCTTCTTTCTCGGCATGTGTCTTCACGGTGATGGGGATTTTGTTTACGGCGACGTTGTTGTTGTTTAGTGTTACTTCAATTTTGACGTGGCAGTTCCATCCCGATTTCTTGTCGCCGGTGAGTGCTGTCGGCAATGTCTGAGCTGCGACGGAAAGTTGTTCGGCTTTGTTGATTTTAGCGTTGCGTTTCTTCGCTGGCTGAACAATTGTCTCATGGATTATTCCTTTGAAGACCTTACTGCTGAAGCTTTCGTCGCTATGGTGTCCGGATGTGGGTAGTCCAAGCTGGCGTTGATTGTTTCGCCACTCGCGATCATTTGCCTCTACTCGCGTCTTGCGTTCCTGTTCCAGGTGTTCCTTTTCTTCGCGATCGTCGTCCCAGTTTTTGAAGTCATACAGCAGTTCTGCTTCGCCGCGTTCGCGTTCGTCCAGCGCAACGTGGAACGACTGGAGCTTCACCGTGATCGAATCGTATTTTAACGCATCCTGCAAACTGTCAAGGACAGCTCGGCGGACGATTTTTTCGAAGCCGGGTTGGAAACTTTCGAGGGGCAGAATAGTGACTGCATCGCGCCAGCGGTGGGGATCTGTTTCGCCGGGGTAGAATTGCTTTTCAAAATTCGAACGATCGTCGGCGAACGAAATAGTGGGTTCCAGTCGATTGGAGACTGTTGAGATTATCGGCGCACCGTCCGGCACTAGATCGACTTTGGGCGCCTGTTCGGCAGAAAATGCCGCCGCAACAACAGACCTCTTTGTTTGTTGTTGGTGGACGCAGCCCGTCGCTATTGTTGAAATTAGCAGCCCCAAGAGCAGATATGTGGCAATCCTTGCCTTCATGGATTTTCTCGTTGTGTAATCCCGCGTTTTTGTCTGGTACTCAAAGTATAGATCGGCACTGTTTCGGCGACAATGTTGCTATTTTTTGTCGCCAACGTGGATTCCCGGATGCCTGCAGGGTGTGTTAGCTTTTTTCCGATTTGCAATCCAGCTTTACCTTCAACATGGTGTCCGGTTTATGAAACAAATTTTGTGCTGTCTTGTGTGGCTTCTGTTCACCCAAATCGTGGTTGCTCAGCAGGAAAATTACGCTGTTCCACCGGAAGCCGTTGAATCCGCTGCGGTGCCCCAAGGCCGCATCGATGGGCCTCATGAATTTCGCAGCAAGATTTTTCCGGGAACGGTCCGGCAATATTGGGTGTATATTCCTGCGGGCTACGACGCGGAAAAACCACCCTGCCTGATGGTCGTTCAGGATGGTCTGGGAAAGGCTCAGGGCTGGCGACTGCCAACAGTGCTGGACAATATGATTCATAGTGGAGATGTTCCCGTTCAGCTGGGTGTTTTTGTCAGCCCGGGAGTTGTTCCAGCAGCGAATCATCAGGCTGAGGCGCGCTACAACCGCAGCTTCGAATACGACGCGATGGGTGATCGATATGCTCGATTTCTGACGGAGGAACTTCTGCCGGAAGTTGCCAGAACATGGAAGTTTAGCGACGACCCCAATGATCGCTGTATAGCGGGAAGCAGTTCGGGCGCCATTTGTGCTTTCACTGCTGCCTGGGAACGTCCGAATTCGTTTCGGCGAGTTTTCAGCACGGTTGGAACGTACGTCGGACTTCGCGGCGGCAATGAATATCCAATACTGGTTCGCAAGACGGAACCGAAGCCTCTGAGGATATTTCTTCAGGACGGAAGCAACGACCTGGATATTTATGCGGGCAGTTGGTGGAACGCAAATCAATCGATGTTATCTGCCCTGCAATTCGCGGGCTATGATGTTAAACATGTTTGGGGCGAAGGTGGCCACAATGGCAAGCATGGCGCAGCCATTATTCCTGAGGCATTGAAGTGGCTATGGCGAGACTATCCCAATCCCGTCGTCAACGTTGTCGGCAAGGTTCGACGGACAGACCTTCTGATTGATGGCGAAGACTGGCAACTTGTCAGCAGTGGGCATCGGTTTACGGAAGGGCCTGCTGTTAATGATGCGGGTGAGCTGTACTTTACCGACATACCAAACAACCGCATTCATAAAGTCAGCGTGAGTGGCGAAGTGTCTGTGTTTGCCGAAGACACTCAGGGTTCGAATGGATTGATGTTCGGTCCTGATGGAAAGCTGTATGCCTGCGAAGGGCAAAGCGCAAATGTGGTGCGCTATGCAGCTGATGGTCGGAAGGAGACATTTCTTTCAGGCATCAAGTGCAACGACCTGGTGATTCTGCACGATGGAAGTGGCTTCGTGACCGAACCTTCAGAAAAGAAGATTTGGCGATTTACGGCGGATGGTGATAAGTCGATCGCTGACGAAGGGATTGAATTTCCGAACGGGGTGGTCACTTCGCCCGATCAAAGCGGGTTGACTGTCTCTGATACGCGAGGTCGGTTTTGCTATTCATTCCGTGTGGAAGCAGATGGCCGGCTGACTCATCGACAACAGTATGGCTGGCTTCATGTGACCGACGATCTGAAATCCAACGCGGATGGAATGACAGTTGATACTGAAGGACGGACATATGTCACTACAGCTTTGGGCATCCAGGTGTTGGATCAGCCTGGCCGAGTTCACTTTATTATCCGCCAGCCGATCGATGGCTGGCTAAGCAATGTGGCGTTTGGCGGCGCTGACCGAAACATAATTTATGCAACTTGCGGCCACAGTGTTTACTGTCGGAAAATCAACGCCACGGGAATCGATTCGCGCAACGCACCAGCGAAACCGCCAGAGCCACAGCTTTAGACCGCCTGATTGCGTGCGGGACGGGTGCGCTCATAGACGATTGCGCGAATAGAGAAGATGGGTTACTGTGGTGTCTTCGTATTTTTTTGCCATGGAGTCCTCCCGATGAATTTTGAAGAATTGAGTCGCGCCGAACGGCTGATTGCAGAACAAGCTGTGCTGAATTTGCGGACACTGAACAACGCCTGCGACATGGCGATGGACGGCACCGTGTTG
>Ga0209390_10001973_pt1 | contig 37536 bp, 19 predicted proteins | sample BON01_FD_187212 | JGI IMG/M metagenome (GOLD analysis project Ga0209390, IMG submission 187212) | Freshwater microbial communities from Lake Bonney liftoff mats and glacier meltwater in Antarctica - BON-01 (SPAdes) (version 2) | ecosystem: Environmental > Aquatic > Freshwater > Ice > Glacier...
CTCATCGCGCCGGCCCGGTGAGCAGCAGCTTGCGCGCCGCCCCCCTCCTCCGCCGCCGCCCCTTGGTCCGCGACGACAGCAGCCGCATCGACTGCATCACCGTGCCGTCCGCGAACGTGCCCTCGCGGCTCGTCGAGATCGGGTGCACGCCCGCGAGGTCCCAAGACCCGACCGACCACAGGAAGGCGGCGTCGACCGGCCAGCGGCGCACGCCCGTGCCGCCGCCGCCGCCGCCCGAGGGGCTGCCCAGGTACCGGATCAGGGCGTCCGACCACTGGCGCCGGTACACCCGCAGCTCCTTGCGCTGCCACGGGTCCTGCGCGCGGTTGTACACGGCCCAGATGCCGCTCAGGGGCTGCGCCGCCACCGCCGCCGCGCTGTGCGCCGGTGTCTTGCCGTCCGGCATGGCGCCGCCCAGCCCCACCTCGGACAGCAAAAAGTCGCGCCGCCCCCCCGCCACCAGGCCCTTCAGGTCGATGCCCCAGAAGGACAGCTCGTACGCCGTGGTGTCGGCCGCCACGTCGAACCGGAACGGCTGCGCGGTCGGGCCGACGGACGCGTAGTGGCTGATCCCGATGACGTCGGCCTGGTTGAACAGGGCGCGGATCGAGGCAACGTCGTGCGCGGCGAGGATGTCGCGCCCGCGCTCGCGGAAGGCGCGCGCGTAGCTCGCGTTGTACGCCCTGTCGTCGGGCTGCTGCGGCATGTAGAAGCAGTCGCCGCAAACCTTGTTCCAGTGCAGCGCGATGCCGACGCGCACGTTCTCGGCCTTTTTCCCGGCCTGCAAGGGGCCGCGGTACTTGGACAGCAGCCGGATGAACGTCTTTGGGTGCTTGAAGAGTGAACGGCCCATCTCCCCGCTCACCATAAACCACACCTTTGTCTCGGGCCGCGTGGCCGTGCGCAGCGCGTCGCCCGCGGGCCGCATCACGATGTCCTCGTACGCCCACCCGCCGTACCGCACGGTCGGGTCAAAGTCGAGTGTGTTGCGCCAAGCCTCGTGCTCGTGCGCGTCGATGTGGTTGAGCACTTGGATGCCCTCGATCCCTTTAGCCACCGCGTACCGGAAGCACCGCTGCAGCCCGACCTTCCAGCGCGTGACGAGCTCGACCGTCGGCGCCTTGTACCGGCCCTGCGGGTCCTTGAACGCGTACGACTGCACGCCGCCGCTCCCGCCCATCCAGTGCACGGTCGGCACCACGGAGAAGTACCGCCCGCCGACCGCGCGCGTGCGGTCGACCGCGTACTCGCACGGCGTCTGCCTCCTGCCGGCCAGCATCTGCGGCTCGACGTCCTCGATGGTCGTGATGACGAGCGAGTTGGACAGCTCGGTGGGCTTGCTGCTTGTCGTTGTCGTCAGGGTGACCGTGGTGTGTCGTGGGTCGTGTATCGTGTGTGGTGTGTCGTGCCGTGTTTTGTGTTCGTGTCGATGTGACGAGTGTCGGGTGTTTAGGGGGGGGAGGGGGGAGAGAGAAGAAGGGGGGAAAGCGTGAGTTTTTTTTTTTTGCTGTCTCGCCGCAGTCGAGGGCGGCGTGCCGAGAACGCCTCGCGTTTCTTTTTTTGGCCGACTCCCCGAGCGCTGCTTGCTGCTCCCTCCGTCCCGAGACCCCCCCTCTCTCTCGACGCGAACTCACCCAAAGGCCGCGGCGCCGCGCGCGGCGAGCGCCATGCCCATCACGACGGCGGCGGCCGCGGCGCGCGCGATCTTTCGCGCCGAGGGCATGGTTGGTGGTCTCTTGGTTTTTTTCGGGGGCGCTCGAGCGCACAGCGGGACGTCGTCCCTCCGTCTGACAGGCCCCGGCGGCGACCGGGTCAAACGGCGGCGGCGGCGGCGGCGACCAAAAAAGTCCACGGGGGAGCGCGCGCGAGATCGCCCCCGAGCAGTAGGACAGAGGGCCCTAGTGCGGCGGAAGGGCGCTTCTGGCGTCCAATGTGATGGATGTCTGCGGGGTGTTGGATGGGGCTTTGGGATGAGGAGGCGGGGGGCGGGCGTGAGTAAGAGAGAGAGGAAGGGGCAGTCAAGTCCTCCTTCCTGCCGCGCACAAATCGGCAAAAACCCGTCCGATTCGCGCCACGAGCGCCGGCACAAGGCAGCCCGTTCGGTGCGTATGCTCAAGCTGCGTCCAGGGCGCCCCTTTTCGGGCGCTCGACCCTCGCGCGCCGGCGAGAAAGGCGGCGTTCCCGGACACGGAGGAGAGAGAAGGAGGAGGAGGAGGGAGGGGGCGTCGCTGCCGAGGACCCGCCCTCCCCGTATCGCGAGGCACTCACCAGGCCGTGTCAGACGGGGGCGCGCGGTGGCTTTCGGCGGTCCAGCCGACCAGGTGGTCGCCGACTGTCCGGGTCCCTGGCACACGGGCGGCTTTGGGGGTTGCGCCGGCGGTCTCAAAAACGACGCGCGGCGGCAGCGGCGCTCGCGCTCGGGTTTTTTTGCACACGCGAACGAAATGGGGGGACCAGGGACTGGGGCGCGCGCACGCGGTGGGGTGGGACGTATGCGTCGTGCTTTGCTTGAGTAGGGGAAGGGCGCTTTGCGGAGGGCAAAAGACGCGGGAGAAAATGAAATGTGGGGGTCGACGACCAGGTCGGGAGGGGGAGGAGAGGCTTTCAAGAGAGGGGCCTTTCTCTCGAGTCCCCTCTTCCCGCCGCCAGACGCGAGATATCGGGCCCGAGAGGGACGGAAAGCGATCGCGCGCGCCATGAGACCCGCCGGATCACGGGCTTTTGCGCGATATGCGCGCGCGCGCCACGTGGTGTCACCTGGCAGCGCAAGAGCGCCGGCAGCGCCGCGAGGGGCTGGCGCGTCTGTCTATCTTGGGGGGCGCGCTCGCCGGCCTCTCTCCCCGAGCGCGCTCCCCAAGATAGTAGATCTAAAAGGGGGCTTCGGAGTGGGGTCGATATCTCGGCGGCCGAGGGACTCTGACCGCACTCGCGGTCAGTGCACGCCGTGGGTCGACGGTGCCATGGGCCGCGAGCGCGGGCGCGCGTGCAAGCTCGGGCCGCCGGCGGCTCGACACCACCTCTTGGGCGCCTGTCGGCGAGGCGTTGCGTGGCGGCGGCAGTTCGGCGGCGGCGGCGGGCGTGCGGGGGCGCGCCGTGGGCAGGCTCGTCGCGTTCGTCATGTTCATGAATGGTCATGGCGGACGTGGAGGAGACGTACACGGTGGTGGTGCGGGGGCAGCGAGGAGGACAAGCGGGGAGGAGGAGGAGGACGGGGAGCGGGAGCGGGAGCGCCGCGCGAGCTCGATCGACCGCCGAAACGCCGCCGTCAATATCACGGCGAGCTCTGCCGCTTCCTCGCCGCAACAGACTCCCGCTTGCTCATCATTGTACACCAAACCTCACAACGCGACTCCCTTTTGCTATCGCCCCTGCGAGCGCGCGCGCGTCCCTCAAACCAACACCTGGCATCGAGGCTCGGACCCCGTTCGTTTTTCTCTCCGCGCGCGCGCCCCCGCGACACGCCCGACCGCCGCATGCCCGAGAGGCCACTCGCGCCAACTATGAGCGCGGCGCCTCCTGCCGCCCCGCCGGGCCAGGAGGGCCTTTGCGTCTCCTCCTCCTCAGCGCGCGCTTTCCCCCCTCCTCCCCCCGCCACCTGCGTTCTCCCCTCTTCTTCCTCCTCCCCCTCCGCCCTCCTCCCTCGGAGCTGCCTGTCATGCGCTGCCGACGACGATCGCTCCTTCCACGGCGGCGCGTCGGCCCTGGAAGAGGCCCTCCTCCTGCCGCGCGTCTCGTCGGCCGCCACGGCGACGCTCGAGGCGCCCGGCGTCCCGCTCGCGCCCGCCGCCGCAAGCGCCGCAGCCGCCGCCGCCGCCGACGCCGAGGAGCCGCCGACCTGCCGCATGTGCTGGTCCTGCGCCGACCCGCTCTCCGCGCGCCGCCTGAGGCGCGTCGCCGCCGCCGCCGCGTCCGCGGGCACGCCGCTCTCCGCCGTGCTCGCCGGCGGGCGCCTCGTCCAGCCCTGCGCCTGCTCCGGGTCGGTCGCCTTTTTGCACGTGCGCTGCCTCGCCGCCTGGCAGGCCTCTTTGCTGCGCCGGGGCCTCGCCCGCCGCGCCGCCCGCTGCGAGCTGTGCGGCGGGCGCTACCGCGAGCGCGCGCCCGCGGCGCTGGTGCTGCATTACGCCAAGGGCGGCGAGACGCTCACGCTGCCGCCCCCGGGTTCCCCTCGCGACGGTTCTTCTTCCGGCGAGGAGGAGGAAGAGGAGCAAGGGACCGGGGCGGGGCAGGGCGCCGCCGCCGCAGCGGGCTTGGGGCGCAGCCAGCGGCGGCGGCGGCGGTTTTGGGGGCGGTGGCGGCGGCCGGACAGCAGCAGCGGCAACAGCAACGTCGATGGCAACGAATCGGTGCAGCAGACGCGGCCGCGCCGGCGGGGCGTCGCCGGCGCGGTGGCGCGGCTGGCGGGCGGCGCGGCGCGCGAGGCGGCCGCCGACGCGCGCGTGTGCCGCGCGGCCGCCGCCGCCATCCCCTCGCTGCTGCTGCGCGGGTGGCGCGCCTACGCGATTGCAGCGGGCGCCGTCCGCGCGGCCCGCGGCGCCGCCCTCGGCCTTGCCGTCGGCGCCGCCGCCGGCCGCTCGCTCGCCTCGGAGCAGGGGCGCGTGCTCGCCTCCTTCGCCGCCTCAATTTCGGGCGTGGCGGGCGCGGGCGGCGGCCTGGCCCCCCTGCTTGCGCGCGTCCTGTGGCTCCACGCCATGGGCGCGCTCGCCCTCGGCATGGCCACCGAGGTGGCCTACGCCTCGCTGGCGGGCGCGGGCGCAGGCGCCGCGCTGGGGTTTGCGCGGGGGTCGGCCGGCGCCGTCCGCCAGGCCGCCGGGGTGGGTGCCGGGCTCGCCGGCCGCGGGCTGGCGCGCGCTGCGGTCGGGGCGGCCCTTGCGCGGCAGCGCGCGCGCCTGCTGTTGCGGGGCCATCCCTGAGAGAGAGAGAGGAGCAGAGACGCGGAGCATGGGGCGAGGCGCTCCCCCCCCCCCGTGAAGATTTGGGCGGCGGCGGCTGCGGCGCCCCTGTTCCTCCCTTTCTTCTGTCTTTGCTGACCGACACACTTCCTCTCCCGCCTCTGTACTTCACCCCCCCCCTCCTCGGGAGTTCGCGTGATGCAGAGTTCTGCACATTTTGTCTCGGACCCCACCGAATCCACACGCAAATCAAGAACCCCATTTGGAAACGGCGCGGCCTCTCCTTCCTCTCCCGTCGAGGAGCGGCGCCCGCTCGCCCGCCCGCTCGGCCTCGCCCGCCGCCCCCCCTTTACCTCTTGTACCCGCGCTTTTTCGCGACCCCGCCTTGCCCGGGGCCCATGTACAGTTACCGCTTTCTGTCTCCAAAATCAAAGAAAACAAGCCCGAATCCTGCTCGTATCTGTAGAAAACCCAAAGCCCGAATCGCAAAGCCACCGTTTCCGAAACGCCGCCCCCCGAACGCCGCCGGCTGCGCTCTCTTCCCTTCAGCGTTTCTTGTCGGCCTTGGCCTTGGCCGCGCCCTTGGCCTTGGCCGCGCCCTTGTCGCCGCCGCCGCCCCCGCCGCCCAGGACCGACGCCATCGCCAAGGCCTTGCGCACGCCGGTGGTCAGGCCCGTGTCGGCCAGGTCAGCGCCCGACACCCACCGGACGGCGGCCTGCTCGACGGGAGCCGCGCGGGGGTTGGCGGCGGCGACAGCGGCGGCGCCGTCGTCGCTCTCGGTGGCCTCGTCGTCGACGGGCTCCTCTTCTTCCTCGGGCCGCTCTTTCGGCTCGGCGGCCGGCGGCGTCGCCGAGCTCCCCTCTCCGGAGCTGAACAGCGCGGCCGCGACCGACGCAAACACCCCGCCGCCGCCGCCGCCGCCGCCGCCGTCGCCGCCGCCGCCGCCGCCCTCCCCAACGGCTCCCTTGACCGCCAGCGTCAGCACCTCGATGTGCATGGTCTGGCGGATGTGCGAGAAGATGTGGACGGCGGAGCCGAGGTCGCGGCGGCAAACGAAGCGCAGAGCGGGGGGAGACTGCCCGCCCGCCCGCGCCGCGCCCTCGCCGCAGCCGCCTCCCTGCCCGCCCGCAGCCGTCGCCTCTGCAGCGAGCGCGCGGCGGTAGGGCTCGCCCAGCAGCCGCGACAGCAGCGCGTCGACCGCCTCGCGCCGGGCCGCGCGCGAGGGAGCGGCCGCCCCCACCCCGCCCCCTGCCGCCGCCCCCCCGGGCGCCGCCGGCGCCGGCGCCGCCGGCGCCACGTCGTCGTCGCCCTCGTCGCCCTCGCCCGGCGGCGGCGGCGGCGGCGCCATGACGACCGCCGGGCACTCCCACAGGCCCGCCAGCAGGCCCTGCTCGGGCCGCCGCACCAGCAGATACGCGGTGCGCCCCGGGCCCGCGGCCGCCAGGGCCGCGGCCTCGCCGCCCGCCGCCGTCGCGCCGCCCGTGCTGCTGCGCACGAACGACGCGAGCGACCCCGCCGCCGCCGGCGGCCTCTTCTTCGCCGCCGCCGGCTGGGCGGGGAGAGGGGCACCTGTGCCATCTGCCGCAGCCGCCGCTGTCGCCGAGGCCGGCGCCTCGCCGCCCTCGTCCACGAGCCGCAGCACGCACACCGCCACGGCCTGCTCGCGCTTGGCCGCCTTGGCCACCTTTTCCGGGTAGGCCGTCACGGGCGGCGGCGGCGCCGCCAAAAGGGCCTCTCCCGCGCCCGCGCCGTCGCCGTCGCCCGCGCCGGCGCGCGCGTCCGCGCCCGCGCCCGCGCCCGCGCCCACCCGCTGCCGCTGCTGCTGCCGCTCCCACGCCGCCACCGCCCGCCGCGCCCCGCAGTGCCCCGACACCGGGCACCGCCCGCACTCGGGCGCCACCGGGCGGCACACCGTCGCGCCCAGCTCCATCATCGCCTGGTTGTGGCACCCGGGCCGCGCGCGGTCGAGCAGCCGCGCCGCCAGCGCCGCGTGCACCGGCGCCAGGCGCCCCGGGTCGCCCCTCAGGGCGGCCAGCCTGCTCACCACGCGCACCACGTTGCCGTCGACCGCCGCCGCGGCCGGGACTGACGCGTCCCCGAACGCGATCGACGCCACCGCCGCCGCCGTGTAGGGCCCCACGCCCGGGATGGCCCGCAGGCCCTCGGCCGTCTCGGGAAACGCGCCGCCGAGCTCGCCGACCACGAATTTGGCGCCGGCCAATAGGTAGCGCGCGCGGCGGTAGTAACCGAGCCCTGCCCACAGGTCGTTGACCTGCGCCTCGTCCGCGGCCGCCAGGTGCGCGACCGTTGGCCACCGCGCGATCCAGCGGTCAAAGTAGGGGACGACGGTGGCGACCTGCGTCTGCTGCAGCATGATCTCTGAGACCCACACGCGGTAGGCAAAGGGCTGCGGCGGCAGGTCGGCGGGCGCCGGCGCGCAGCGGGGCGCGGGGGCAGTGGGGGCGGGGGCGGCGGCGCCCTTGTCGCCCCCGTCCTTGTCGTCCCCGTTGCCCTTGCCCTTGCCTTTGCCTGTGTCGGGGGCGGCCGGCAGGAGGGAGTGGGGGTTGCGGCGCCAGGGCAGGACGCGGTGGCCGCGGTCGTACCAGCCGAGCAGCGAGGCGCGAAAGCCGGCCGGATCGGGGAAGGCCAAGGCGGCGTCAGCGTCGGCGGCGGCGGCGGCGGCGGCGGCCGCCGACGCTTTTCCGCCGCCGCCGCCAGCCGCGTTTTTTTTTTCCTTGGGCTCGGGCTTGGGGGAGGGCGGAGGCGCGGTCGCCGCCGCTTCGTCCTCCATCTCGGCGTCTGCCGCCGCGGCCCCAGCCTCCTCGGGCTTGGTCTGGCGCGGGTGGGGCGTTTCGGCGCTGCCGCCAGCCTCTTGCTTTGCCGTCGCGGGCTTCGCCGCTGTCGCTGGCAGCGCCGCGGCGGGCTTCCCGCGCTCCTTCTCCTCCTCCTCGAGCTTGGGCCTTTTGGCCCGCCGGGCCCCGTCTGCGGCCGCCGTCCCCTCTTCCTGCTGCTGCTGCTGCTGCTGGTCAGAGTCGGGCTGCTGCTTCTTGGTGTCGGGCTCGTCGACGGGACGAGGAGGGGCGCCGGCGACGGCCCCGCCGCCGCCCGTCTTTGCGGGGGCGGCGTCCTCCTCTGCTTTCGGCGCAGCGACGGGGGCAGCAGGCGCGGTGGTCGCCGCGGCCGCCCTCTTGACGAACGCCGCGAGCGTGGGCTGCGTCTTGCCCATGCTGCTTTCGCGCCGTGCGAGGAGGGCCTGCCGCGATCGGGGGGCGGTTCCGACGAGTGTGGGGCGAGGGGAGGTCGAGACAGCGCCGAGCGATGGCGCGTTGGCGCGGTAGCGCCGCAGGAGGAGCAGGGGCGCGGACGACGCGGCAGCAGCGCGCATGCAAGTCTCGTGAGAAGCGGTCGGTGAAGGCGTCGGCACTCAACACTACGTAGTACGATGAGGTTTCGAACCTCGGATCCGCGTCGCCAATTTGAACGCCGACGCCACACCGCCCGGGAAAAAGGCGCCGCAGTCGCGCTAGTCGCCCGGTCGCTCGTCGCGAAAGACAAACAGTCGAGCCCCTATAGCCCCACAAAACGCCGCACCTCCGACGGACACCTCGACACCGCACAACAACCACGATCGCCTCTTGCGCCACAACCGGCGACGCGATACGGCAGCCGACTCCCCAAACTCGAAACCCCTCTTTTCGGGCGAGGGAGAGAGGGCAACAGAGAGAGATCGTTTGTGTCCGCGAGTCGACCAAACGCCGGCACCATGCGCGCGGCGCGGCAACTCGCGCGCCGTCTGACGTTGCGGCAGGTGAGCCTGGCCCCACAAAAGCGCGCCACGGGGCCACGGGGCCAAGCAGGATGCCTCCCCGCAAACGAGGGCTTGCCTTTCTCCCCGGCACAACACCCGGAAAACCCTTCCTTGACGCCCTCCTCCCTCTGTACAACAACACCAAACACACAAGCAGCAGCAGCAGCAGCAGTCGGCCGCCTACACCAGCAGCGCCAGCAGCGCCAGCAGCAGCAGCATCAGCAGCACCTGCCGCCGACACACCGCAGCCGCCGCCGTCGCCACCGGCGGCGGCGCCGAAACAACCGCCGCCGTCCTCCTCCTCGCCGCCCGCCGCTCGGCCGCCGTCGGCCCGCTCGGCGGCGCCGGCCCCTTTGTCAGCCCCGCCGTTCGCCGCGCCCTCCACGCCCCTTCTTTCGCCGCCCTCGCCGCCGCCCGCACCGACGTCGTCGTCCCGCCCATGGGCGACTCGATCTCCGAGGGCACCGTGGCAGCGGTGCTCAAAAAAGCGGGCGAGCCCGTGGCCATGGACGAGGTGGTCGCGCAGATCGAGACAGACAAGGTGACGATCGACGTTCGGTCGCCGGTGGGGGGCGCGGTGACGGACGTGCTGGTGAAGGAGCAGGACACGGTGGTGGTGGGGCAGGCGGTCGTGCGCGTGGAGGAGGGGGCGGCCGGCATGGAGCCCCTGCTCGGCGGGGCCGCAAAGGCAAACGAGGGGGGGGGGGGGGGCGCCAGAGGCAGGGGCGCCCGCGGCCGCGCCCGCTGCGGCCGCGCCCGCTGCGGCCCCCAAGCCCGCGCCTGCACCCCCTGCCGCCGCCCCCCCCAAGCCCGCCCCTGCACCTCCTGCCGCAGCCCCCGCAGCCCCCCCTGCCGCAGCCCCCGCCCCAAGCGGCAAGGGCGGCCAGCGCCCCGAGCGCCGCGTCAAGATGACGCGCCTGCGCCTGCGCGTGGCTGAGCGGCTCAAGGGCGCGCAGAACACGTACGCCATGCTGACCACGTTCAACGAGGTCGACATGACGGGCCTCTCGGAGATGCGCGCCGCCCACAAGGACGCCTTCCTCGACAAGTACGGCGTCAAGCTCGGGTTTATGAGCGCGTTTGTGAAGGCGGCCGCGCTCGCGCTCGCCGAAGTCCCTGCGGTCAACGCGGTGATCGACGGCGGCGAGATCGTCTACCGCGACTACGTCGACGTCTCGATCGCGGTGGCCACGCCCAAGGGCCTGGTCGTGCCCGTGCTGCGGGACGCCGACCAGCTCGATTTTGCGGGCGTCGAGCGCGCGATCGCCGAGCTCGGCCGCAAGGCGCGCGACGGGACCATCTCGGTCGACGACATGGCGGGGGGCACCTTCACGATCAGCAACGGCGGCGTGTACGGGTCGATGCTGTCGACGCCGATCATCAACCCGCCGCAGTCGGCCATCCTGGGCATGCACAACGTGGTGCAGCGCGCGGTGGTCATGCCCGGCGGGCGCATCGAACCGCGGCCCATCATGTACGCAGCGCTGACCTACGACCACCGCTTAATCGACGGGCGCGAGGCGGTGACCTTTTTGAAGCGGGTCAAGGAGGCGGTCGAGGACCCGCGGAGGCTGCTGCTGGGGGTGTGAATACGATGGTTAGAGGCGACGGCGAAGACTTGGATTGTCGCCGCTCTGATGATCATATGATCATGACACTCTTTTTTGGGGGGTGTTTTGTTTGCGGGCAGCAGCATGGCGGCGGCGCGTTGAGGGCCCGCGCGCGGCCGGTCGCCGCGTCCTTTTTTTGCGCTCCCCTCACTCCAAACCCTCTTCCTGTCTTTCCCCCTACCTAGTCAAACGTTCGAGCGTCGCGTGTCAGCCTCCGCGACAGCGTCCGCCATATGAGCGTCGCCTCAAGCCCCCCCCCTACCCCCCCTCTTGCTGCATTGTTTTCTTTTCCTCTGCTATAGACACGAAAACGACCCGAAACTTTCAACCCGGTTTTCTTTTTAACAGACGCTTCCCTCAAGACGCTTCCCTCCTCCTGCCGCTGCTGCCCTTGGAGCGCCCGCCGCTCCCCCTGCTGCCTCCTCCCGGGCCTCCACCACCACCGCGACCCCAGCCGCTGCCGCTGCCGCCGCCGCTGCCGCTGCCGCCCGCTGCCGCCGCCGGCGCCGGCGCCGCCGGCGGCGCGCTCAGCTCGCCCGCCCGCACGGCCGCCGCGGCCACCGCCCGCATGACCGCCGACCGCAGGCCGGCCTGCTCGAGCACCTGCAGCCCCGCGATCGTCGTGCCCGCGGGCGAGCACACCTTGTCCTTCAAAACCGCCGGGTGCGTTAGCGTCGCGCCGCCGTCGCCCGCGGCGCACAGCACCATTTTCCCCGCGCCCAACGCCGTCTGAGCCGCGAGCGCCAGGCTGGCGTCCCGCGAGAGGCCCGCGGCCACGCCCGCGTCGGCCAGCGCCTCGATCATGACGTAAAAGTAGGCGGGGCCCGATCCGCTGACGGCCGTGACCGCGTCGAGCAGCGACTCGGGCACTTTCACGACCATGCCGCCGGGCTCGAGCAGCTCGCGCACCTTGCGCTCGTCGGCCGGCGTCGCGTGCGTGCCGGGCGAAAACGCCGACGCCCCCGCGCCCACCATCAGGGGGGTGTTTGGCATCACGCGGATGCAGCGGGTGCCCGGCGGCAAACCCCTCTCGTACGCGGCCAGGGTCACGCCCGCCGCGATCGACACGACCAGGTGCTTGTCCGGCCGGATGTGCGGGCGCAGCGCCGCGAGCACTTCGGGAATGCCCTGCGGCTTGACGCCGATCAGGACAATGTCGCTGGTCGCGGCCACGAGCTCGGCGCCGCCGGCCGCGGCCGACGCAAACGTCTTTTCGATGCCGGCCGCCTTTGCGAGCTCGACCGAGTGGTCCGAGGCGCAGACGCCGTCCGCGCCGATGCACCCTCGGTCCATGAGCGCTCTCACCAGGGCGGACGCCATCTGGCCCGCGCCGATGAGGCCGAGGCGCTCTGCGATCCGTGTCGTCGGGTCGGCAGCGGCGGCGGACCCGCTCGCAGCGGAGGCGTCGCCGTCGGCGCTGCCCGGAGACGGCGGCGGCGACGACGACGACGAGGCAAAGGCGGCGGCGGCTGGCGCTCCTGGTGTTGTTGTTGCTGCTGTCGTCGTTGTGGCCCTCGCGAAGGCGGCCAGCGCGGCCACGCGTCGCATCATTGTGACAATGTGTGGGGGTTGGATGGCCTTGCGCAGGGCAATGGGAGGGGGGGGCGCGGGAAGATGAGGAGATTTTTGAGAGAGATTTTTGAGAGAGATGGTCTCGTTCTTGACTCCGTCCGGCTTGATTCCCGTGAGTGGATCGCGACAGTTGCAATGGGCAGAAGAACGGCAAAAACAGGCGAGTGTCGACTCTGTCTGTCCGGATCGTTGTTCTTACGGGCCCCGTTGCCCCGCACCTGAACCGAAATGAAGCTTCGAGGCGGCGGCGGACAAACGTCGACGCAACGAGGGGCGACGAGGGGCGACGAGGCGGGTCATCTCCGAGTTACAAAATGGCATTGGCGACGCGCGAAACGGTCCGTCGTCGCTGCCGTTGTTCAAGGGGGCAAAGCGCGCTGGCGAGGGTGGTACTGGCGGCGGCCGGCAAGAGAGACAAAAGAAAAGGGCCGCTGCCGCTCGCGTGCGCCCGTCGCTGCCAAGTCGCGCTGTTTTTTTTGCCTGTCAGGTTTTCCGCTCGTTCTTCCTCCTCAAACAAGCAACAATGCCTCTACTTGGGGTCCACGGAGTACACCGGGTCTTTCAAGCTGAACGAGTACTTGGGGTCGCTGACGCTCGAGCCCGGGGGCAGGCCAAAGGTCGACCCGGCCGCGTCGTGCGACGGCAGCGGCTTGCGCGCGCCGCCCGCGCCGCCGCGCAGCCGGATGAGCGTCCGCCGCGCCGCCTTGGCGCCGCCGCCTTTTGGGACGGCGCCCTGCGGCGGCGCCACGTACCGGGGATCGGCCATGGAGCTGCCGGGCGGGAGCACCGTGTAGCTGGGCTCGCCGCTGGCGGCGCCGGCGGAGGAGACTGGCGTGTTTGTTTTTTCGTCGTTGGGCGGCGGCGGCAAGAGGTGGTAGTTGGTGGGTGCGCGGGTGAGCGGGCGTTTTCCCGCGCTGGCGGCGGCAAAGCGGCGTCGGCGGCGGCGTCGGCATCTTTTGTCTCGTTCGGCTTTCTATTGTCTCGTTCGGCTTTCTACTTCGAGCGAGGGAGGGGATTGGGCCGGGAGTTGGCAGCGGCAGCCGCCCGAGCGCAGAGGTACGCGGAGAGGCGGGGAGGAGGGAGAGGAGGACGCAGCGTTCTCGCGTCTCCTCGCGTCCCCCACCCTCCCTCTCTGCAACTTCCACCAATCTTCGCGGACGCAAGTCTCTCGCGGGAGGGGGCTCACACAGGGGGCCGCCGAGTCGCCGCCCCGGCGACGAGGTTGCTACTACTACTCACCAAAGGCGCGCCCGGTCATCATGCGCATGGCGGCGAACGCCACGCGGGGAGAGAGCGCCATTCTGTTTCTTCGGGTGGTAAGGTGTTGTGCCACGTCCTCCTGTTATCCTTTTTGCGGAACGGCAGGAATCCGACGTTTGGATGGTTGGTGGCGGGGTGCTGTATCGACAAGAAGATGAAGAAGACGTGGGAGGATTGAGAGAGCTGTGGGTTGTTGGCCGGGCTGAGAGAAGCAGGCCCGCGTGATGATGTATCGCTCAGCTCGGCGTCGAGGCCCGGCGTCAAGCCGCCCGGCGCCCCGCCGACGTCGCACGACGTCGTCTGGCGCCGACGCCGGCGCTTCCTTTTGTGTGAGGAGGAGCTCGGTGAAGCTCGCGTCACACATCCCAGATAGCAAGCCAGGCAATCATCCCCCCTTGCATCGATCAACCAAGGCACCGACCGCCTGCAAACCTGCATCATCACTGATCAGCGTTTCGCTCAACCCCTCGATTTCGAAATCGGCCCGCGAACGTAGCACGGACAACACCACCCCGCGCATCGTCCCACCCTACGAACTAAATGAACCCTCGCACCGCGTCGACACATATACACCACCGCCGCCACCGCCACCGCCACCACCCATGATGACTTCCGGCGGCGTCGGCGGCGTCGGCGTCGGCGCCCCGGCGGCCCCGCCGCCGCCGCCGCCAGCGCACGAAAACCAGCTGCTCGCGGCCGCCGACGCGCACCACCGGGCGGTGCTCGGCCGCAGGCTGAGCGGCGCAGCGGCCGCGGCGATGCAGACCCAGCCGGGGGTCGTCCTGCCGCCGCCGCCCCCCCGGCTGCCGCAGCAGGCGCAGCAGGCGCAGCAGCAGCAGCAGGCCCCGCCCCCGCCGCCCCCGCCGCCGCCCCAGCAACAGCACCGGCAATCGCAGCAACCGCAGCAACCGCAACAGCAGCCGCAGCAGCAAGGGCGACCCGCGGCCGCAGCAGCGCCGGGCGCCCCCGCCCACCCGCACCCGTTCCTCCCTCCCTCCCGCCTCAAGCCCGAGGGGCCCCCCACCCTGTCCGCGGCCTGGAACGCGCTGACCGGCGCGCTCAACGGGAGCGCCCCCGTGCTCCGCGCGGTGATGGCGAGCGAGCTGCCCACGTCGGCGCAGCTGCGCGACTACGCGCGGCACATGCGCGACGCCCAGGGCCTGGCCTCGCACTGCCGGGCGCTGTCGGAGGAGGAGACGCGGCGGGGCGCGGCCGCGAGGGCCGAGGCGCAGGCGGCGGCGGCCGAGGCGCAAGGGGCGGCGCAGGCGGCCGCTGCTGCCGCCGGGCCCCAGGGGGCGGATGCTGCTGCTGCCGCGCAGATCGCGCCGGCGGAAGGAGCAGAGGAGGCGGCGCCAGCGCCGGCGCCAGCGGCGGCGGCCGCTGGTGCGGTGCCAGGAGCGGCAGCGGCAGAGGCAGAGGCAACAGCAGCGGCGGGGGCAGCGGCGGCAGCGGCGGCACGGGCGACGGCGACCCCGCCCGCCCGGCCAGCCCCGGCCCCCTCGTTCATCAAGCGGGGGCCCTCGGCGGTAGGGGACGAGGACCACCCGATGTTGATGGATACCTAGCTAGGACGGCAGCATGTGACGAACACCACGCGAGCAGAACGAATGAAACGCACGGGCCCGAGGAACACCCCAAAAAACCACGCGCGACCGCCCCTCGCTTACCACGAGAACAAGACAAAACAAAAAAAGCGACGACGACGGCGGGGCCGCCTTCTCTTACACGCTCGTGTTGTTCAGCTCTGCGAGCGCGGCCGTGAGCTCGTCCACGCTCGCGTCCGTGCCGCCGACCCCCTCGCTGGCCAGCTGGGCGGCGCCGACGCCCCCGCCCGCGGGCGTTGCGAACTCGACGCCCTCGGGGAGGAGGAGGGAGGAGGGCGGCGGCTGGTGGGGGTGCTGCTGCTGCTGCTGCTCTTGCTGCTGCTGCTGCTCTTGCTGCTGCTGCTGCTCTTGCTGCTGTTGCTGCTGCTGGGGCTGTCGATGTTCGGCGCCCCCCCCGCCCGCTCCTGCTGCCCTTCCGGCGCCCCCCTCGCCCCCCTCGCCTCCCCCGCCTCCCCCCGCCGCCGCGCCCTGTCCCCCGTTCCCCACCACCTCGATGCCCCACTCGTTGCTCTCGTGCAGCCGCGCGCCGGCCGCCGCCGCCTCCTCGTCCGCCCGCGCCGCCGCCTCGGCCACCCTCCGCGCGACCGCCCCGGGCGACGCCTCGCGCGCCGCGTGCGCCCGCTGCGCCGCCACGCACAGCCCGTTGGCGCACGCCGGGTTGGCGCGGATGGCCATCGTCGGGAAGTAGTCGGTAAGCGAGGCGTAGCCGGTATAGGGGCTGACGGTGCCAAACCCGAGAAGCCGCTTGAGCGCGTTCTGCGCCAGCAGCCCCGCCACGATGCCCATGGTCGTCGGGAGGCTCGCGGCGCACACGCCCTCGCGCTTGAGCGTGCGCTCGTCCAGCCCTGTGGCCACCGCCAGAGGGGGCGAGCACTGGTAGCAGGCCGAGGCGCCCGGCACCAGCGTCTGCACGTGGCCGCCGACGGCGTCCTCGCTAACGCCCGCCTCCATCCAGGCCTGGCCGAGCTCGAGGCACAGCTGGTTGATGGTCATGCGCGCCTCGTAGTTGTCGACGCACGAGAGGACTAGGTCGACGCGAGAGCGGAGCTTTGATGGGCGGCGCTGGGGGTCGTCGGGGCCGCTGCTGTTGTCGGCGCCGCCGTTGCCGTCGCCGCCTCTTGCGCCGCCGCTGCTGCCCGCCTGTTCCTCCTCCGGTCCGCCCGCGCCCGCGCCCGCGCCCGGGTCTGCCAGCAAGCTCGCCTTGAACGCCTCGTACCCGCCGACCGTCGCCACGTTGATCGCGTGCGCCTCCACCGCCACGTCTGGGTTGATCGCGCGGAGGGTGTCGGCCGCCGCCCGGGTCTTGGGCATGCCCGCCTGCTCCGGCCGGAAAAACAGGCGGTTCATGTTGGCCAGCTCGACCGTGTCGTAGTCGTACAGCAGCAGACGGCCGATCCCGCAGCGCGCGAGCATCTCGGCCGCGACTGAGCCGACGCCGCCCACGCCGACGACGGCGATGGACAGCGCGCGGATGCGGGCGTAGTCCTTGACGACGCCCATGCGCTGCAGGGCCATGAGGCGGGAGTAGGGGTTGGAGTCGACGACCTCGGCGGACATAGGCGCGAGCGGGGCGGGGGCGCGGGCGGGGGCGGCGGCTGAGGATGGCGGAGCGGGGTTCGGCGAGACCCCGGGCGGGCGGCCGCGCGCGGGCGACGGCGACGGCGACCCCGACGCGGCGGCGGCGGCGGTTAGGCGCTCGCTCATCGAGCGGACTTGGGCTGTGAGCTGCGCGATTGTGTCTTGAAGGGTCGACCGGTCGAGCGCGTCCACGGACGCCTGCAGGTCCTTGACCAGGGCCGCGGCTCGCGAGGGCGACGGGGAGTTGTCCATCGGGAATGTTTCACGATGTGGCTTCCTTTTTTTTTTGATCGCGTGATTTGCCGTTTGAGAGAAGCGATCAAGGTGGGTGGTGGGGTCGAGGATGATGGTCACACAGGCCAAGGGACACGTGTGATTACGTGTGTCGCGAGAGGCGCGCGCTTTAGGAACCGCTCCGATTAACCGTTCTCCTCGTCCTCGGCGGCGGCCGCAACCGCCGGACCCCTGACGACGCCGGCCCCGGCTGTGGCCGTGGCCGACGCCGCCGAGTAAGCGTTGCTCTTATGCTTGGGCGCAAAGCAAAACCCGTGCGGCGCCGGGCCCAGCAGCATCTCGGACAGCCGGACCCAGTCCCCTGCCGAGTCGGACGCCAGCAGCGTCTCGAGGTCCGAGCGCCCCACGAACCGCGGCGGCCGCCAGCTCATCTTTTGCGGCAGCCGCTCCAGCAGGCCCACGGGCACGTAGCGGTGGGTGAAGGAGAGCAGCTCGAGCAGGAAGCGGCGCGTCGTCTCGACGCCGCGCGCGTCGGCGCCCCAGTGCTCCAGGCCGTGCGCGCAAAAGGCCTTGAGCAGGTCGAGGCGCTCGGTGGCGCTGATGTCCCACAGGTCGCCGCGCTTGATCTCGGTGAAGATCCACGGCTTGATCAGCGCGCCGCGCGCGATCATGCACGCGGCCACGCCGCCGCCCTCACCGCCCTCGCCGCCCTCGCCCCCGCCCTCCTGCCCGCCTCGGGCCATGTGATGCAGGTGCCGCCGCCAGTCCTGCGGCGACATGACGTCCCCGTTGCCGACGAGCTGCACGCCCGCGGCCTCGGCGGCCCGCGCGCAGGGCCCCTGGATGTAGGACCAGTCGGCCTCGCGCGAGTAGCGCTGGGCGCGCGAGCGGCCGTGGACGGTGACGGCGCCCAGGCGGCGGCGCGAGGCGCGGGTGTCGTCCTCCTCGTCGTCGTCGCCGCCGCCGCCGTCCGCGCCGCCCGCTGCCGCCGCCGCCGCCGCCGCCGCCGACGCCGCCCTCTGCCTCTCCCTGTCGCCGTCGCACCCGCCCTCGTACCCTTGCTCGGCCCACCGCGCCAGCTGCGGGATCAGCGCATGCGCCGTGTCCTCTCTGTCGTCGTACCCGCGGCGCAGCTTGACCGTCAGCGGCTGCTGAGTCAGCAGCGGCGCCATTGCCCGCACAACCTGCTCGAAGCGCCGGACCTTGGTCGGCAGCGCGGCGCCCGCGCCGCGGCCGCACACCAGGTCGATCGGGCACCCGCAGTTGAGGTCGACAAAGTCGCACGCGACGCCGCTGTCGTCGAGCGCCTGCGCCAGCTGCGCCATGGCGTCCGGGTACCCTCCCGCCACCTGCACGCCGAAGCAGAGCTCGCTCGGGTGCCGCTTGAGCAGCGCCCACTCGCTCGCCTGCCCCTGCAGCAGGTTTGTGGCCATGGCCATCTCCCCGACAGTGACGTCGGCCCCCAAGGCCACGCAGAGGCGGCGGAAGGGCAGGTTGCCGACGGTGGTCAGGGGGGCGAGGATGGCCTTGCCGCGCAGGTCGAGCGGGCGGGCGGGGCCCTCGCGGGGCGCGAGGCGGCGCGCGGGGGCGTCGCGCTCCTGGCCGGCCCAGTCCTCCGTCCGGGCGGGGCGGGCGGGCGCCGCCGCTGCCGCCGCTACCGCTGCCGCTTCCTTTGGGGCCTGCGATCCCTTGTTGTCCTCCTTGGCGGCCGCCAGGGCCGCGAGAGCCGCGCCGTCCGAGGTCGCCGGCTTGGCCGGGGCCGTAGCAGCGGGCGGCTCGGCGGGCGCGGGCGGCGCGAGCGCCGCGGGTGCCGGCGGCGGCCCCTCCTGCTCCTGCACGCCGGCGTACAGCGCGTCGAGGTCTTGCTCCGGCGGGGCCGGCGCGGCGGCGGCGGCGGTAGGAGCGGCGGCGGCGCCGGGAGCGGCCGCAGCGGCGGCGGCGGCCTCCAGGGCGGGAGCCGAGGAGGCCACCGCCGTGCCGTCGGCCGCCTTGAGGCGCTTCAGCTCGTGGGCGTCGCCGCCGCCGCCGCCGCCTTCTTCGCCCTCCCCCTGCTGCTGCTGCTGCTGCGGTCGCTTGTCGCCCCAGCCCCCGCGCCCACCCCGCCCGCCCCGCCCGCCGCGCCCCCACCCCCCTCCCTGCGCCCGGGGTTTGGGAGGCAGCGGCGCGCCCACCGCGCCGAGCGCCCGCGCCGCGCGCGCAAAGTCGTACTCGCGCCGGCGCAGCGCGCCCATGGCGTCCTTGACGGCGCGGCCCGTGTTGAGCGGCCACGCGATGGACGCCGGCTTGGGCAGCTCGAGCGTCCCGGCAGAGGGGCCGTCGCCCGCGGCCGCCACCCCGCCGCCGCCGCCGCCGTCAACGTCCGCGTCTGCGTCGCCCCCCGCCCCGTCCTGTTTGTTCGCCTCGGCGCGGCGCCGCGTCCACTCGTCCAGCAGGCCCAGGCGCGACAGCATCGCGTCGATCGCGCCCTCTCCCGTGTGCGCCGAGGCGAAGCGGCACGCGAGGCCGTGCGGGCAGCTCCCGGGCGCGGCGCCGGACAGCGCCTCGAGCCCGGCCGTGGCGGCCGCCGCCGAGGCCGACGCCTCTGCGGCGGTCGCGCCGGCGCCGTCGTCCTCGGCGGCGGGGGCAGCAGCGGAAGCGGGCGCCGGCGCCGCCTGCTGCTGCGGCTGCTGCTGTTGCTGCTCGTCCTGGTGCTGCGTGGCCAGGCACGCAAAGGGGCACGGCCCGGGCAGGTCGGCGGGCCGCTGCTCCAGAAAGGCGAGCACGTCGTGCGCGTTGCGGCAGCGGCCGCCGGCCTCGCCGTCGCAGGGGCGGCCGGCAGCGGCGGAAGAGCAGAGCATGGCGGAGCGCTGGGCGGCGCGCGACTTGCGCTCGGCGCGCTTGCTGGCCTCCTTGCGGGTCGGGCCCACGCCGCCGCCGCCGCCGCCGCCGCCGCCGCCGCCGCCGCCGCCGCCGCCGCCGGCGGGGTGGTGCGGGTTTTTGTTGGCGGCGTGCGCCGCGTCCGAGCCCGGGTCGGCGGCGGCGGCCGCCGTCCGGGGTGTGCAATCGGCGGCGGCCGCGGCGGCGGCGGCGGCTGGCGGAGCGTCGTCGAGCGCGACGGCCACGCCGCCGCCTCCAAAGCTGCCGGCAAACGTGGTGCCGGGCCCTCCGCGCGCGATGAGGAACTCCTTCTTGATCGGCGCGATGCCCCTCGCGACCAGCTCGTCGGGAGGCAAGTCCCGAGCCTTGGCGGTCGCCATCGCGTTCGCGGCGTGGGGGTGTCGACGCAGTGAGAGGGGAGAGAGAGGCGAAAGAGACGTGGCAGCGAGCGAGCGGGCGCCCTGGGTGCTTGTGTGGGTGAATGAGGTGGCAAGTGATCGGTCCACAGTACCTTTGTGTGTGGAGGGGAGAGAGAGGAGGGGATGAGGCGCGTCTGTTCGGAGGAGAGGTGCCGCTCGAGGTGGCCGCCGGCGGCGCGGCAGAAGCACGGCGACGCAGAAACCTGACAACAACCGCAGTCTCACCAAACGCGCTAAGTGGTGATTCGTCCCTCGACCTCCTCTCAATCGCCAAAGTCGGGGCCTTGATCGAGGCCTGTCGAGAAACCCGTAAACCCTCCCCCGAGACTCACAAACACGCGCGCTCGTCAGGCGCGCCTCTCGCGGGCAGACGGGATGGCTAGCGCGCCAGCTCCCGAGGCGATGGCGCCCGTCACGCCCCTCCCGCCGCCTGCCATCATCGAGCCCCCGCCCACTTTGAACGCATCGTTCGTGGCGACGTGCCCGGGCATGGCCAGCGAGGCCACCGCCAACACCATCGACGCCATCAACTCGTCGTGAGTGTCGTCGTTGTTGTGTCCCGAGTGGGGGGAGGACAAGAGGGCGCGACCAACCGACGCGCGCACCCGCCGTCCCCCCCGGCCATGCCCGGCCCCCGTCAATGGGCGTGGCATGTCGAGCGCCTCAGTCCCCCGATGTGCCAGGGTCACGCACTCATTCGGCGCCGCCGCTGTGTGTAGCAGCGCGACGCGTTCTCTCTCAAATCGCCGCTCGACGCCGACGCCGGACGACGACGACGCAACGCCGATTCCTCGCCTCGCCGCTACCTAAGCGCCTCGACCCCCACGCACATCCAAATCCAAACACACAATTGCCAGGCTGCTGACCAACGGCGTCCTCGGCATCATCTTCACGGCGCTCTTCCTGGTGCTGCGCGTCCACATGAAGCAGTACCAGCTGCGGCTGGTGGGTCCCAGTGCGGGCGAGGAGGAGGAGGACGCGCGGAGCGCCGCCGCCGGCCGACAACCCCCCCCCCGCCTCACACATCGCTTGTCACGCGCACGTCTCTGCTCACGAACGAATCCCCCACAACCCCACACCCACACCCACACACACAACCCCGCCACAGCACCTTCCCTTTGTGACGATCAAGCCGCCGCCGATGCCCACGCGCGGAATCAAGGCGCTGTTGTGAGTGAGGGCGCCGCTGTTTCGCGCCGTCGCCGCCTTTTTTTCCCAACGACAACACGCGGACGACACGAATGATAAGCAGACAGCGCCTGACCCCGAAACACCCAAAGAACGAAACCAACAAAAAACCCTCTCTAACGACCAAAACCGTACCGAACCGACCCAATCCCACCAACCACCAACCACCAACCACCAACCACCAACCACCAACCACCAACCACCCACCACCCACCAAAACCGAAACAAAAACACACCAAGCGGCTGGATCCCGGTCGTCTTTGCGACGTCGGACGCCTTTGTGCTGCGCTCCGCAGGGCTGGACGCGCTGGTGCTCCAAAAGTCGTTCGCCGTGTGCGTGCAGATCTTCGTGCCCCTCACGGTGCTCTCGTGCAGCATCCTCCTGCCCGTCCAGTCGTCGCAGCAGTTCCTCGCCACCAGCGCCGAGAACGACCGCTCGTTCGCCTCCATCACCATGGCCAACATAAACAGCCGCTCGCCTGTTATGTGGCTCCACTTCCTGCTGGCGATCGTCTTCTTAGCCTACTCCTTCTTGCTGATCGAGTGGCACTACCGGCAGTACGTGGCCCTTCGGCAGCACTACCTGCACGGCGGCGACGACCCCAACTATTGGCGCGACCTGCACCTGGCCGAGGCGGACGGCCTGGCGCTGAGCGGCGGCGGCGGCGGCATCGGCGTCGGCGGCGGCAACGGCGGCGTCGGCGGCGGCGTCGGCGGCGGCGGCGGGCCCAGCAGCGGCGGCGGCGGCGGCGGCGGCGGCGCGCGCATCTTCGACGTCGTGGCCGAGGCGCGCTACCGCGTCGTGCTCGAGGCGCTCGACGCGCAGCACCGCGACCGCGCGCGCGCGCTCAGGCCGTGGGAGCGCCTGCTCGCCTGGATGACCTCTTGGACGGGCACGGAGGACCCCGAGCGCGCGCGGGCGCACCGGGCGGGCGAGTCGGCCAAGCGTGCGTCGATGAAGGCCGGCTCGGGCTTCAACGTGGCGCGCGCGCTGATCATGGGGGAGCTGGCGGGACCAGGGCCGGAGGCGGGACGGGAGCCGGGGGCGGACGGGGGGGGCACGGCGGGCGGCGGAGGCGAGGGCGAGGGCGGCGGCGGGGACGGGGCGGCGCCGTCCGGGTTGGTTCTGGCGGCCGACGCCCCGGCGCCCAAGGCGGGGCCGCGCTCCGCCAGCTCGGCGCTGCGCGACAAGTTCTTTGGGCGCATGCAGCCCCGCGTCCCCGCCACCGCGACCGTGGGCATCGACGAGGCGACGGACGGCGGCGCGCCGCCCGCGCCGCCGCCGACGACGGCCGGCGCTCTCCCGGCTGCCGGCGCCGCCAACACCGCCGGCGGCGCCTCCGCCATCGAGAGCGTCGACTTTGGCGGCCACGACCACCACGACAACGATTACGACAACAACAACGACGGCGTCGCCCGGCGAGCCCACGCCGGCGTGACGACGGGCGGCGGCCGCGGCAACCTGCGGCTCGCGTCCTCCGGGTCCTCCGCCGGCGGCGGCGGGTATGGCGGCGGCGGCGGGTATGGCGGCGGCGGCGGCGGCGGCGGCGGCGGCGGCAGCGAGGCCGAGGCGCTCGACCGCCGCGTCACCGCCGTCGACGACTACGCCGCGCGCGAGGTGCACGGCGAGGACATCGGCTCGCGCGCGGCGCCCAAGTGGTGGTCGTCCATCGACACGGTGACCACGCAGGACGGAAGGCTGCGCAAGCTGACGGCCGAGGAGGCCGAGGCGCTGTCGGCGGGTGGCGCGGCGGGCATCATGCTGGCCAAGCCGTCGGTGCGCTACCGCAAGACGATCAACACGACGCTGCGCACAGGGCGGAGGGTGGCGGTCAACGCGCAGCAGTATGCGGTGCTGGTGACCAACGTGCCGGAGCCGTGCTACCCCGAGGTGGTGGAGCAGCGCCGGCAGGAGGCGCGCGAGCAAGAGGCGGCGCGGCACGCGGCACGCGAGGCGGCCGGCGACGCGCGGCGGCTGGGCCGGGGCTTGCGGCAGCGCGCGGCGGCGGCGGCGGTGGGCGGCGGCAAGGACGCCCACGCCGAGGGCGGCGGCGGCGGCCCGACCGCCTCGGCCGCCGCCCTCGGCCGCCCCCTGTCGCCCGACGCGCTGTCGCTCGACGGCGGCCGCCCGGGCGACGTCCACGACCTGCTCGCCGCCCAGGCCGCGCGCCGCCGCGAGGGCAGCGACCGGCGCGGCGACGCGCGCGCCGAGGCCGCCGGCGACCGCCTGCTGGGCGCGGGCTGGTGCGGCTACAAGCCCGGGCACGCGGCCGCGTCGCACGACGCCGTGCGCAGCTGGGTGAAAGGCGAGGAGTGGCTGGCGCGGCACGCGGCCGCGGGCGGCGGCGGGTACGGCTACGCCGACCCCTTTGACGCGGCCGAGCTGGCGCGCCGCGAGGAGGAGCAGCGGCAGCAGCAGCAGCGGTGGGGCGCGGCCGCGGGCGGCACGGCCGGGGGCGTCAGCGATGGCGGCGCCGCTGCCGCCGCCGCCGCCGGCCAACCCCACGGCGCCGACCGCGAGACGTCCGACCTGCGCAACGCCCTGCTGCGCGCCAGCGCCGACCCGGTCGTCCGCGACGAGATGCGCGCGCAGCAGCACCGCGACGGTGAGGACAGCGCTGGCGGCGGCGGCGGCGAGGACGGCGGCGGCGTCGCGGGCGGCGGCGGCGCCAACGAGGACCGCCTGCGGCAGCTTGCGCGGGACCGCGCGCTCGCGCGGCAGGGCGCCGCACGCGGGTGGGACGCCGCGCGCCGCGCCGCGCGCGACGGCCGCCTCAAGGCCCTCTCCACCTCACCGCAGTACTCGCTCGTCGCCGCCGTCTTCTCCACCCTGTTCCCGCACGACTACGACCGCGTCGTGCCCGTGTTCAACCACCGGGCGGTCGACATGGCGCTGCGCGCGTGGGACCGGCGGCTCGGCGAGCTCGAGGCTGCGCAGCACCGGCTCCGGCTGACGGGCGTGCGGCCGCTGCTGGTGCCGCCCGGCTCGCGGCGGGTCCCCCTGCGCGCGCTGCAGGAGGCCGGGGCGGCGGGCGGGGCGGGGGCGGCGGCGGCCGCGGCCGCGGCGGCCATGGAGGAGGGCGGAGGGGGAGGAGGAGGCGACGGCGGCAGCAGCAGCAAGGGCGGCGGCGGCGCAAGAGGCAACGGCAGCTTCAACGGCGGCAACGGCAACGGCAGCCGCACCGGAGGGGCCAAGGGCAAGCCCCCCAGCAGCCCCAACCCCGACCGCAAGGTCCTCCCGCGCGTCGACGCCATCGACTGGCTCGCCGCCGACCTCCGCCGCCTCGAGCAGGTCGTCGTCGACGAGCGCGCCCGCGCGCTGCGCGAGGGCTTTACGCCGAGCTGGTTCGTGCTGTTCAAGACGCAAAAGGCCGCCGCCATCGCCGCCTCTTGCAACATCCACCCGCTCAACCGCGCAGGGTTCCAGGTGCACCCGGCGCCCGGCCCCGAGGAGGTCAACTGGTACGCCCTGTGGTTCACGCACGAGCAGCGCGTCGCCCGCGGCTGGGCCATCGTCCCCTGCATCGTCTTCCTGGTGCTGGTGCCCGTGTCGCTGGTGGCCGCCGCCGTCACCCAGGTCAACGCCGCCTTCTGCACCTCGAGCCTCTCCTGGCGCTGGTACTGCTGCTCGCGCAACTGGGTCGCCCGCGGCGCCAAGTCCCTGCTGACCGGCTTTGTGCCCACGCTGCTGGTGCTGCTGTGGCAAGGGATGGCCATGCCGCGCCTGGTGTTCATGTGCGCGCAGAGCGAGGCGCGCCACTACTCGCTGTCGCTGCTCGACCGCCGCATGGGCGAGATCTACTTCCTGTGGGCGTGCTTCAACTTTTTCCTGGGCGGCATCCTCGGCGGCGCCGCCCTCTTCACCACCAACCTCCTCCGCCTGTCGCAGACATTCAGCTCGGGCGACGCCATGGGCGTGCTCAACTCGCTGTCCGCCGCCATCCCCGCCAGCGCCAAGTTTTTCGTGCTCTACATGGTCAACCGGACGCTGATGACGCTCCCGCTGCGCTTCCTGATCACGCAACCGGGGGTCTGGCAGGCGTGGCTCAGGCTGTTCGACGTGTTCGCCCGCCCCTCGGAGCGCCAGCTCTTTTTGAACTACGCCATCCGCAGCCCGCGCTACGGCCCCGAGTACGGCAGCATGCTGCTGATCGCGCTGATCGGGTGGGCCTTTGCCCTCGTGTGCCCCGTGGTGCTTCCCTTCACGGCCGCGTGGTTCATCGGCATGTGGCTGTTCTGGCGGTACCAGCTGATCTACAACTACGCGCGCAAGTACGAGAGCGGGGGGCGCATGTGGCCCTTCTTCGTGTCGAGGCTGGTGAGGCTTTGCTTTTGTGTTTTTTTCTTTTATTGGCGTGTGGGGCGGCGGCGTTTTTTCGTTTCGCCCCGTGCCTTTTTTTTTTTCCCCTCCCGAGAGCGCGCCTGGACTCACCCTCTCTATCCCTCCCCCCCAAAACCCCAACGCGCCAAACCCAAATCCAAACCAAACAACCACAGCTCGTGTGCATGGCCGTCATGGTCCTGCTCACGAGCCTCGTCCTCATCACCAAGGCCGCGCTCGCCCAGGGCGTGCTGCTCGTCGTGTTCGGCCTGCTGGCCATCCTCCAGTTCTCGCGCCGGCTGCAGACGCGCTACGCGGCGGGCATCGACCGCATGCCCTTGCTGCTGGCGGACGCGGCGCCAAAAGCGCGCGTGCCGCCGACGTGCTACGTGCCGCCGCCCATGCTCGAGGGCGGGCTGGCGTGGCACCCCGAGTGGAACCGCATCTGGGAGTGGTTCGGCATGCCCGCGCACTCGTTCTGAGAGAGGGAGAGAGGCGCCACGCTTTTTGTTTTTGGGCGGCGCGCGCGGGCGACGCGAGAGGAGCGAGCGCGCCGGCGCCCTTCCTTGTTTTGTTTTGTTTTGTTTTGAACGTTCTTGTTTTTGACCTTTTTGTATATATTCCTTGACACGCACCCTGACGATGACCGCTTTAGGTCATAGACACGCGCGCGCAAAAACCTCGCCGCCGCATGCTTCCCCTTTCTCTCCGCGCCAGAATCGATCGCCGCCGCCGCCGCCGACCCGTGATTGATTATTCTCTCTCCTTTGCGCCGCGCGCTTGGCTCACGGCGCGGCGGCGACGGACGCGGCGGCGGGCGCCGGCTCTGGCGCGGCGATGTTGGCCTGGTAGGTCTGCGACGACGACTCGTCCTCGAGCAGGTGGTACAGGCGGGCGCGGCGGGCGCGGGGGATCTTGCCGACCACCTTGATCGACAGGAGGTCGGGCATGTAGCTATTTTGGTTTTGGTTGTTGTTGTTTGTTTTGTTTTCCGTGGGGGAGGGGGATGAGAAAACCCGCGTTCGGGGAACAAAAAACAAACGAAGAAGAAAAACCAAAAAGAAACAAAACAGCGCCGTCCCCCAAAAGAAAAAAACTCACATCGGCAAGTGCTGCACCACCCCCCCGGCGTCCGGGAACACGTTGTACATCTTGAGCCACGACCGTGGGCCTTTATTCGCCCGCCCGATGCACACCCCGCGGTAGGTGTAGACGGCGCGCCCGGCCTCGGGCACCACCAACCGCACCTCGAGCACGTCGCCCGCGCGGAAGGAGCTCGGAAGAGGGATCTGTTTCTGTTGGGCGGCGCGCTCCTGGTGCTCGCGCTCGAGGGTCTGTATGAGGCAGCGCATGCGCTTCTGGGGGCGCTTGCGCTTGACGAGGAGGCGCGTGGGCGTCCAAGGGGGGCTCGGCGCGTTCTGGGGCGTCTGGCCGGGCGGCGGGGGCGCGGCCGGGACGTGGAGCGGGCGCGAGGCGCCGGCGATGGCGGTGGCGGCCGCCGACGCCGCCGCTGCTGCTGCTGCCGCTGCCGCCGCTGCTGCTGCCGCCGAGGACGCGTAGGGAGAACAGTGCCTCGGCGAGCCTCCTAGCCCGACGGGTGACCGACACCACTGCTGCGGCTGTTGCTGCTGCTGCTGCGATGGGCGCACGAACGAGGAAAGAGAAGGAAGAGGTGCGGTCGCTCCCCCGTCAAACGTGCTCGCTGCCGTCGCTGCCGTCCGCCGCAGAGCCGCGCGCGCCGAGAGCACCTCCCCGAGCCGCCGGATCAGCGACATGGCTTTGATGGCGGGGCAACACGAGCGAGCGGGCGAATGGACGGATCAACAGGGCACTGGCGCTTGTTGCTGTTGTTGTTCCGCGGAACGTGTCGTCCTTGCTGCGACCGTGGGCGATCGGTTGGGATCGATGTGCGAGTGAGTGAGAGAGTGGGAGCAAGGAGTACCGGTGCGATGTGTAGCGAGTGCCGAAGGATGGAGGACGCCAGGAGGAGTCTTTGAGCGTGGTCGCCGACGACGCGCGCTGCCCGGCGCCGCCGCGGTTTGTCGGCGTTTGTCACCCTCTCGCAACGAGACAGAAAAAAGTAAAAACATGTGTTCAGTTGTTGTTCGAGAGGAGCACCGCGTTGCGGATGCAAGCGCCAGCGGCCGCGCGTTCCGGGTCGCGCCCTTTGTCCCTTCACTCGGCCTTGGCGTGAGGGTGGGATGACCCCATTTCGGCCTTGCCCTTCTTGCCGCCCTTGCCGCCGCCGAGCTTGAGCGCCGAGCCAGCGTTTTTGCCGACCGCCGTCCCCACTGAGTTGGCCTGCTCAGGGCAAAGCTGCGGCGCGTCGACCAGGTGGCGGCCGTTGCGCACGACCAGCAGGAGCAGCGCAGCCGCCAGGGCCAAGGGCACGCCCACCTCGGCGAGCAGGGCCAAGGGAGCGAGCGCCGCCTGGCGGCCGCCATTGCCGCCGCCGCCGAGCAGCGCGCGCGAGGCGGCGCCGAGCGCGCGCCCGATCGCCGCGCCGCCCCACGCCATCGCGCCCAGCGCCAGGCCCACGGGCAGCAGCGGCGACGGCCGCGCGCGGAACCGCACGGCCGCGCCCGGCCTGGGCACAAACGCCCCCGTCGCGAGGTCGAGCGCGTCCTGCTTGCGGCCGTCGGAAAAGTTGTTCTTCAAGTAGCGAACGGCCGACTTGGCGCCGTCGTCCAGCAGGCCCGCGTAGGTGCGCCGCCCCGTGCGCGTGAAGCCGCTCTTGAGGGCGCCCGTGCCGGCGTACTGGCGGCTCACGTCGTCCCCGTGGTCGGCCCACATGTGCTTGAAGCGCGACTCGAGGGAGGCCGGGAGCTCGGGGCCGGCGCCCGGGTCGGCGGCGGCGGCGCCGGCGGCCCCGTCCGGCGGCGGCAGCGCGCCTGCCAGCGCCAGCGCGCGCGCCAGCGCCTTGCGGCCGAGCAGGCCCTGCACGACGTTGGTGCGGTCCAGGCAGTCGATGCAGTTGGCGCGGATGACGCCCACCTGGCGGGTGCCGCCGCCGCTGTTGCTAGGGCTGCTGCTGCTGTCTGCGCCCCCGCTGCCGCCGCCGCCACACCCCCCTTGCCCCCGCCGCCGCGTCGTCCACATGCCGCCGCGCTCAAAGTCGCCCTCGAGCAGGCGCCACAGCGCCGCCAGGCCCAGGCCGTAGCTGGCCTTGCCGCACTCGTGGTGGAAGTCGAACGGCACGTAGCGCAGGGGCGGGCACGCGATAGGGGACGCGGCGCCGCCGCCTCCCAGCCCCGCCGCCTCCTTTGCTGCCGCCTCTGCCGCGTCGCCGTTGTGCCGCGCCGCCTCTGCCGCGAACAGCGCGGCCAGCGCGCCCTCGCTGCCCGACTGGTTGACCAGGTCGACCAGCGTGACGCATGGGGCGGCGTTGGCGGCATTGGCGGCATTGCCATTGCTGCCGCCGGCGGCCGCCGCCACCACGTAGGCCCCGTGCAGCGCCCGGGCGTGCGCGTCGAATGCGCGGCGCGTGCCGGCGCCGTCGAGCACCACCGTCGGAGGCTTGTACTTGATGTTTGGCAGCTGCGTCCACACGACCGGCACGGAGCCGCGCACCTGCACGAACGAGGCGACGAGGGAGGAGACAGAGGGGGGGGCGTCATCGGGGGTGGAAGAGGAGGGCGGCGGCTGCGCGCCCCCGCCCACCCCGGCGGCCGCCCCGCGTCCGCGTTGACCGCCCCCCCAGCGCGCCGTGACCACCTGCTCCGTCTCGACAAAGTTGGCGACGCTGCCCGAGCCCTCGGGGTCGGCGCCGCGGCGCCAGTGGCGCGTGCCTAAGCGGTCGACGGCGCGGCGCGCAAAGAGCACGACGTCGACCGAGACCGCCGTTGGCGCCGCCTCCGTTCCCCCGCCGGCGCCATCGCCGCCGCCGTCGGCCGCCGGCGCGCCCACCGCCGCCACCTCCGCGCCCTCGATCGTGCGCACGCTGCCCATCACGACCGTGGGCACAAAGGGGTCCGCGCCCGCGTCCAGAAGGGGCTGGGCCAGCGCCCGGTTCCAGAAGAAGCGGCGGTCGGCGCAGCGCGCGGGGAACAGCGGGCCCGCCGCCCCCGCCCGCGACGCCGACAACGGCGACGGCGGCGGCGTTGACGACGACACAGGCACCGGCGCCGGCGCCCGCGCGAGCAGCAGCAGGTCGGCGCGCGCCTGCGCGTGCAGCGTCAGGTGCAGGCCGCCGGGCGAGAAGTAGAGGCCGCGCCCGGCCCCACCCGCGTCCAGCGCGTCGCGCAGGTAGGCGAGCAGGCGGCGGTCGCCCGCGTCGTGCGCTAGCGCCGGCGAGGCGCGGGGCACGCGCGACACGGCGATCGAGGCAGACAGCAGGCGAGGCGGCGGAGGCGGCGGCGCGCCCTGTTGCGCGGCCGCTGCGGCGGCTCCCGCTCCCGCCCCCTTGCCGCCGACCACGCGCATGCCCGCCGTGATGACGGCCGCCGACGTGATGCGGTAGACGGGCTCGCCGTCGAGCGTGGCCACGCGCTCGGCCCCGGTCACGACCGCCAGCGCCGCGCCGCCGCGCAGCCGCAGCAGCCCGACCAGCGCGGGCACGTCGGCGGCGGCGGCGCCCGGCGCCAGCGCCGGCAGCGGCCCGCGGCTCACGCGCCCCGAGGGCAGGTCGATGCACAGCGTGTCCACGACCGGGGCGGGGACCAGCCCGTCGCCGGTCGCCGCGGCCGCCTGCGCGCCACCGTGCGCGGGCTGGATCACCGCCACGTCGTCGCGCACGAGCAGGCGCAGCGGGCCGCGGTAGAAAGCCGCGTGGGCTGGAGCGTGGGTCGGCGCGGCGGCGGCCGGGGCGGCGGCAGCGGCGGCGGTCGCCATGATGATCGTGTTTGCTTTTGTGGATGAGGATTTCTTTCTTCAAGCCCTAGCGGTGCTCGCGCGCGTCGTCCGTCGCCGCGGGAGCAGGGGGTGTTCCTCCTCCTGCCGCGCGCGTGCCCCACAGCACGCCCGAGGTGACGCCGCGCGCCTCGCGGTCGAGCAGCGCGGCCAGGTCGTCCTTGTCGGCGTCGACGGCGGTGGCGCTCTGGTCGCCGAGCGAGGTCGGGCGGGGGAACAGGGCCGAGATCGCGAGGGCCGCCGCGCACGCGCCGAGGGCCGCGAGGGTCACGGGCCGCTGCTCGTGTTTTTCGTTGGGTTGGGGGGGGGAGGGGTGGTGAGCGAGTCGTGGGGCCGTGAGAGGCTACAGCAAACCGCACACAAAAACCCCGCCAGCGAGGGTCGCGCCGCTTTCAAACCGGCTGGGAACGCGCGTTTGCCATCAGGATCTCCGGCGGCCGCCCATGTGATGTTGCTCACCTTGGACGTCCCGACGCGCGTCGCCAGCTTGTTGGGCGAATGGGCGTCGGCTTGTGAGCGGGGGAGGTTTTTGAAGGAAGAGAGAGGTTTTTGTCTCCTCTCTTTTTCTCTTTCTTTTGCAAGGAAAAGAGCTGGCCCTGTCTTGTGCGTGTGTGCACGCGAAAGAGGTCTGAAGCGCGAATGATGCTGGGTGCGTGTGGGGTTTGTGCGGGCGCAAGGCGCAGGGAGGATCGCGCACACAAACGCAGAATCGCCGCGCCCAGAGGAGCGGAGCGGAGCGCCCGGGCGACTTATGCGTCGCCGTCGTCGGCGACCGCCTTTTCGGCGGCGCACCTCGCTCTCCCTCTCATGACTCGTCCCACGGCACCTTTGCTTGTGCGCACACACTTGCAGATCTCAGCGACCCGATCCCCCGCGATCAAGGAGAAAGGAGACCCGTCCCCCCACCCCTCTCCTCTCTCGCGCTTTGTGCCCCCCACCCCCCCGCCTTCACTCTCCTCCAAACGCCCGCCGAGCGCAGATCGACACGCACTCTGACGCGCGGTCGATCACGCACCGGTGACAGCGACAGGCTCGCGCGAACCGCCGCAGGGAGAGGAGAGCGTTCCTCCCCTCTGCGTTCTGTTTCGCTCCAAACGCGCCCTCCCGCAGCACCCAACAGCAGCAAGCAGCGTCAGCTGAGCACACCATGCCGCGGCCCGCGGCGCTCCTGCGCCGTCTGGCCGGGGGTGAGTTTGTTTCACGCAAGGAAGAGGAGCAGCGGCGCCGATGGCGTCGGCGGCGGCGACGGGGGTTTCGGTCCGTTGCGCGGCTCGTTCTTCGCTCCCCGCCACCCCACCGCGCGCTTACGGAAATCCAAACAACACGCCGACGCCCAACCACAACAAAAACCTGACAGCGTCCGATGGCCTCGCCCCGAGCACGTCAGGCGCGACGGCCGCCACCCGCGGCTACAACAGCAGCAGCAGCAGCAGCAGCAGCAGCGTCACGACCCTCGCCCCCCTGCTCGACAACGCCAACCGCGCGGGGCCCGGCGGCCGCTCGTCGGTCGCCGGCGTGACGGCCGCGGTCTTTGGCGGCACCGGCTTTGTCGGCCGCTACGTCGTCAACGCCCTCGCGCGCGCCGGCTGCCAGGTCATCTGCCCCCACCGGAGCGTCGAGGAGAAGGCCATGCCCCTGCGCCAGATGGGCGACCTGGGGCAGGTGGTCGCGCTGCGCGACTGGCACCTGCGCGACGACGCGGCCACCCGGCGCGCGCTCGGAAAGGCGACCGTGGTCGTCAACCTTGTCGGGCAGAGCGCCGAGACGCGCAACTTCTCGTACGAGCACGTGCACGCCGAGTGGCCCGAGCGCCTGGCGCGCCTGGCGCTCGAGGTGCGCGGGCAGGACGGGCTCGAGCGCCTCGTGCACTTTAGCGACATCGGCGCCGACGCGGGCTCGGCCTCGCGCCGCATGCGGTCAAAGGCGGCTGGCGACGCCGCGCTGCTCGACCCCTCGTCGGGCGTGGCGGGCAAGCTCACGATCTTCCGGCCGGCGCCCGTCATCGGCGACGAGGACGACTTCCTCAACAACCTCATGGGCCAGGCCAAGTTCTCCACGCTCATGCAGCTGGTCGACGGCGGCGACCAGCGCCTGGCGCCGACGCACGTGTCGGACGTGGCGGCGGCCGTGGTGGCGGCGCTGCGCGACCCGCGCAGCGTGGGGCCGCGGCCCGAGGACGCGCTGCACTACCTGTACGGGCCCGAGGTCATGACCCTGCGCGACCTGGCCGACCTGGTGTTCGGCACCCTGCACGAGACGCGCGAGGACAACAGCGTGCCCGTGCCAAAGCCCATCGCCAAGGCCATGTGGGCGCCGCTCGACGCGCTGCGGCGGCGCTTACCCCCGGGTTTACCCTTCCTCGCAAACTACATGCAGTCGGCCGACTGGGCAGAGGAGATCAGCGAGGAAAAGCTCCCGCCCACCATGCGCGGCGCAGGGGCCGCGCGGCGCCACCCGCTTCCGGACGGCATGGCGCGCTTCGGCCGCACATACGGCGACCTGGGCGTGGCGCCGCAGCGCGTGACCGAGGGCCTGGCGGTCGAGGCGCTGCGCTTCGGCCGCACGGGCGGGTACGCGCTGGGCGACACCAAGGAGCTGGCGCGGGGGTTGCCGGCGAGCGTCAAGCGCTACTTCGGCATGGACCACTGAGTGACATGGGTGTGTCGGGGCGGATGACGACGAGGACGGGGGGGGGGCGGGCGGAGTCCCATGGGTGATATATATATATAATAGGGATGGGCGGTTTGTGTGATGATGCGTTCATTTTTTGGACGGGGACAAAAACTCCCTCCTCCTTTGCGCGCGAGCGGCGGCCAATCAACCATCGACACAACACCATGCCCCCGCGACCAAACGAGTCGCCTCAGACGTCCGCCCGCAGCGCCGCGCCCCCCCACGCCGCCTCCGCCGGTCCCCCCGCCGCCGCAAGCGCAAGCGGGGGGGCCGGCAGCAGCCGCACGGCGCACCCCCTCACCGAGACGAACGCCACGTCGAGGTTGGGCGCCGGGTGCACGTCGCCGAGCTCGGCCATGCGGTCCTCGCACTGGAGCAGGCGCAGCACGAGGCAGTCGCCGCAGCGGGGCCGGGCGAGGGTCATGCGCAGCTGGAGGTGGGCGGGCTGGGCGGGGGGCTGGGGCGGGCGCGGGTCCGGGCGCGGGCGGCGGCGGCGGCGGCCCCCGGCGGGCTCGGCGGCGCCCGTTTTCTCGCGCCTCTTTGCCGCCGGGCCCCCGCCCTGCTGCTGCTGCTGCTGCTGTCCGTCGTGATGCTGCTGCTGCAGGGTGTACCCGGCCTGCAGCGCCGACACGATGCGACCGCCCCGGACGCGGCGCACGAGCGGCGCCTCAAAGGCGGCGACGGGCGGCGGCGCCACGAGCGCCAGCGCGCCCGGCGGCAGAGGCGGAGGTGGGGGCGCGGCGGCGCCAGCGGCGGCGGCGGCGGCGCCCGCAGCAGCGTGGCGGCCCGCGTGCGTGGGCGCCTCGCCGCGCAGCATGCAAGCAGCCGCCACGTGGTCGAACGCGGCGGGCGTCAGGTCCGTGCGGTGGTAGGGCGGCATGCTGCGCCCGTTGCGGCCGTCCTCTCCGTCGTCGTCCTCGCCCTCCGCCTCCTCCTCCTCCTCCTCCTCTGTCTCCTCCCCCGCCGAGGCGGCGGGGGGCGCGCGGTAAGAGGGCAGCGAGGGCCAGTCGAGCACGGTCAGGCCCTCGAATGTCTCGACGTGCGGAAGCAGGGCGCGAGGCAGCGCGGCGCGGCCGTACAGCGCTTCGTAGAGCTCCTCATTCGACTGCCGCCGCTGCCCCTGCTGCTGCTGCTGTCCCTGCTGCTGCTGCTGCTGCGTCTGCGTCTGAGGCTGCGGCGCCGCCCCGAGCCCGGCGCCTGTCCCTCCGCCCGCTGCGCCCGCTCCGCCGGCGCCGACCCCCACGACGCCCGCTGCCGCGACCGCCGCCGCCGCGCCGATGCCGATGGGCAGGCCGTCGTCGTCGAGCCAGAGCGCGTCGGCCTCTTCGGCCTCGTCGAAGAACGAGTGCCCGCCCCCGTCATCCTCGGCCGTAGCCAGGTCGCCGTCGTCGTCGTCGTCATCATCATCATCCAGCCACGTGCCGCCGCCACCCGCGATCCCCCCGGCGGCCGCGAGCGCCAGCATCTCGCCGACGCCGTCGTCGCCGCCGCCGCCGACACCGCTGCCGCCGCCGCCGCCCGCGCCGCCCGCGCCGCCCGCGCCTGCTGCCGCCGAAGAGACAAACCACTCGACCGCCGTCTCGGCGACGAGCGCGCCGTTGCCTTCGTTCCAGCCGTCGTTGGAGTCGGCCGGGATCTCCTCGCGGGTGGCGAAGCGCCACCAGAGCACGAGCGGCAGGGGCGTCTTCCTCTGGCCGCCGCCGCCGCCGCCGCCGCCGCCGCCGTCGTCGCCGCTGCCGCCTGCTGCTGCTGCTGCGCCGTGCTGCTCAGGGCAAAACTCGATCCACTCGGCGTCGCCCGCGTCGACCACGTGATGCGCCAGGATGGGCGGCAGCAGGCCCGCGCGCGACGCGGCGATCACGTCCGAGGACGTCAGCAGCTGTGGGAGCGGCGGCGGGGGAGGCGGCGCGGCGCCTCCGCCTGCGGACGGCGGCGCCTCGGCCGCGACTGCCGCCGCCATCAACGCGCCCAGGCCGTCGGGCACGGTCGGGTCAGCACCCGTCAAGCGCTCGTAAAGCGCGACGGCGGCCGCCTGTTCCGAGGACTGGGTGCTGCCCCGCGTTGCCGCCGCCGCCGCTGCCGTCCCGCCCGCCGCCGCCGCCGGAGCCAGCGCCGCCGCAAGCGCCGAGCGCCCGCCGCCCACCTGCCCCAGCATGAGGGCGCCCGTGCCCACGGGGCACGTGAGCTCGCCAACCCGCGACACGACGACCTCGCGCACGCACGCCGTCACGGTGGTGTTGGTGGCGAGGCCCCCTCCGGATCCTGATGCTGATGCTGCTGCCGCTGCTGCTGCCCCCGCCGCCGCCCCGCCCCCGCCCTGGCCCCGTCCGCCGCCGCCCACGCCGCCGCCGCCCACGCCGCCGCCGGAAAAGTGGCGCGAGTGCGCGGCCCAGTCGACGAGGCGGTGCGGCCGCAACTTCTTGTGCAGCATGTAGGCGGCGTTGGCGTTGGCTGGGGCGTGTGTGGCGGCCGGGTCTGACGCCGCCGCCGCCGCCGCCGCCCCCGCCAGCCCTCCCTGAAGCACCGGGGGCGCAGGCGGCGTTCCCGCCCGCGAAGGGGGAGCGCCCGCGCCCACCACCACCCTCGCCGGCGGCGGCAGGGGCAGCAGCGGGTCGTGGAACATGATCTTTTGCATGAGCCGGGTGCACTCGAGCCGCGCCATGATGGTGGGCGCGGCCGCGCGGAAGGGGTCCCGGACGGCGTGGTGGCCGCTGCCGCCGCCGCCGCGGCCGCCCTCGCGCCCCTCCGCCTCGCCCTCCGCCTCGAGCAGCAGCAGCCGCCCCCACGCGCCCGGGCCCGCGTAGGCCGGGTCCTGCGGGATGCCTCCGCCGCCTCCGCCGGCGGCGCCGGCGCCGGCGCCGCCGCCGACGCCGTGCACGCCCTCGCCCTGCTGCAGGTCGGCCCACAGGTCGACGAAAAAGCGCCGCAGAGCGGGCGTCGGCCAAGCGGCAAGTGTCGCCTCGGCAGCCGCAAGCGCCGCGCAGCGCGCCTCTGCGGGCGCGCGGCGCAGGGCGCCGCAGCCCGCGGCCGCGTTGCTGCTGACGGGGACAGGGGGGGGCGCTGTCATTGTTGCTGTCGCCGTTGCTCCTGCTGTTGCGCCGCTGGGGCCTGCGGCTGCTGCTGCTGTCGCAGCTGCTGCGGTCGCCGCCGCGCCCGCCTGCCCCAGCTGGCCCTCTTCCTCGTCCACCTCGCCCGTCCCGACAAAGCTCAGGCGCTGCAGGAAGAGCTGGCACGCTGCCAGGCGGCACCGCTCGATCAGGCGTGCGCGGTGCGCCATCACCGCCGCGTCGTTGACGTTGGCCCGCAGGACGGTCGCTGCCGGCAGCGGGAGGCGGGGCGCGCCCCCGTCCCCGGTTCCGTCGTCGGCCGCGCCGCCGCGCTGCCCCCGGGCGGCGGCGCCTCCGGTGCCTCGGCCGCCTCCGTTCCCGCCCCCGTCGCCCCCGTCGTCGTCGCCGTCGCCGCCCGACAGCCACCCGACGATCGACACGTCCAGCGCCTCCTCCGAGCAAAAGGGGGCCCAGCGGTTGGGCGACAGGGCGTGGTCGAACGAGTAGTCGTCAAAGTTGTCGCGGTCGACGCCGCCGTCGCAGTACGCGGCCGTGAAGCGAAGCGCGTGCATTGTTTTGGTCGCGGGCGCAAAGGAGCAACGCGGCCGGCGGCGGCGACGGCTTCGGCCGCCGCCGTCGTCCTGCCCCTCTGGCGGCGCTCCGACGGCCCGGGCGAGCGTGGCGTAGGCGCCCAGTGCGTCCAGAGAGGCGTGTGACGACGTGGCCGACGACGACGCCGACGCCCCAGCGTCGCTGGCGCGGCGAGCGGGGGCGGCCAAGGGGAGGACAAAGTCGCGCGACAGCAGTGCGCGCCAGAGCGGCGGCGCCGACGCAGCCGAGCGCAGGCGCGCCGAGACGCCGCGTGCGGTGGCGAGGTCGCGCGCCGGCAGCAGCGCCAGGACGCGCGCGAGGGGCCCGTCCGGCAGGTCCGACAGCATGTCTGTCGATGCTGATGGGGGTGGCGGGGGTGTTGGTGCCGGCATGCTTGGTGCTTGCTTCGGCGTTCGGGGCTTGGGGAGAGGGGGGAGTGATTTGCGCGCGCGCTGCCTCTCTCTCGGCTCGCGAAGGGTTGGGATGAGAATGAAGACGCGCCCCACGATCGTCGGTTGCGTTGTTGATAGTGTGGTTGTCATGTGCCCAAGTAATGCGGCGAGGAGACATAGGACAGCAAGCGAGCGAGCGAGCGAGAGAGAGAGACGCCGACGTCCGCTGGCGCCGCGCCGGATGGCGCCGCCTTCGCTTTCGGGGGGCGACGGGGGCGAGCCGTGTTGTTGTCGATCCTCTCAGAACGCAGGTGTGCGATTAATGTTTGTTGCAAAAAAAATAGAGGCGATCCTATGCGAGGGAATCTCACGTGTGTGTGCGCGGGTGATGGAGAACAATAAACCTCCCCAGGCGGAGCGCGCACGCGCCTGGGCAGCGGAGGGCGCTCTCAGTTCGTTCCTCGTTTTTGCGTTTCTCGTCGATCACCGAGTGTTGTGTGTTTTTGATTCGAAAAATGAGAAATCCGGGTCTCGCTCGCTCTGGTGCGCGCAGGTGCTCTGTGCATATGTGCGTGTGCGCGCGCTGTCAGGGGCCATGCCGGCGGCGCGGGGATTCGGCGCGGGCGCGTTTGATTCGAGGGGGGG